>JAESFU010000445.1_pt1 | contig 23391 bp, 16 predicted proteins | sample 9269461 | NCBI WGS metagenome assembly JAESFU01 (sample SAMN14502556, study PRJNA617107) | algae metagenome | isolation source: Stenomitos rutilans HA7619-LM2 and co-occurring heterotrophs from cave walls | place: USA: Waikapalae cave, Hawaii | collected 2009-07-28
GTTCATCCCGCTGCACACTACATGATCGGCGGCGTCCGCACGGATCTCTTCGGCAGGAGCGATGTCCCCGGCCTGTATGCAGTGGGGGAGATCGCTGCATGCGGCCTCCACGGTGCAAACCGGCTTGCGAGCAATTCGCTCCTTGAGGGCCTCGTGCTCGGCGAGATTGCAGGCACTGCTGCATCTGAAATGCAGGGCGGCGGCAACGGCCATGCACCGACCAACGCATGGGGCGTCGCGCCCAGGCCAAGCCCGATCCCGGTGATCTCTGACATCCGCCCCAGCGAGCACGGCGAGCTTGATCTGATCGACGTCCAGTCGAGCCTGCGTTCATCGATGTGGCGCAACGTCGGCATCGAGCGGACCGGCTCAAAGCTCCGCGATGCAGGGGACATGTTCGACTTCTGGGCGAGGTACACGCTCGACAAGATTTTTGATGATCCGCACGGATGGGAAGTGCAGAACATGCTCCTGGTCGGCGCGATCATGGCTCGTTCTGCACTCTGGCGAGAGGAATCGCGTGGTGCGCATCTCCGGAGCGAATTTGCCACGCAAAAGCCCGAGTTTGCAGTGCATGATCTCTGGCGCCGCGGGCGTGAAACGCCGGTGACGACCCCGCTGATCACGTGACCGGATTACATGTCCGAATCACATGATCTGAACATCCGGCCTGATCACCCGAGCGCCGTGTGGTATGCTGGCGTCCGCAAGGAGCACGCAGCGTGAGAGTGCAGATCACACATCGAAGCACAACGAAGCCTGCACGGCCAGTCCGATCAGTGCGGGTGATGCTGTCATTGCTGGCGATCATCTCGCTCGCCGGATGTGAGACCGAAACCAAGATCGTCTACAACCGCCCCTTCCTTGGCGGCCTCCCGGGTGCAGAGAGCGACTCTGCGATCTCGCGATATCCCAAGGGCTACCAGGATCCGACGTATATCCCTGATGAGCAGCTCGTGGTGAAGGACGCAGAGGGCAAGCCTGCAGAGCTCCGTGCACGCACTGCACGGCACCTCATGATGCACATCTACAACACGCTCATGAACTCGCAGGAAAAGCTCTTTGTCGACCAGGTGCTGAGCGAAAAGACGCGGAGCGAGTATTACCAGCGCGGGATCCAGCCGACCGAGGCGTTCAAACTGCTCCAGGAACGTGCAGGCGACATCCTGACGCTCTTTGACCGGATGCCCATGGGCGAATCAACGCCGGGGATGTTCCTCCAGCCCGTCGGCGGAGGCGTGCAGAGGCTGGTGGTCCAGGGGCTTGGTGCACGCGACCTTTATTGGGTCGGCTTCGACATGGTAATGGAGAAGGGCAACTGGAAGCTGGTGTGGTTCGTGCCGGGGAATTCGTGAAGACGCGAATCGTCCGATCTTCAAGTTCATCGAGGCGTGCGGGCAGCTGAGCCAGGGCCATGGCCGTGGGTATCATTCCACATGATCGACCCGAGAAGAATCGAGGTCATTGACGATCAGACCGCACAGATCATGCGGCGGATGTCTGGTGCGCAGCGATTGCGTGCTGCAGGTGAAATGCGAGAAGCAGCAGAACGGATGCTGACCGCGCATCTCCAAGCGAGCAATCCGCAGTGGTCGGTGGAAGAAGTCTGTCGGGAAGTCCTGCGGAGATTAGCTCAGCAGAGCTGATAAACGCGGACACCATCACGCCTTCGCCGCAATCCTCTTCTCCCCGCTCCCCGCCACCACGCTCCGCTCATGGTCCGCTGCATTGCGGCCATCCTCGGTCACCTTGTACACCACACCGATCGTTGTTTCCTTCTCGCCAAGCAGCAGGCGGTTGACGAGTTCAACACCCTGCATCAGCGAGTGATCGGTATTCGCGACCTCGTACTTCCACATGCCAAAGCGACCACGCGAATAGATGCCGTGCGACTCGAGCCACGGGATCACTTCTGACAGGATCTCGTCGCGATCGACGCTCGGCGTCGGGTAGCTGTAATCTGCCTTGTAGAGCCACGTGCTCACGATGTCTGCACGTTCATCCTCGGTCATCATGCCCGAGTTGATCAGCCCCTGGATCGTGTCCTCGATGATCGTCGCATCGTTCACCGGCTTGAACTCGCTCGCCGAGGTCTCGCACAGCAGCGAGTAGTAGCGACCGTTGCGGCGCGGGCCATCCTTGGGGAAGCCGTTCGTGCCCGGCTCGATCTCCGCGTACGGTTCGGGCGTCATGAACGGTGAGTAGTTGCTGAGATACGTCACGCGATAGAACGGGCAGTTCTCATCGGGGTAGTACATCCAGCTCTTGGTCGAGGGGCACGGCCGCTTGATGCCGATGCCGACCATGTAGCCCGATGAGTGCTTCAGCCTGCATGCAGTCTTGCGCAGCGACTCAGGAATCGTCCCCTTCGCGCTGAACAAGATATCCCTGCACAACACATCCACCGGCATCGTCGTCACCAGCGAGTCATACCGATCGCTGGTGCCATCGGTGAACGTCACAATCTTCGCATCAACGTCAATTTTCGCGATCTTCTTGTTCAGCTCGTACGTCCCGTTCAGGACGCGGTCGAACCGACGGTAAAACTCGCCCGTCCCGCCCTTGAGCGGGAACTTGAAGCGGTTGTTCGGGCCCCAGCCAAAGTCGTCCGTGCCCAGGACAACGTTCTTGAGCGCCCGATCAACATCCAGCACCGCCACGCGCTCGCCGATCCACTGCTTGTTCATCATCTCGGGCGGATGGGCCCAGACCTTGAAGTTGTACGGACGCATGAAGTACTTGGCGATTCCCTCGCCGAACACTGCGTCGATGAACTCGCCGAAGTTGGTCGCTGCTGCAGGGCTCGCAACCTTCCCCTTGCCGTTCTGCGCCTTGATCAGGCCAGACATGCATTCAAACGTAATCTGTGCAGGGAGGTGGCGGATGTTGTTCTGGAACGGGTACGGGACCCAGCGGTCCATCATCCGAACCCAGCTCTCGCGGTCGTTGAGCGTGAACTCATCGCCCATGAGCTTGTCGAAGACCTGGTCGTAGTAGGTGTAGTGGCTGAACATCACGTGGCCGCCGATGTCCCACGTAAAGCCCTTGTCGTCCGTGAACGAGTTGGCAAGACCGCCCAGGTACGGGTTGCGGTCGTACATCTTGAAATCGCTGTAACCGAGTTCCTTGAGCCGGTACGCAGCACCGAGCCCCGTCGGACCTGCACCCAGGATCAGGACGCGCCCCGGCGAGGCCACGCCTGCTGTACCAAGAGGCTTGGATTCAATCACGGTCGTTGAAGGTGTCGCCACTCGGCTGGTCCTTGTGCAGTCGATCGGGTGTCGGTCGTTTCCAGTGCTTCCCCGCAGGGGCCGTGCATCGTGCCGTTTATCACGGCGGCGTGTTCCTGCACGCGGTCGCGCCGCAGTCGCGGTGCAGCCAGATCGCGGGACCAGCAGTGTAGCGGACCCTTTCGAAAGCATCCTCTCGCCGAGACCAAGGCCCGTCTATGCGGGCCTCTGAGACCGGTAATAACGGTGCAGACGGTGATTCTGGGCAAAATGGCGAACGCGGGCGGTTTTTCAGCCGCCCGCCGCCACGCCCACGAACCCAGAGTGAAGAGATGCAGCAGTGAAGAGATCGCGCCGCGAGGTGGATCCCACGCATGCCGTCCCGCTCAGTCGAGCCCGGGACTCTCGATTCACCGCAAACACCCCGGCCATGCGTTTGCACGGCCGGGGCTGTACAGGAAATGAGCTATTAGCAGGGAGTCGAGAGCACGCCGTCTGCAGTACCTTCAAAGACAAAGCCGCTACCGATCGGATCGAACGGACCGGTCTTGTCGCCCTTGGCGCGGAAGTTGCCCTGGATGTCGACCGTCATCGTCTCGCCCGTGTAGACGTCGACGCGCTGGCCGGTGAAGATCGCCTCAACGCCCAGGGTCCACGTGCCCGGATCCGTGCTTTCGTCGAAGGTCACTTCGAGACAGTTCTCGCAATCCTTCTCGTGGCCGATGCTGTTACAGGCAGGCTGGCGCTCCGCGCCCGTGCCGATCACGCCCACGATCTGGCCCTGGTACACCGAGCCGTCCTCGCCGTACCACGTTGCCTGGCCGTTGAGGTGGCCGCGATAGCGGCAGGGGCCCTGCTGGCGGAGCTCGTAGTTGACGCGTGCATCGAACTTGCCGCTCTTCTTCTCGTTCTCATCGCAGACACCGATCTTGCCGTTGGTCATGTCGCGGCAGCGGAGCCCGCTGGAGACGTGCTTGAAGCTCCAGTTCACGTCGTATGCCTCGAGCGTCGAGCACTTGTAGGGCAGCGTCGCGCAATCCGCGGTGTACCCGAACCCGCCGCCGAAGAAGCCTTCGCACGCATCTTTGCTGATGCCGGTGAGGCAGTTCCAGTACTTCATCGACGACTCTGCAGGTGCTGCTGCAGGCGTCGGTGCGGGCGTATTGCTCGAGGATGCAGTTGCGAACCCTGCAGCCAGTGCAGCGATGCCGACCACGCCCGCGCCGAGCGTCAGCGAGAGAACGCGACCGGGACGGGAGAAGATCGACGTGTTAAGTTTCCAGGACATGTTGCTACTCCTTGTCTCTCTGAACAAGTACCCCAAAGACACGACTCAGGTGCACCGCGTGCCCCTTATCGTCGTTAGCAGGTTTGAACGAATGTGATCGGAGCTCTCACCACGAACTGCTCCGGCCTGAAAAAATCGGCGGCGGAAGAACATCAACGCTCACCGAGGTCAGGACCTTATCACATCGATGTATCTTCGCAAGGGCAAATTCCTCAAAGACACTCAAAACTAGAAAGCTGCGCAGGTCTCGTTTGCGTGTTGGTATGCAACCGAATCCCCAGTGCACCCACGTACGCATACGTGTTCGCTTCAAAAACTCGTGCATGCACGCGGGTTTGAGACTCCGATTACACTCTTGACGCCCATGCAACACCGTGATCCCGCAGACGATCTCACCGCCTCCTATCCGCCCAAGCCCTCGGAACCCCCGGTTCACGCAGGAAGTGCCGTGCCGACATCGACCTCAGCCTCTGCATTTGCATCGCACACCAATGCCACTGGCACCACGTCATGGATGTTCAGTGCAGGTCAGATGCTCGCGGGCCGCTATCGAATTGTCTCGCGCCTCGGCGGTGGCGGCATGGGCGAGGTGTACCGCGCAGACGATCTCACGCTCGGTGCATCGGTTGCGCTCAAGTTCCTCCCTGCAGATGCCATCGCGCGCCCGGGCTGGCTTGATCGCTTCCGCTCCGAAGTCCGGCTCACGCGACAGATCAGCCACCCTGCAGTCTGCCGCGTCTATGACATCGCGGAAGTCGAAGGCAGGGTCTTCCTCTCGATGGAGTTCATCGATGGTGAAGATCTCGCCTCGCTCGTGCGCCGCATCGGCAGGCTTCCGCAGGACAAGGCAGTTGAGATCGCACGCCAGGTCTGCTTCGGCCTTGCCGCTGCACACGAGCTTGGCGTGGTTCATCGCGACCTCAAGCCTGCCAACATCATGCTCGATGGTCGCGGCAACGCACGCGTGATGGACTTTGGTGTTGCGGGAATCGCTGCAGAGCTCAACGCCTCGGGCCGCGTCTCTGCAGGGACCCCTGCATACATGGCCCCCGAGCAGCTTGAAGGCAGGGAGATATCCCGCAAGAGCGATCTCTATTCGCTGGGCCTTGTGCTCTATGAGCTCTTCACCGGCAAGCCTGCGTTCAACACGCAGACGATGGAAGAGCTTCGCCACTCGCGCCTCTCTGGCACGCGCCCGACCGATCCTTCAAGTGTTGTCGCAGGGCTCGACCCTGCAGTCGAGCGCGTGATTCTGCACTGTCTTGAGGTTGATCCCGCGCTCCGTCCTTCGTCTGCAGTCGCTGTCGCCGCTGCTCTCCCTGGCGGCGACCCGCTTGCAGCTGCGATCGCAGCGGGCGAGACTCCATCTCCCGAACTCGTTGCTGCATCGGGTGAAGCAGGGACACTCAAGCCCTACAAGGTTGCCGCGTTGGTCGCTGCAGCGGTCGTGATGCTCGTTGCGGTCTTCATCGTGCGAGATCGCCTCTCGCTTCTTCATCGCTCTCCAATGGAGCTTTCGCCCGAGGTGCTTGCAGCCAAGGCGCGCGAACATCTCAGGACGCTGGGCTATGTCGGCAAGCCCAACTCAGAAATCTACGGCTTTCAGGTCCGGTCCTCGCTCCTTGCAAACATCGAGAAGCAGGACACGTCGCAGCAGCGATGGGACAAAGTATCAGAGCGTGGCTATGTGCCCTTTGCGTTCTGGTATCGCTCTTCGCCTGCCTCGCTGCAGGCTCTGGTCTGGTGGCAGATGAACCCGACGATGGAAGACCCGCCGCCGCGCCGGGTCGGCGATGTGCTCGCCATGCTCGATATCGAAGGGAATCTCAGGTATCTCAGCTACATGTCGCCATCTGCAGAGGATCTTCCGGTCAAGGCAGTCTCCGAGCACACGGATCGCGCCTCGCAGGTAGACACACCATCGCTCGAGCCTGCACAGGCTGACGCATCTCGCGAGCCCACCGTCGTGCCCTCTGCATCGCAGCAACTGGATGCTGCAGGTGTCATGTCGCAGCTCCGCAGTGTCATGGCACTCGATGGCGACGTGGCGGAGCGTTCATCGACGTCGCTCCACGGTGTTCCGTCGGATCAGCGGTTTGCATTCACGGGAACAATTCCATCCGCAGCGCCGATCCCCATCACGATCGAAGCAGCAGCTGCTCGCGGCCGCATCGTCGGAATCGAAACCATGTACCCATGGACGCCGGGCTCTGCCGGTATCCAGCAGCAGCCGCCGAACCTTGTCCTGCGATTCGTTGAGTTCAGCGGGACTGCACTCCAGCTTGGCCTGTTTATCAGTGCAGCGGTCCTTGCACGTCGAAACCTTCGCACCAACCGTGCGGACCGCAGGGGTGCTGCACGCGTCGCCGCGATTTCGGCCATCCTGGGCCTGAGTTCATCACTCCTGCTTTCAACATGGACCAACAACGTCGCGGAGACCTTCTTCGGCGCGCCGCTTGTCCGTGCGGTGTTTCATGCAGGGCTTTGGTGGGTCGCGTATATCGCGATCGAGCCCGTCATTCGCCGCGTCTGGCCGCACGCGATCATCTCCTGGTCGCGATTCCTCGAAGGACGCTGGCGCGATCCGCTCGTCGGGCGTGATCTGCTCATCGGCATCGTCGCGGGCCTTGCCATCGTGCTCACTGCAGAGCCGCTGGCGGTTCTCATCGCCTCGCTCACCAACGCGCCCCCGCCGGTCCCGTTCCTTCCCAATACCATCGCCCTCATCGGCCCGCGCTTTGCGATCGGGCAGACCGTCGACGCAGTCGGCGATTCGATCGTCATCACGCTCCTGGTTTCACTGGGCATGATCGTCGCGCGCGGCCTTCTCCGGCATCCGCTTCTGGTCGTCGCGACAATCTTTGCCTGCATGTACGTTGTCGGCTTCAGCGGACCCTTTCAGGACGCACCGTACCGCTTCTTCCTCGCGATTCCGTGGGCCGCGGTGCCAACCTACATCTTCACGCAGCGCGGCATCCTCAGCGGCGCGGCCATGCTCTCGGTCACGTTCATGATCCTGAGGCTTCCGATGACGCTTGATACCAGCCGCTGGTACGCGGGCGCAGGCATCATCCTCGCGCTCCTGCTTGTCTGCGTCACGCTGTACGCAGCCAAGATCACGCTCGGGAGGCAGTCGATCTTCTCGCGTTCATTGCTCGATCACTGACCGCACGCTCTGTAACTATCTGCCAGTCATCCCCATCGCAAGGCTTGAAGCCTCGCCAAGCACCGCGTCATCTACGCCTGCCTCGTACCCCTTCGCCCGCGCAACCCCAACCAGCAACTGCGTCGACACATTCCCTGGTGCACGCTTCTCTGGGGTGCTTGCATACGGGCAACCGCCAAGCCCACCTGCAGATGCATCAAACGAACGCACGCCCATCGCAAGTGCACGCTCGATGCATGCACCTGCATGCCCGAACGTGTCGTGAAGATGGAGCGTCAGTTCCACGCCCGGCATGAACCGCTCGATCGCGACGCGAGAGGCCTCGATCACCGCGGCGATCGTCTCGGGCGTCCCTGCACCAATCGTGTCGCCAAGATCAATCTCGTCAATACGTCCTGCATCACGCACCCGCGCGAGCTTCTCAATCACCGACGCCACCTGCATCGGTGCGATCACGCCCTCAAACGGGCAAGCCACGATGCACGAGATGTACGCACGCATAAGCAGCCCTTCCTGCTTCGCGCTCGCTGCAACCGGCTTGAATCGCTCGATGGTCTCATCGATCGTCGCGTTGGTGTTCTTCTTCGAGAACGTCTCGGACGCAGCAGTGAAGACCGAGATCTTCTGAATCAGCTTTCCGCCTGCCTTCTGGTTCACCTCGATCGCGCCTGCCATGCCGCGCTCGTTGGGAACCAGCGCAGAGAACATCGGACGCTTCGCATTCACGCCCGGATCAAACGCGAGCGCGGCAAAGACCTCCGCTGCATCCCCAAGCTGCGGGATCCACTTTGCGGAGACAAAGCTCGAGACCTCGACCTCATCAACACCTGCCCTGCACAGGGTTCTGCACAGTTCGACCTTCTCAGATGTGGGGATCGGCCGCTGCTCGTTCTGCAGGCCGTCGCGCGGGGATACATCGGTGATGCGGATCCGGTCGGTCATGGCATCAGGATGCTAGGGCCACCGTGAACCTCTGCATGATGCAGTGACCAAGACCGCGACCAAAACGGGCGATCAACACAGCGATCAAGCCATGGATGGCTGGCTGGATGGATGGATCGGTCAGCCCACGCGAATGACCACGATCGTCTGATCGTCGGTCCGGCGTGCAAGGCCGACGAACCTGCGGATCTCCCAGATCACGCCGTCAACCAGCTGCTTGGATGTCGCCCCGGGGTTCTCGGTCAGGATGCGCAGGAGCGTCGCACGAAGGCGGTGCTTGCCGAACTTCTCGCCCGAGAAGGTCAGTGCATCGGTCACGCCATCGGTGTACGCGATGAGCACGTCGCCGCGCCGAAGCTCATAGAGCCCGCGCTGGTACTTCTGGTTGGGATCAACGCCCACGACCATGCCGCCGATCGAAAGCTCGTCGACATTCTCAGGAGTGGGGGGGCGGTCGCCGGGAACGTGGATCACCATCGGCGGCTCATGGCCGCCCGAGCAGTACGTGAGCCGGAGCGAACCGGGATCGATCACGCCGTACCACAGCGTGGCAAACTCATGGTCGAGCGTGTCGCGACAGACTGCCTTGTTCACGCGGCCGACGACTTCGTCAAGGTCGTAGATGTCCTCTGCATGTGCACGGAGCATCGCACGGACGGCGGACATCAAGAGTGCAGCGGCGATCCCCTTGCCGACCACGTCGCCCACGACGATGCCAAGGTGGCCGCCGAGATCGACAAAGTCGTAGAAGTCGCCGCCCAGCTCGTAACTTGGCTCGTAATTGGCCGCGATGTCGAGCCCGCGGATCTTGGGGTGCGTGCGCGGCAGCATGCGCCGCTGCACATCAACCGCGAGCTGCACCTGCCGCTGGATCCTGCGTTCTTCCTTGCGTGCACGCTGGAGCCGGGCCTGCTGGACCGCGACCGCGGCCTGCTGCGCGATCGACTTGAGCAGCCTCCGGTCCCAGTCGCCAAACTCGTGCTTGCGACGCTTGTAAAGCCGGATCACGCCGATCGGCCTGCCTTGGAAGACAAGCCCCGCGTTGATGAAGCTCACGAGCCCTTCTTGTGCAGCTCGCTCGGGGATCAGCACGCGCGGATCCTTCGTCACGTCGTCGCTGACGACCGTTTCGCCGCGCAGCGCAAGCTGGTCGAAGATGCGATCCTTGCTGAGGGGCAGCGGCGACTCAAGCCACTCCCTGCTCAGGTGGCGGGATGCAGCGGTGACAAGGTCCTTCTCGTGCTCGCTCAAGACACCGTCCGCGTCTTCAGGGAGGAGCATGATCGCCCCTGCATCGAGCTCGAGCACGTCGAGTGCAGAGTCGAGCGCGGTCTCCAGAATCGCAGAGACGTCGTGCGTACGCGTCAGGAGCGCGTTGAGCCGGTACAGGACCGTCAGCTCGCGAAGACGGTGGCGGAGTTCAAGCCCGTTCTCGCAGAGCTCTGCAGCAGCGGATGCCACGAGTGTCACGACGTGTTCCAGTCGATCGCGTGCATCGGTCGCGAGCGACGGCGCGCCCTGCGAGACGGTGAGCCAGCCGATGGTTTCGCCCGAGACGCGGAGGGGGAACCGATCATCGCTCGGTGCGTTCCCCGACGCAGTGGCATCCTGGATATCCCACGCACGGCGGCCTTCACCCGCAGAGATCGACCTGCCTGTTCGATCAAGCAGCGCAACGCGCACGCCGGTCAGCCGTGTGAGCTCTTCGCAGAGCCGCGCGAGCGAACCGTCGGTGAGAAAGTCGGTGATGGAGAGCGGGCCCTGCGGGGCCTTGGGTGCAAAGTCATCGCTCGCGGAAGTGTCCGCGGAAACATCGCTCATGGGCTGTACTGGAACTTGTGCCGAGGCATCGATCGGAGGAATCGCGGCGGCAGGGACTTCTACAACGGCGGGAAGCTTCCCGGCATGAACACCGCGTTCAGCCGTCAGCGAGTCCCGCGAGTCGGGCGGCGTGGTCATTTCCCGGGCGTCTCCCCGGCCGGTGCAGGGACCGGTTGTTCAGGTACCGGTGCGTCAGGGTTCGGCTGCTCAGGGTCTGTTGCCTGCTCGGCCGCTTCCCTGGCTGCTTCTTCTGCAGTCTTGGGTGCCCAGACTTCACGCAAGAACCGTGCAAGCACCGCGTCACGCGGATCGCTGTCTGCCTCGGTCGAAGAGCCGTACTTCTCAAGGAGGTCAATGCCCTCTGCCTGGAGCGTCGCATCTCCGGTCTGGAACCCGATGTAGCTCATCAGGAGGGCAGAGTCTCTGCCCGTCTGTCCCGAAGTCTTTGAAGATTCGCGTAGGCGGATCACAAGGTCGGCCAGGCGATCCTCATGCGGGAGAAGAGCAGGGGCATACTTGGCTGCAGCGGTCTCGGGGCGCATGCGCAGAATGTTGCGGAGCGAAGCAGCGGCGGTTCGGAAGAGTGCGCCGCCAAGCTGAGCATGAAGGCGACCGACGCGGGGCGAAAGCTCTGAAGGGCGGATGCTGCTTGCAGAGGCAAAGCGGTCGTCTGCCTCAAAGAACTGGCGAGCCTGGATCGCTTCCTGTGCAGCTCGCATGTGCTCTGCAAAGGGATCCTTTGCGCCTGCCTTGGCAGGGATGAACGTGTCGACGATGCCCCCTGCTTCGCGGATGCCGCGGAGGATGTCGGGATCAAGGCCAATCCGGCGCTCTGCAGGGGCCGTGTCGGTCGGCACGACATCGTCAGGGCGAGGGCTCAGGCCCATCGCCTCGCGTTCGATCGACTGGCGTGCAGCTTCGCGTGCCTGGCGCTCGGTGCTCGGAAGCACTGCACCAGTCTGGCTCAGCGTGACGGACCTGCGCGAGAGCCAGTCGGTTCCGCCGATGAGGCCCGAGACGGGCTTTACGCGATCGTCGGTCTTGGGAGCTTCGTCGACAGACCCGGCGCCACGCTGGAGGCGGGTCCTGAGGTCTTCAAGTCCCGAGGATGGCTGCGTTCCGGGCTGAAGGTCGGGCGTCATGCCCGGACGGACCGGCATGCCACGGTCGGGCGTGGTAGTCGGGGATGTCGTCGAATCAGGACGTGCAAGCCGGTCGATGCGTTCGATCAGCTTGTCGTAGGAGTTGTTCACGCCTGCAGCAGTCGAGCCGGGGCGGTCGACCGAAGCAGTGGTCCCCGGTACACGCGTATCGATTGAAGTATCGACGCGATCGGGCGAGAGTGCGGCACGGGTCTTCTCTGAATCACGCATCGACTGGCGTGCACGTTCGGTCGCGGCACGTGCTTCGGTCAATGAACGTGGCGAAGCAGAGTTGTCGCCGCCGCTTGCAAAGTCACGCTGCTGAAGCCCGCGGCCGGTCATGCCCGAGAGTGAGTCGGGGCTTGTAGCACGCCTGCTTTGCGAGCTTGAGCCAAGATCGACTGCAGTGCGGTCGGAGGCAGAGAGTCGCGTTGAGCCGTACGAGTCGCCTGCAGTCAGGGGACCGCGACCACCGCTCAGCCCCATCCGACGATTGGCCAAGCGGTCTTCGCGATTCGTGTTCTGGATCGAGTTCCCGCCCAGGGCATCGGTCGCCCTGCGGCTTGCGCTACTGCTTGCAGCACCGGAAATGCCGGTGAAGTCAGGACGCGTGTCGAACTGGAATGACTTGCTGTAGGTGCTCGAGGGTGTTTCGAGTGTTCCCTGGAATGCGTTGGGCCTGCGGGTGCCTGCAGTCAGGCTCTGGGCAAACGAAGCAGTGTCCGAAGGACGAACACCCCTGCCTGCCAGTGCAGAGCCCTGGCTGCGGTCGCGGAATCCACGGAGATCGTTGCTGCCAAGGCCGCCGACAAAGTCGGAGTAATCGCTCGTGCCCAGGCTGCCCATGAAGCCAAAGCCGCCGCCTGCCCTGCCGAACGAAACGTTCTGCGCAAAGCGGAACGAGCTGTTGAGATCGCGGCCTGCAAGCCCGCCGGAGTTGTAGACCCCAAGGTCGCGCTCAAGGATGCGACCGCCGTTGCTCTGGTAGTACTGTGCATGCGCGTCCGCCGCCGCACCTGCAGCAACGAGGAGCGCCATCACCAGTGATTTGACCGTGTTCGTCGTCATCGCACACACTCGCTCAGCCGGGATCGATCTTCCACGCGGATTGTAGATGAAATCCGGATGGAATACCCCGTCCAAATCCGCACCTTTAATGCCCATCGGCCGCCTTCAGGCAAGCCCAAGGGCGCACCGTGCCCTGCAGGTTGATACGCCCCGCCCAATGGGAAGATCGGGCGTTCCTTGGCATGGGCTGATGGAAATCGGCCGTCAGGTCCGAAGGTCTGTTTGGGTTATCCGATCATATTCCAAACATTGAGCGTTTGCAAACAAAAACCGCCCGATACGGGCGGCTGTTTTGAGTTCAGATTGGCTGGTGTACTGGTATCAGTGGGAGAGCGGCTTGGGCCAGCCCATCGAATCGCTCATGATCTCAAGAGCACGGGTCGACTCGGACTGGATGTTGTACATGAGCTTGTTGCGCTGGCGGGTACGCCAGAGCACCTCGCCTTGGCCCTGCTCGATCACGATGCCCGGGTCGAAATCGACCTGGTGATCCTGCTGGACGATCATCGTCACGGGAACCTTGGCCATGCCGTCGTCCGCAGATGCATCTGCGTAGGAGACCACGAAGACAAAGACGACCGAGCGGAGTTCTTCGGATGCAGATCCCGGGACGTACCGGATCGGGGTGATCCGGGAGTCTTCGGGGAGCTTGATGTCAGAACCCAGGAACGAGCTGGCGTGGCCGATCGCGCCCTGAAGATAGGACGAGCGGAGAGCCTTGCTCGTGAGGTCGTACCCCATCGAGGCGGTTGCGCCCGAGGCGAAGTTGCGAGCCTCGCTGATCTCGTGGGTGAAGCGTGCGCCGACAAAGCCCGCGAGGATCAACGCCGCGGCCGTCGCGAGGCGAATAAACCGAAACTTGCTGAACTGAAAGGACTTGTGCTGCTCGGGTTCGGCGGTTGCAAGGCCTGCTTGGGCGGCCAGCGCGTCGGCCTCGCCGCGAAGGCGGAGGCGGACTGCGTCGCGGACGCGGTCCCTGCAGCTTGCATCCATCGGAACATCGGACATCGCACCGACGCAGGCAGCACGGAGATCACGCGAGAACGTGATGTGCTGGTCCGCACCGGGGATCGACGAAAGATGTGATTCGAGTTCCAGTGTTTCCTCGGGGGTCAATTCGCCATCGGCGAGCTGCTCGAGGAGGAATGCATGGGTATCCGAAGGGTCGGTGCCGAGGAATAGTTCGTTTGGAAGATGGCCGTGCGTGGCAGACCTGCTGCCGTCCTTTGCAGGGATGCCGGACTTGGCATTGGCCTTGTAGGGATTGTGATTGGGATCTTCAGGACTCATGGCACCAACACTCCCTCGCACCTACTCACAGAAGACTGCTTTCATTCCAGAAAACGAGCCTCCCCGGTCTTTTATTCACACGATGTTCGCGCTTGGTGGTCTTTTCTTTTGCGCTATATCACGAACTGGCCGGGATGCTTCTTGGGTTTTCTGCCCTCAGTGTAACGGTTGGCGGCGGTTCAGGCTCGATGTCGCTGGTCTCGGACAAACGCCACTGGTCCCGTGCAGAGGCGTCCTTGCGGAGCGCTTCAGCCAGGAACTGGCGGGCACGGAAGAGCCTGCTCATGACCGTGCCGATCCTTACATCGAGGATTTCTGCGATCTCTCTGTACTTCAGCTGCTCGACAGACCAGAGCAGGAGGACTTCGCGGAACTCGGGGCTGAGCCTGTCGATGGCCCGCTTGAGGCGATCGTCGACATGTTCCCAGTCCATGGTCGAACGGTCAAAGACGATGCCGGGGTCTGACGGCCCTGCATGGCCATCCACTGCTTCATCCCCCGGGGCAAGCTTCCCTGACTCCCTGGCGTTTCGCTTCAGGGAGGAGTAATACGCGTTATGGCAGATAACCAGCAAAAACGACTTTAAACCGCCCCCGTGGGGGTTGAAGGTCTCGACCGATCTGGGCCTGAGAGCACGGACGTAGACCTCCTGTGCGAGGTCCTCCGCGCGTTCGGCACTGCCGGTCAGGTGGTACGCCATCCGGTAGACCGCCTCGAAGTGCTCGAGGGCCTGGCGTTCAAATTCCGCGCGATCCACGGAGAACTCCTGGCAAGTAGTGAACGCGACGCCAGCCACCGATATTCCGGCGAGGTCACGAACATCTGCATCCTAGCGACTGCTATACGTGGGTAAAAGGGAGAATGGTTCTCCGCCCCGCCCAATGTCCAATCAAGCTCGGTTACGCGAGCTGATTCCCCAAAGGGATACGCGGGGCGATCGGTCGGGGTTTCGACGGGTTTGAAAGTGGGCACGCAACTTGCCTTCCTTTCACCGAACTACACTGGGCCCGCCATGGCTGAAGCACCGTACTACGTCACCACCCCCATTTACTACGTCAACGACCGGCCGCACATCGGCCACTGCTACACCACGCTGATCGCGGACGTCGCTGCACGGTTTGAGCGCCTGCGCCGTGGTTCCGGTAAGGATGTCTTTTTCCTGACCGGGACCGACGAGCATGCGGAGAAGGTCGTCGAGACCGCCGCCAAGCGCGGGCTTGCGCCGATGGACTGGGCGACGCGCAATGCAGACGAGTTCCGCAAGGCGTTCGGCTTCATGGGCTTCAGCAACGACGACTTTGTGCGCACAACCGAGGACCGCCACAAGGACCGCGCGTCTGCGTACATCAAGAAGCTCATGGGCTCGGGAGACATCGAGCTTGGCGACTACGAAGGCTGGTGGGATCCCTCGCAAGAGGAGTACCTCACCGAGACGCTCGCGAAGGAATCGAATTTTGTCAGCCCGGTGAGCGGCAAGCCGCTCGAGCGGCGCAAGGAACAGAACTACTTCTTCAACCTGCCCAAGTATGCAGAGCGGCTCGAGAAGATGATCGCGACCGATGAGATTCGCGTGCTTCCTGAGGCACGCAAGAACGAGGTGCTTGGACGCATCCGCGGTGGTCTGCAGCGAGTGCCGGTGTCGCGCAAGATCAAGGACGGCGATGCAGACTGGGGCATCAGGATGCCGGGCGATCCTGAGCATCGCGTGTACGTGTGGATCGAGGCGCTGTGCAATTACCTCTCGATCGTGGATAACGAGCTTGCGCCGAGCACTGCAGCTGCAGAGGGTGGTTCACGGAGGCGATTCTGGCCTGCAAGCGTGCACCTGATGGCCAAGGACATCCTGTGGTTCCACGCAGTGATCTGGCCTGCGATGCTGATCGGTCTTGGCGAGAAGACGCCAAAGACGGTGTATGCACACGCGTTCTGGGTGCGTGAAGGCAGGAAGATGAGCAAGAGCCTCGGCAACTTCATCGAGATCGAGTTGATCGAGGCGTATGCGAAGAAGTTTTCGATCGATGCAGTGCGGTGGTATCTGCTCACGCAGGGGCCGCTGGGCGCGACGGATGCGGACTTCTCGCACTCAAAGTTTGTTGAGGTTTACAACAGCGATCTTGCCAACGGCATCGGCAACTGCGCGAGCCGCGTGGGGAACATGATCGAGAAGTACTTTGGCGGTGAAGTGCCGGATTCAAAGGGCGTGACGTCGCATGCAGGGACGGACTGGGTTTCGATGATCTCGGGCGCGACATCGCGTGCACTCAAGGCTGCGGAGACGCTCGACCTTGCTGCGGTGGTGGGTGCAGGCATGGAGATCGTCCGTGCAGTGGATATCTACATCAACGTGACTGCACCCTTCAAGCTCGCCAAGACGATCGACGCGGATACGACCGGCAAGGCCAAGGAACAGCTCGCTGCGATCCTGTACCACTGTGCAGAGGCGATCCGAGTGGCGAGCGTGCTGCTGTCGCCGGTGCTGGTGACGCAGATGCCCAAGCTGTGGGCGACGTGGTCGTGCGTGCCTGCTGCAGGGGCGACGCTTGAAGAGGTGTGCAAGTTTGATGGCGTGCACGGGCTGAAGCACGGTCAGAAGCTCACCAAGGGCGAGATCCTGTTCATGCGTGCGGATGTCGCGGAGGCTGCACCGACGGTGCAGGCTTCGGTGCCCTGATCGCAAGTCTGATCAGGGCACGGGCACCCAAGTCCGCTACACGGCGGAGTTGGGATAGTTCTTGCAACACAACGATGAGCGTGGTAGTTTCTCGGTGATCACTGACCGGGGGATTCCACATGCGAAATCGAATGGGTGCGATGCACGCGGTGCTGATGGGCGTCATGGCGTTTGCGTGCAGCGGGTGCGAGCACTCGTCGCGCGAGCGAGGCGACGCGATCATCACGGCCAATCATCGGTTTCTCAATGGCATGCTCGCATTTGAGTATGAGCGTGCATGCGAGGCACGTGCAGCGGGCGATGAGGGCGTGTTCCGCGATCTGGATACGCGATCATGGGACAGTGGGCAACTTCTGCTTGCAGCCAAGATTGCGTCGGACGGCGGGCTGCATGATTTGATCCCCGAATGCATCGAAGCCCTGCGTCTCCAGTGGGAATACACGCCGGTTCGCTGCGACGACGGCGTCGTGCGCAATCGCATGATCGGCTTTGGAAAGAACGACTGGGTCGAGATGAACGGCCGCCTGCGTGCAGCACGGCGCGATCAAGATGGTGAGTCGATTCATCGTTTCGAGATGCGGACGATTCGGGCGAATGTGCGGTACGGGCGCGAGATCGATGATGTGAGGATCTCCGGCAGCGTCGCCATCGAGCGTGCGACAGAGTCAGATGAGCATGGCATGACGCACGGCAAGGTGACTGCGTTTGATGGCAGTGCAGTGGCGATGGGGCAGGAAATCGTGTTTGCACTCGACCCTGCCTTTGAGTTCAGCGAGATTAAGGTGGATGGAGCAGGCAACGGGCGGCTCGGTGTGGTCGTGAAGGTCACGAGCCCGTCCCGTGCACTTGCAGGGTTTGTCGAGATCGGTGGGACGTTCTATCTCTCGCTGCCGATCGAGGTTTCGGGGGATTGGAGCGAGGCGAGGATCAGGCTTGACCGGACGATCTCAGGCGACCAGTTCATGCCGACGATGGCTGCAGTGCTTGAGGGTGCAGACGGCGACATGGGACTTGCAAAGATCGCCGACCGGCCGTGCATGGATCAGAACGCCAACGGAGTGCTGGATGGTGCAGAGGAACAAATCCGTGTTTTTGAAGCGGTCTGGGGACGAAGCAGTCGGCATTGACTGACCCCGGCTGGCATCTACACTTTGCCCTTCCCCATTTGGGGCCGAACGTGACGGACGATGGATGTTGTTCTGGCTTTGTACGGAACAACATCCCTCCGAGGCGCGTTCATCGGCCTTCCCATCGCGGCTGATGGAAGGTCCAGCCCTGGCAAGCGGCACGACGGCGTGTGCTTGCACCTTGCCGCGGCCCTCCACGCGTCGGTTTCGACGCTCGGACCCGCGACAGTCCTTGTCCCGTGGTCCCGCGGCGTGTGAACCACGTCCGCACAACTGGAGGTTTCTTCTCAAGCCCGCGACAGCGGGGGTCTGCGAGGGGCGAACGGCCCTGAGCACACCGGCCCCGCGATTGGTCGATGGTGTAATCGGCAGCACAGCAGATTTTGGTTCTGTTAGTCCTGGTTCGAGTCCAGGTCGACCAGCTTTTCGTTCGCGTCTCGTGGAGGAGGCGCGTGCGGCGGGCACGATCGGCGTGGGGGAGAGCGAAGTGGGGCTGATGCAGAATCCCTGCCTCTTGCTGGCTCACCATCTGCCTTGATTGCACACCGCTGCGTCGCGCAGGCAGATACGCGTTCAAACTCTCGTGCACGTGCGTCGTCCGCGTTTTGGGTTGGTGCTCTGTCTCTCCCAGGAGCCGCTCGATGACCACCGTCGTACCCGCTCAGTCGGGCAGTGTGTTTGGTTCTTCCCGTCCGCTGTATCAGGCAACATCCATGGCAGGAACGAAATCAACGACTCCGTTCTCCGCACCGTCGGCCGTGATTCTCGCGGCGGGTAAAGGGACGCGCATGAACTCGGACCTGCCCAAGGTCGCGCACAAAGTGGGCGGGCGTCCGATGGTGTGTGCGGTGGTGGATGCGTGCCGTGCAGTCGGCTGCGAGAAGATCGTGGTGGTGGTGGGGTATAAGCAGGAAGTCGTCCGCAAGGCACTCGAAGGGATGAACGTCGAGTTTGCAGTGCAGGAAGAACAGCTCGGCACGGGCCACGCAGTGAGGTCGGCTGCATCGCACTTCACGAAGGATTCGCAGCAGCCCGGGCACGACGTGTTCGTGCTCTGCGGCGACGGTCCATTGATCCGTGCAGAGACGCTCAAGAAGATGCTGGATTGCCATCGCGGCCAGCGTGCGGCGATGACGCTCGCGACGTCGATCATCGACAATCCGCAGGGCTACGGCAGGATTGTCCGCGACACCGAGGGCAGGTTCCAGGCGATCGTTGAGCAGAAGAACGCCTCGCAGGAACAGCTCACGATCAAGGAAATCAACCCGAGCTACTACTGCTGCGACGCGCAGCAACTCTTTGGTTCGCTCGAGAAGGTGCAGCGTAATCCAGTCAGCGGCGAGTATTACGTGACGGACGTGCCGGAGCTTCTGCTCCGTGCGGGTCAGCGCGTGGAAGTGCTCCCTGCAGTTCCGCCCGAAGATGTGCTCTCGATCAACACGACGCAGGACCTTGAGACGGTTGACCGCCTCTACCGCTCGCGCGGTGGGTGGAGCGCGGAAGACATCAACACGCTCAAGATCTTCTCTGCAAGCAGCGCGACGTACCTTGCGAACCGGATCTGCGAGCACCTGCTGCTGCCTTTGGGCCAGTCTCGCACGCAGTTCTTCCCCGACGGCGAGATCCTCGTGAAGATCGAAGAGGACGTGCGCGGGCGAGACTGCTTCATTGTCTGCTCGACCTGCCAGCCGGTGAACGACAACCTGATGGAGCTTTTGATCACGATCGACTGCCTCCGCCGTGCAAGTGCGGACAGGATCACGGTGGTGCTCCCGTACTTCGGGTATGCACGCCAGGACCGCAAGGACGAAGGCCGCGTTCCGATCACCGCGAAGCTGGTCGCGAACATGATCACTGCTGCAGGCGCGAACCGCGTCGTGGCGCTTGATCTTCATGCGGCGCAGATCCAGGGGTTCTTCGATCTCCCGGTCGATCACCTCGCGGGTTCGCCGGTGTTTGTCCAGTACTTCCAGTCGATCCGTAAGGAACTGGGCGACCTGTGCCTCGTGAGCCCCGACGTGGGGAATGTCAAGGTCGCCGAGTCGATCGCCAACGTGATGGGCGGCGATCTTGCGATCATCAACAAGCGCCGGCTCAGCGGGTCGAAGATTGAGACTGGCAACCTGATCGGCAACGTCGAGGGCAAGACGGTCCTGATGTTTGACGACATGATCTCGACGGCGGGAACGGTGTACGAGGCGGCAAAGCTGGTTCGTGCACGCGGGGCCAAGGCGGTCATCGCCGCGGCGACGCACGGCGTGCTGGTGGGCGCTGCGATCGAGCGTCTTGCGTCGGACGCGTTTGACCGTGTGGTCGTGACGAACACGATCCCGCTGGGGGATCGCGTCGCGCCGCTGCGTCACAAGCTCGTTGAATTGTGCGTCGGGCCGCTCCTGGGCCAGGCGATCCACCGGATCCATCACAAGAAGTCGATCAGCGCCCTGTTCAAGGATGGGGGCGGGACCAAGCGCTGAGTTGAGAAGTGCGTTTGTGGGGGCGGGAGAGTCGTGGGAGAAGTCGTGGGATTCGTGGGCAGAAGTTTGATCAACACGTTGAAGTGATTCAAAGCTGTTGGGTTTCTAGTTTCAGATTCTGGAGTTTCAGTCATGCACGAGAAGGCACCTGTTCTGAGCATCAAGCGTCGCGAGAAGGTCGGGACGCGGTACAACAACCGTCTCCGCGAGGCGGGTTCGATTCCCGCGGTCGTGTACGGCCGCGGCAAGGATCCGGTCTCGATCGCGGTGAACTTCCGCGACTTTACCCGTCTTGTGGTCAAGGGCGAGAAGATCTTCCGCCTCGACGTTCCCGCGGATAACGACCTGGAAGCACAGCAGATGGTGCTCCTCCGCGATCTGCAGTTCGATTATCTCGGCACGAACATCGTTCACGCCGACTTCACGCGCGTCAGCCTGAAGGACCGCATTCACTCGCTCGTTCCGGTGCACCTCATCGGCGAAGCGGTCGGTCTCAAGCAGGCAGGCGCGATCCTCGTGCACCCGGTCACGGAAGTGAACATCGAGTGCGTGGTGACCGACCTTCCCGAGTACATCGAGCTCAACGTCGCGGCGCTTGAAGTCGGCCAGTCGATCACTGCAGCCGATCTCAAGCTCCCCAAGAGCGACATGAAGATGCTCACCGACGCACGCTCGATCCTGGCGCAGATCGCGATCCAGGCCGAGGTCGTCACGGCCGAAGCCTCCGCTGCACCCGGTGCAGACGCGGCGACGCCCGAAGTTCTCACGGCCAAGAAGCCTGCAGAAGGCGATGCAAAGGCGGCTGCAGGTGCGAAGGCACCCGCAGGTGCTGCTGCAAAGCCTGCAGCGAAGCCCGCGGCCAAGAAGTGATTCAGCGTGCGTTCACCGACAGCAGACTGATCAGAATCCATCGCGTGGTCCCCGTGTGCAGGCCAAGGCCTGCACACGGCGGACACCGAAGATCGGGGCTGATCAGGGCCGTGAACGCCTGATCGATGTCACAACTGCGTTCCAGGAACTGGCTTTCAAGAGGTACACAGCGACTCGCCATGAAACTCCTCGTCGGACTGGGCAATCCCGGACTCGAATACGCCAAGACCCGCCACAACGTCGGGTTCATGGTGATCGAGCGCCTCGCTTCAAAGCGGGCAGGGATGTCGCCGGTTCGCGCGAGGTTTCACGCGGCGTGCGTGGATGCACAGCTTGGAAGCGAGAAGTGCCTGCTCCTTCGTCCGACGACATACATGAACCGTTCAGGCATGTCGGTGGCGGAGGCGGCGAACTTCTTCAAGGTCGATCCCGCGAAGGACGTGATGGTCGTCTCTGACGACATCGCGCTGCCGACGGGGATGATCCGGATCCGTCCGGGCGGAAGCTCGGGCGGCCAGAACGGCCTTGCGGACATTGCACGTGCACTTGGAACGGAGAACTACCCGCGTCTTCGCGTGGGCGTCGGGATGCAGCCAAACGGCGGCAAACCGGCGGTGATGAACCAGGCTGACTTTGTCCTTGGGCGGTTCATGCCCGAGGAGCAGGGGCTTTTGGATCAGTCGATCGACCGTGCCTGCGAGGCACTGGAGGCGTTTGTGGCACGCGGGGTGGACGCAGCGATGAACACGTTCAACAGCAAGAACAGCCCCGAGCGGGCTTCGAAGGATTGATCGAAACAAACCGAAACACGAACTGAAAAGAAGTTCGAAAGACACTCGAAGAAGAAAAGGAAGATCATCATGCCCGGACGTCGTGAATACACGTATGAAGCCATGTTCCTGCTCAGCCAGGCCGTCGCGGCCGACCTGGGCGGCGCTGTCGAGCACGTCAAGGAGATCCTCGGCCGTGGTCAGGCAGAGATCCTCTCGATGCGCAAGTGGGACGACCGTCGCCTGGCCTACGAAATCGATGGCCAGAAGCGCGGCGTGTACATCCTGGTTTACTTCAAGGCACCCAACGATCAGCTCACGCACATCGAGCGTGACTGCAACCTCTCGGAAAAGATCCTCCGCAAGATGATCCTCCGCGCGGATCACCTCTCGCCCGACGAGATCCAGGCAGCAGACGGCCGCAAGGAGCTCGACGCAGAGATCCGTCTCCGCGGCACGCAGGGCGCTGCGACCGAAGCACCTGCACCTGCAGCAGCAGCGGCGGCCGAGACCGCGGAATCCACGAACTGATCAGCGACTGCTGAACAGCTCGTCGGGTGCCTTCGGGTGTCTGATTCGATGCAAAAACAAAAGCCTCGCCGGTGATGCCGGCGAGGCTTTTTTCATTGGTGGAATGTTGGTTCGAGGCTGTTGGGTTCGATGGCCGCGCGGGCAAGTGCTGAAGCGAAGCGCGGGTCTGTCGAAGGCGATCAGCCGCCCGAGACGTTGACCTCGCCGCTCTCGACCATGTCTTCCATCTTTTCCTTGTCCTGCACGTACTTCTTCTTGCTCACAGGATCGATCTCGGGAACGGCGGGCTTCTCCGTCGGGGCGACCACTTCGGTCAGCTCGCCGCCGGTGGCGGAGTTGACGATGAGCAGCGCACCGATGAGGAGGCCGACCGACGCGACGCCGATGGTGATCTTCTTGCGTTTATCCATGTCACTGAAGCCCATTGATGATCCTTCCAGAATGTGTCGGCGGACCGGAGGAGCCTGCACTGAATGTGCAGGCCGCGTATCGACGGATCCGACCGGCGAAGCCAGCAGGGTTTCCTATCGAGAAGTTTAACCCGGGGAGGGTCGTGAGACTAGCAGAATCAACGGGGCACGGGAGCGTGACACGCCTGTTACCCGACGTCGCGGCCCTGGAAGAGGATGATCGCGAGTGAAAGGAAGACGGTGATCTGCGCGAGGCCGTAGAGGAAGACCTTGATCGCGTGGCCGACCGTCAGGGGATTGTTCTGGCTCACTGCGTCGACGTACCAGAAGTCCTGCATATTGGGGAGCGCCGCCCACGCGACAAGTGCAGGGACGTTCACTTCGGTGGTCCGGAGGAAGACGTAGTCGCCCGTGACGGGAGGACGGGTCATGTGCTCCGCGGGGTTGGGGCCCGTTGCGCGGATAGTGAGTTCTCGGCCCCGGGATTCTGTGACGACGAGTGCAAAGGGCGTCTGGGGATCGATGAACGTGCCGCCGTTGGAAACATCGCCAGTAAAGGCAAGGAAGGGGTCGACCTCGATCACCGAGCCG
>JAESFU010000446.1_pt1 | contig 23388 bp, 23 predicted proteins | sample 9269461 | NCBI WGS metagenome assembly JAESFU01 (sample SAMN14502556, study PRJNA617107) | algae metagenome | isolation source: Stenomitos rutilans HA7619-LM2 and co-occurring heterotrophs from cave walls | place: USA: Waikapalae cave, Hawaii | collected 2009-07-28
TCGGGGTGGCCGAAGAACCAGAACAGGTGCTGGTACAGGATCGGGTCGCCGCCGCCGGCCGGGTCGTAGAAGGTCGTGCCGAAATTGCGGTCGGTCAGCAGCATGGTGATGGCGCCGGCGAGCACCGGCAGTGCCAAGAGCAGCAGGAACGCCGTTACCAGCACCGACCAGGCGAAGAGCGGCATCTTGTGCAGCGTCATGCCCGGCGCGCGCATGTTCAGGATCGTGGTGATGAAGTTGATCGCGCCGAGGATCGAGGCCGCGCCGGCCAGATGCAGCGACAGGATGCCGAAATCGACCGAGGGGCCGGGATGGCCGGACGAGGAGAACGGCGGATAGATCGTCCAGCCGGTGCCGACGCCATGCGCGCCGGGGGCGCCTTCGACGAACATCGAGATGATCAGCAGCACGAAGCCGGCGACGGTCAGCCAGAACGAGATGTTGTTCATCCGCGGGAAGGCCATGTCCGGCGCGCCGATCATCAGCGGCACGAACCAGTTGCCGAAGCCGCCGATCACGGCGGGCATGACCATGAAGAAGATCATGATCAGGCCGTGGCCGGTGACGAAGACGTTGTAGCTCTGGCCGTTGGCGAAGATCTGGAGGCCGGGCTGCTGCAGCTCGATACGCATCATGATCGAGAGGAAACCGCCGACGAGGCCGGCCATGATGGCGAACATCAGGTAGAGCGAGCCGATGTCCTTGTGGTTGGTCGACAGGAGCCAGCGCCGCCAGCCGGTCGGCGTGCCGTGTCCGTCGTCATGCCCGTAGCCATGGGCCTCGTGAGCCGCTGTTGCCATGGGGTGGTCTCCTCTTGCGAAATCGCTTCGCGCAGTCGTTCGGTCGGGGGCGGTGCCGGGTCGAAGCCCGCGCCGCCTGGTTCTCGGGGTCGCTTATTCGCCGACGGTCGCGACCTTGCCGGCCGCGTCGCCCGCATTGGCGAACTTCTTCTTCGAATCGGCCAGCCAGGCGGTGTATTTCTCGGCGCTGACGACGCGGAAGGCGATCGGCATGTAGGCGTGGTTCTGGCCGCAGATGAACGAGCACTGGCCGTAATAGATGCCTTCGCGGTCGGCCTTGAACCAGGTTTCGTTCAGGCGGCCGGGAATGGCGTCGATCTTGATGCCGAAGGACGGCACCGTGAACTTGTGGATCACGTCGGCACCGGTGACCTGAACGCGCACGATCTTGCCGACCGGCACGACCGCCTCGTTGTCGACCGCGAGCAGGCGCGGGGCTTCGGCCTCCGCGATCTTCTTGCTGCTGATGGCCTCGGCGCGCTGCTTTTCATCCAGCATCAGCGAGTCGAAGCCGAAGGCGGCCTCGGCCTGCGGGTATTCGTAGGACCAGTACCACTGCTTGCCGGTCACCTTCACGGTGACGTCGGCCTGCGGCAGTTCGAGCTGCAGCTTGAGCAGGCGGAAGGACGGGATCGCGATCACCACGAGGATCAGGACCGGGATCACCGTCCAGGCCACTTCGAGCAGCGCGTGATGGGTCGTCTTGGAGGGGACCGGGTTGGCCTTCTCGTTGAAGCGCCAGGCGACGTAGACCAGCAGCCCGAGCACGAAGATCGAGATGACGAAGATGATGACGTTCAGCCAGTTGTGGAACCAGTGGATATAGGCCGAGACATCGGTCGCGGCGCCCTGCAGGTTCATCTGCCAGTCGCTCGGCATGCCGTAACCGGCGAAGGCGCTGTCGGAGACGATCGCCGCGGCGCCGGCGGCGAGCGCCGCTGTCGTCGCGGTTGCAAGGGGGCGCCTCATGAATCGCATTGGTCCGACATTGCTCCTGTATCGCGCCTGACACGGGCCGCCCGTGTCGGGATGCGGACCCATGCAGGAGGAGGCGCGGCCATCAGCCCGCCCCATTCTTCGGCATTGCGATAAATCAAAGATCACGCTTGCGCCAGAGGGGCAATGCGGGCTGCGGTCCCGATCCGTGCGGCATAATCGCGCGAGCGCGGCGCAGGCGCCGCCTGCCGGCGGGCCGGTCCTGCATCCTTGACAGGACAGGGCCTGCATGGTCCCAACGCAGGCATGATGCAGGCGGCCGTCGCGGCGGCGGGAGCCCGGTCGGGTTTTCGCGAGGGCGGGGCCGGATCGGGCAGCGTCGCGCTTCCTCGCGGGGGCCGGCCGGGAGGTTTTGCAGGGATGGGAAGGCTCATCGGACCCGCCTTGGGGGCCGCCATGGCGGCGGTCCTGACGGCCGGATTGTCGGGCGCGGCGCTGGCACAGGGCGCGGTCAAGTCGACGCATGGCGACTGGCAGATGCGCTGCGAGGTGCCGCCCGGCGCCAAGGCCGAGCAATGCGCGCTGGTGCAGAACGTCGCGGCCGAGGACCGGCCGAACCTGACGCTGCTCGTCATCGTGCTGAAGACGGCCGACCAGAAGAGCCGGCTCCTGCGCGTCGTCGCCCCGCTCGGCGTGCTGCTGCCGTCGGGCCTCGGCCTCAAGATCGACGACAAGGACATCGGCCGCGCCGGCTTCGTGCGCTGCCTGACCACCGGCTGCGTCGCCGAGGTGGTGATGGACGACGCCCTGCTCGGCCAGCTCAAGACCGGCAAGAACGCCACATTCATCGTGTTTCAAACCCCCGAGGAGGGCGTCGGCATTCCCGTCTCGCTCTCCGGATTCGGTCCCGGCGTGGAGGCCTTGCCGTGAGTGATGCGACGATTCTCCGGCCGCTCTGGCTGGTCCTGCCGGCGCTGTGCCTGGGGCTGGCCGGCTGCGGTTCTTCGAGTTCCTCGTCCTCGGGCGAGCCGAGCACGATGCAGAAATTCGGCAACGTGCTGATGTTCCAGTCGACGACCGTGCCGCAGGCCCCGGTGCGCACGCAGGGCGAGGTCCAGGCCGCGCGTTTCGACGAGGAGAACTCGCTGGTCTGCCCGGAGGTGATCATCGCCGATGGCGGCGCCGCGATGCGCGCCCAGACCGGGCCCGACAGCGGCAGCCTGCGCCACCAGGTATCGATCCTGAACGTCGCGCGCGAGTGCACGCCGACCGGCAATGGCGGCTTCAACCTCAAGGTCGGCGTCGAGGGCCGCGTTCTGCTCGGGCCGGCCGGCACGGCGGGCAATTACGGCGCGACGCTGGTCACCACGGTGACGCGCGGCACCACGACCGTCGCCCGTCGCACGGCGCGTGTCGGCGGTACGATCGCCGCCGGCCAGGGCGGCACCGACTTCTCCTATGTCGAGCAGGGCATCGCGGTGCCGCCCGGGCGCGGCGATGTCGAGGTCATCGTCGACCTGACTCCGGGCGCCGCCGCCCCGGCACGCACGCGCCGTCGCTAAGGGCGGCGATTGCCGTGAAAGGAGGCAACGCTCCGGTTGACTTGGGCGCCGCCTCCGATATGTCTGCCGGCAGCCGCATCATCCCCGCGGGAGAGACCGGGCCTGGCCTCGATTGGCCTTGCCCGGCGCCGAAGGCGCAACCGCCCCGGAAACGCTCAGGCAAAAGGACCGCTGGGGAGTTGGCGCTCTGGAAAGCGGCGGGATCAATCCCGCCCACCGACGGGTGTAACCCGTCCGGCCCGACGCGGCCGGCGGGGAAATCTCTCAGGTTCCGAGACAGAGGGGGCGCGTTCCGGACATCTCCGTCCGGGGCTTGCGCTCGACTCTGGAAGGGGCCGCCATGGCTGCCGAAGCCGCCGACACCGCGACGCTCAAGACCCCGCTCCATGCCCGCCATGTCGCGCTCGGTGGCCGCATGGTGCCCTTCGCCGGCTACGACATGCCGGTGCAGTACCCGTCCGGCATCCTGACCGAGCACAACTGGACGCGTGAGAAAGCCGGCCTGTTCGACGTCTCGCATATGGGCCAGGCCTTCCTCGTCGGCCCCGACCACGAGACCGTGGCGCGCGCGCTCGAAGCGCTGATCCCCGCCGACATCGTCAACCTCGCGCCCGGCAAGCAGCGCTACTCGCAGCTCCTGAGCGAGGAGGGCGGCATCCTCGACGACCTGATGGTGACCCGCTCGGTCGATCCCGACGAGGACGGCGCGCTCTATCTCGTCGTCAATGCCGCCTGCAAGACGGACGACTACGCCCATATCGAGGCCCGCCTGCCGGCCAATGTGAAGCTGATCAAGGCCGAGCATCGCGGCCTGATCGCGCTGCAGGGGCCGGGTGCCGAGGCGGCGCTCGCCGCGATCGCGCCGGAAGCGGCGGAGATGGGCTTCATGACCTCGCGCACCATGAAGGTCGCCGGCATCAAGGCCAATGTCAGCCGCTCGGGCTATACCGGCGAGGACGGCTACGAGATCTCTGCCGATGCAAAGCGCATCGGCGAGATCTGGGACACGCTGCTGCTCGACGCCACCGTCAAGCCGATCGGCCTCGGCGCCCGCGATTCGCTCCGGCTCGAGGCCGGGCTTTGCCTCTACGGGCATGACATCGACACCACGACCTCGCCGGTCGAGGGCGCGCTGACCTGGTCGATCCAGAAGCGCCGCCGCGAGGAAGGCGGCTTCCCCGGCGCCGCCCGCATCCAGAAGGAATTCACTGAGGGCGTCGGCCGCGTCCGCGTCGGCCTCTTGCCCGAAGGCAAGGCGCCAGCCCGCGAGGGCGCCGAGATCGCCACAATCGAGGGCGAGATCGTCGGAAAGGTCACCTCCGGCGGCTTCGGCCCGAGCCTGAACGCCCCTTGCGCCATGGGCTATGTCGCCAGGGCCCATGCCGCGCCGGGTACGCAGCTTCACCTGATCGTCCGCGGCAAGCCGCTGCCGGCGGTCGTCTCGGCCATGCCCTTCGTGCCCAACCGCTACAAGCGCTGACCCTTTTCGCTCACTCCAGCCGGGAGAGATCCATGTCCGAGACCCGCTACACCAAGGACCACGAATACATCCGCATCGAGGGCGATACCGGCACGGTCGGCATCACCGACTATGCCCAGGGCCAGCTCGGCGACGTCGTCTTCGTCGAGCTGCCGGCCATCGGCAAGGCCGTCGCCAAGGGCGGCGAGGCGGCGGTGGTCGAGAGCGTCAAGGCGGCGTCGGAAGTCTACGCCCCGGTCTCGGGCGAGGTCGTCGCGGTGAACGGCGAGCTCGAGGCCGCGCCCGGCGCCGTCAACGAGGACCCGGCCGGCAAGGGCTGGTTCGTCAAGCTCAAGCTCAAGGACACCGGCGAGCTGGACGGCCTGATGAGCGAGGCCGAGTACCAGGACTACGTGAAGAGCCTGTGAGGCGGGTCATTCCGCACGCGCTGCGGCACGAAAGTGCCGCTGCGCAGATGCGGGACCGGTCTCCAAAAAGGGCGCCTTCTCGTCATGCGATCCCGTGTCTGCGCCGCGTCATTGCATGCCGCAGCGCGCACGGGATGACACCCAAGGATTTTCCATGCGCTATCTCCCCCTGACCGACACCGACCGCCTCGATATGCTCGCCCGCATCGGGGTGCCCGATGTCGATGCGCTGTTCTCCGACGTCCCGGCCGGCAAGCTCCTGACCGCTCCGCTCGATCTGCCGCGCGCCAAGGGCGAGCTCGAGGTCGAGCGCCTGATGGGCGCGATGGCCGGGCGCAACGTCGCGGCAGGCTCCGTGCCGTTCTTCGTCGGCGCCGGCGCCTACCGGCACCATGTCCCGGCCACGGTCGATCATCTGATCCAGCGCTCGGAATTCCTCACCAGCTACACGCCCTACCAGCCCGAGATCGCGCAGGGCACGTTGCAATATCTCTTTGAGTTCCAGACGCAGGTCGCCGCCCTGACCGGCATGGAGGTCGCCAACGCCTCGATGTATGACGGCTCGACCGGCACCGCCGAGGCCGTGCTGATGGCCCACCGCGTCACCCGCAAGCGCAAGGCCGTGCTCTCCGGCGGCCTGCACCCGCACTATTCGGATGTCGTGAAGACGCTGTCCGAGATGGCGAGCGACGATGTCGTGGCGCTCGCGCCCGATGTTTCGGCGAGCGAGGACATCCTGGCCGCGATCGACGACGAGACGTCCTGCGTCGTCGTCCAGTCGCCGGATGTCTTCGGAAACCTGCGCGATCTCAAGCCGATCGCCGACAAGGCCCATGCCCATGGCGCGCTGCTGATCGCGGTCTTCACCGAGGTCGTGGCGCTGGGCGCGATCGAGCCCCCGGGCGCGCAGGACGCCGACATCGTCGTCGGCGAGGGCCAGTCGATCGGCAATGCGCTGAACTTCGGCGGCCCCTATGTCGGCCTGTTCGCGGCGAAATCGAAATATGTCCGCCAGATGCCGGGCCGGCTCTGCGGCGAGACGGTCGATGCCGACGGCCAGCGCGGCTTCGTGCTGACGCTCTCGACCCGCGAGCAGCACATCCGCCGCGACAAGGCGACCTCCAACATCTGCACCAATTCCGGCCTCTGCGTGCTCGCCTTCACCATCCACATGACGCTGCTGGGGCAGGCGGGGCTGGAACGGTTGGCAAAGGTCAACCACGCCAACGCGGTCGCACTCGCCGGGATGCTGGCCGGCGTGAAGGGTGTCTCGGTGCTGAACGAGACCTTCTTCAACGAGTTCACGGTCAAGCTTTCTAAGCCTGCCGCTGGCGTCGTCGAGGCGCTTGCGGGCAAGGGCGTGCTCGCCGGCGTGCCGGTCTCGCGGCTGCTGCCGGGAGCGGGGCTCGACGATCTGCTGATCGTGGCAAGCACCGAAATCAACACGGATGAGGACCGGGCGGCCTTCGCGGCGGCGCTCGCGGAGGTGCTGTGATGCTGAACCGTCAGGGACGTCCCACCCAGGCCGGCACGGCCGCCCATGAGCCCCACGCCACCTTCACTGGCAACAAGGCCCTCCAGCAGATCGAGCCGCTGATCTTCGAGATCGGCCATCACGAGACGACTGGCGTCGACATCGATCAGCCGGCGCCGTTCGAGAGCCGTCTCGGCAAGCATGCGCGCAAGGGCGAGATCGGCTTGCCCGGCCTCTCCGAGCCCGAGGCGATGCGCCATTACGTCCGGCTGAGCCAGAAGAACTACGGCATCGACACCGGGCTCTTCCCGCTCGGCTCCTGCACGATGAAGCACAATGCCCGCCTGAACGAGAAGATGGCGCGTCTGCCGGGCTTCTCCGACGTGCACCCGCTCCAGCCGGTCTCGACCGTGCCGGGCGCGCTCGACGTGATGCTGCAGCTCTCGCACTATCTGATGACGCTGACCGGCATGCCGGCCGTGGCGCTGTCACCGAAGGCGGGTGCCCATGGCGAAGCCTGCGGCATGATGGCGATCAAGGCCGCCATCGCCGCCAAGGGCGAAAGCGAAACCCGCAAGGTCGTGCTCGTGCCCGAATCGGCGCATGGCACCAACCCGGCGACCGCCGCTTTGATCGGCTTTGCGGTGAAGGCCGTCCCGGCGCGGCCGGACGGCACGGTCGCTGTCGAGGACGTGAAAGCCCTGCTCGGGCCGGACATCGCCGCGATCATGCTGACCAACCCCAACACCTGCGGCATCTTCGAGCCGCAGATCGTCGAGATCGCCGCCGCGATGCATGAGGCCGGCGCCTATTTCTATTGCGACGGCGCCAACTTCAACGCCATCGTCGGCAAGGCGCGACCGGGCGACCTCGGCGTCGACGCCATGCACATCAACCTGCACAAGACCTTCTCGACGCCCCATGGCGGCGGCGGGCCGGGCGCGGGTCCGGTGGTGCTCTCGGAGCGGCTCGCGCCTTTCGCGCCGGTGCCGTTCATCCATGTCGAGGCTGGGACGCCCCGGCTCGTCGAGGCTGCCGCCGATGCGCCCGAGGGCAATTCGCCCTTCGGCCGGATGACCGCCTTCCACGGCCAGATGGGCATGTATGTCCGCGCGCTCGCCTATATGCTGAGCCATGGCGCCGACGGCATGAAGCAGGCCTCCGAGGACGCGGTGCTGAACGCCAACTACATCCGCGCCGGCCTTCAGGACCTGATGTCGCTGCCCTTCCCGGATCATCCGGCGATGCACGAGGCGCTGTTCGACGACGAGTGGCTCAAAGGTTCGGGCGTCACCACGCTCGATTTCGCCAAGGCGATGATCGACGAGGGCTACCATCCGATGACGGTGTATTTCCCGCTCGTGGTCCACGGCGCCATGCTGATCGAGCCGACCGAATCGGAATCGAAGGCCTCGCTCGACCTTTTCGTCGCGACGCTGCGCGACCTCGCCATGGCCGCGAAGGGCAACGACAAGGCCCGCTTCACCGGCGCGCCGCATCACGCCCCGCTGAAGCGCCTCGACGAGACGCGGGCGGCGAGGCAGCCGGTGCTGAAATGGGTCAGGCCGCAGCCGCTGGCGGAGGCGGCGGAGTAGGGCGTCAGCCGTTCTGCCAGGGGTCGAGAAGATCGATGTCGAGCTTGGCGAAGTCCCGCGTGTTGCGTGTGACGAGAGTCAAGCCATAGGCGACGGCTGTCGCTGCTATCAGACCGTCCATCGCCTGGACGTTGGCGCCCCGGCGCTGCGACAGCGCCATGAGGTCGCCCCAAGCCTTGGCGACAGCCGCATCGACGCCGATCACGCGGCGATCGAAGCGATCTGGAAGATCGTGCATCAGCCAGTCTTCCAGCGCCTGCCGTTTGCGTCCATGGTCGAGGCACGCGACGCCGAACCGGATTTCGGCGAATGTGACGATGCTGACGTGTAGCCGATCCTCCCGCGGATCGACGAATGACGCCACCTGCGGCGCTGGCTCGGTCTTGAACAGCTCCGACACGACGTTCGTATCGAGCAGATATGTCACAGGTCGATCTTGCGTGGGGGATGATCCAGCCGCACGAGCTCGATACCGCTGTCGCGCAGCGGTGAATTCTGGAAGAACTCCGACAACGTGCCTTTCCGCGCGGTCTTGCGCTCCCATTCCTCGATCGAGACCAGAACGGCCGTCGGGCGTCCGTTGCGGGTCAGGGTCTGGGGTCCATCGCTCTTGGCCTTGTCGATCAGTTCCGAGAACCGGGCCTTGGCGCTTGCCACCGTCCAGATTTCTTTCGCGGCTGTTCCCATGCTCAGCGCTCCAGTATGACTATCATGACCATGATAGTCTTTCTTCGCTCCCGCACAAGATCGCCCTCGAAACATTCCGATACGGAAATCCCTGTGGCGCCTTAAGGCTTCCTTGACCATGTGGGAGCGAAGCTTCGGGTTGCGTCTTTGACGCGAAGTGGGATCCGTACATGGCTGCGTCTTTCGCCAGGGCTTCGTTTGTCAGGACGGCTTGCGCCGCCGTCGTCGCCATGGTCGTCGCGAGTGCCGCGCTGGCTCAGGAGCCGAGCTACGGCCCCAACACCTATGATCGCACGCTCGAGGCGCTGATCGCGCATGAGGACATCGCCAATCGCGGCGGCTGGCCGAAAATCGCCGGCGCGGTCACGGCGCTGAAGCCGGACGCGCAGGGCCCCGATGTCGCGGCGCTGAAGCAGCGGCTGATGCTGAGTGGCGACCTCGCGCCCGCCGATCTGCCGGGCGACATCTACGACGCCAGGGTCGTCGACGCGGTGAAGCGCTTTCAGCTCCGCCACGGCCTGTCTGATCTCGGCACGGTCGGGCGGCTGACGCTGAAGGCGATGAACGTTCCCGTCGAGGTCCGGCTGAACCAGCTCACCGCGACGCTGGAGCGGCTCAAGGGCAACGGCTTCAACTTCGCCAGCCGCTATGTCGTGGTCAACATCCCCGGTGCCAGCGTCGAGGCGGTGGAGAACGGCCAGGTCCAGCGCCGCCATCTCGCCGTCGTCGGCAGGCCGGACCGGCCCTCGCCGGTGCTTCAGGCCAACATTTCCTCGGTCAATCTCAACCCCTACTGGACCGTGCCGACCTCGATCGTGAAGGCCGACATCATCGCCCATATGCGCAAGGAGCCGGACTTCCTCGCCAAGTCGAACATGAAGCTGCTCGGCGCCGAAAACCGCGAGATCGATCCGGCGACCGTGAAATGGGCGACGCTGACCGCGCCCTATTTCACCGTGCGCCAGGAGCCGGGGCCGACGAACTCGCTCGGCCAGCTCAAGATCGACATGCCCAACAGCGAGGCGGTCTACATGCACGACACGCCGAAGAAGTCGCTGTTCCGCAACGATGTCCGCTTCAATTCCTCGGGCTGCGCCCGCATCGAGGGCGTGCGCGACCTCGCCGCCTGGCTGCTCGAGGGCACGGAATGGACGCAGATCGCGATCGAGGCCGAGATCGCCAAGGGCGAGCGCAAGAACATCGCGCTGAAGAAACAGGTGCCGGTCGCCTGGGTCTATCTCACCGGCTGGCAGGGCGCCGACGGGCTCGTCCAGTTCCGCGACGACATCTACGGACTCGACACGCCCCAGGGCATCGCGACCTCGACGATCCAGCCGCGCAAGCCGAAGCCGAAGGCGGCACAGACCGTGCCGGTTGCCGCTAAGAGCGCCGCCGTTCCAGCGAGGCAGGCCCCGGTCGGCCCGGTGCCGGCTCCGGCGAAGACCGCCGCAAACTGAGCCTGCCTCACATCCCGCCCAGGATCGCCATCGTCGCGGCGATCGCCTGATCGCGTGCCTCGGCGTTTGTGCCGATCGTCACCAGCCCGTCGGAGCGCTGCGAGAAGGCGGCCTTGCGCTCGCGCAGCGGCAGATTGGGATGGTCGAAATTGTGGAAGGCGCCGGGATAGCCGGTGAAGCGGGCGCCGCCCTGTCGTGCCAGTTCCTCGCAGGGCGCGGCCGGCGTCCAGTCGTCGGCGAGGCCGTGCAGGATCGTCGTGGGCACCCTCGCGCGCCAGCCCTGCTGCAGGATGACGCGGCAGCCGGGATAGAAGGCGACGACCGTGCGGAAGCCGCGCGGGCCGGCGCTGCCGTTGGCGACATGCAGCACGGTCGATCCACCGTTCGACCAGCCGATCAGGCCGATCCGCCGCGCATCGGCGAAGCCCTGTCCGGCGAGCCAGTCGAGTGCGCCGAGCGCGTCCTGCGCTCGTCTCTTCGGCGTGAGCGCCCGGTCGCGGTCGTTGCAGAGCGCTCCGAGCCCGCGCGGGCGAAAACTGTCCGGCAGCAAGACCGCGTATCCGGCGGCGGCGAGGCGCGCGCTCCAGTCGGCCTCGCGGGCGCTGATCCGGCCCGAGCCCGTCCACAGGCCCGAGCAGCCATGCATCGCGACGACGGCCGGGAACGGGCCGCTACCGGCGGGCTTCGCGAACTGGCCGGTGATCGGAGTGCCGTCCCGCGAGGCGAAGGTCACCTGCTCCAGGGCGTGGCCGCGCGACGACCATGCCGGCAGCAGCACGCAGGCGAGCGGCAGGAGCAGCAGCGAACGGAGCATGCGGGGGATCATCGTGGTCTCCTCCGGCAGGGAGCCAAGCCAGAAAAAACGCCGCGATCCGGGTGGATCGCGGCGTCGATTCGATGTAGGCGACGATCCGCCTCAGTTCAGCTTCGAGCGGACCTCGTCGAGGCCGGCGGCGAACAGCGTCTCCTCCGCCTTGCCCGACATCTGGTTCTGCAGGATGAGACGGGCGGCGCGCGTCGCGGCTTCCGCGGCGGCGGCGCGAACCTCGGCCTCGGCCTGGACCTCGGCCTGCGAGATCTTGTCCTCGGCCGACTTGGTCCGGCGCGTGACGAAGTCGGCGAGCTTGGCCTCGGCCTCGCTGGCGAGACGCTCGGCGTCCTCGCGGGCCGAGCTGACGATGCGCTCGGCTTCGGCTTCGGCGGCTTTGCGCTTGGCCTCGTAGGCGGCGAGGATGGCGGCGGCCTCCTCGCGCAGACGGCGGGCTTCGGCGAGTTCGGCCGCGATCATCTCGCCGCGCTTGTCGAGCGCGGCGGTGACGGCCTTGGCGCCGCCCATATAGACCGCGACGCCGACGAAGATCGCCGTGGCGACGAGGACCCAGAAGGTCGGATTGCTCAGCATGGCGCGGTCATCCCTCGCTGGTGCTCTTGACCGCCGCCTCGGCGACGGACGGGCTCGGCGCGGTGCCGGTGAGCTGCGCGACGATGACCGCCGCGGTGTCGGCGGCGATGCCGGCGACGTTGCCCATGGCGCTCGTCTTCATCGCGACGATCTTCTTCTCAGCCTCGGCGAGCTTGGAGGACAGGTCGGCCTCGACGCTCTTGCGGCGCGCATCGCTCTTGGCGTTGACGGCGTTGCGCGTCTCTTGGGCGATGGCCTGGGACTTCGCCCGCGCCTCGGCGAGCGACTTCTCATAGGCCGCGCCGGCCTCCTCGGCCTTGGCCTTGAGGGCCGCGGCTTCGTTCAGGTCGCCGCCGATGCGCGAGGCGCGGTCGGCCAGGATCGCGCCGAGGCGCGGCACGATGACCTTGTCGGCGAGCCAGTAGAGGAAGCCGAAGGTGATCGCCAGCCAGAGCAGCTGGGAGGCGAAGGTCTCGGTCTGGAACGGCGGAAAGGCGCCGCCGCCATGAGCGGCGTTGGCCCCGCCATGGGCCGTGGTGCCGGTGGTGGTCGCGGCTGGCGTTGCCATCACTGAACCTCATCGGCGTCGCGGATCATCCGCGACGCGACCTCTGGGATTGAGAGGAGAGCGGTCCGGTTCAGACCGCGAACAGCAGCAGGAGCGCGATCAGCAGCGAGAAGATGCCGAGCGCTTCCGTCAGCGCGAAGCCGAGCAGCAGCGTGCCGCGCTGGCCTTCGGCCGCCGACGGGTTGCGCAGCGCGCCCGAGAGGAACTGGCCGAACAGGTTGCCGAGGCCGATGCCCGCGCCGGCCATGCCGAGGCAAGCGAGACCAGCGCCGATGTACTTGGCAGCAACGGGATCCATGGGAAAACTCCTTGAGAGGTCTGGTTTGGAAAGGGTGAGGGCGAGGGCTACCTGTCGCTGATCGTGGATCAATGACCGGGATGCAGGGCGTCGTGGAGATAGATGCAGGTCAGGACGGCGAAGACATAGGCCTGCAGCACGGCGACGAGGAATTCGAGCGCGGTCAGCGCGATGGTCAGCGCCAGCGGCAGCGGCGAGAGGATCGCCCAGCCGCCGGCGAAGAGCAGCGTCGCGATGAAGCCGGCGAAGATCTTCAGCGCGATATGGCCCGCCAGCATGTTGGCGAAGAGACGCACCGACAGCGAGATCGGCCGCGAGACGAAGGAGATCACCTCGATCGGGACGAGGATGAAGAGCATGCCCCAATGCACGCCCGACGGCACGAACAGGCCGAAGAAATGGGCGCCGTGCTTGTAGATGCCGAAGATGATCACGGTCAGGATCACCAGCGCGGCGAGCGCGGCGGTTACGATCAGGTGGCTCGTCACCGTGAACGCGCCCGGCACCATGCCGAGCAGGTTGCAGAACAGCACGAACATGAACAGCGAGAACACCAGCGGCAGGAAGCGCATGCCGTCATGGCCGGCGGAATCGCGCACCGTATTGGCGACGAATTCGTAGCCCATCTCGGCCAGCGACTGGATCCGGCCGGGGATCAGCGAGCGCTGGCGCGTGCCGTAGACGAAGAGCAGCACGATCAGCGCGACGGCCGCGACCATGAACAGGGCCGAATTGGTGAAGGCGATCTCGCTCTTGCCGATCGTGCCGAGCTTGATGAGCGGCTTGATCTCGAATTGTTCGATGGGACCGGCCATCTCTCGCCTTCAGCTCCGCACTGTTCCAGCGGGGCCGCGAGGGCCCCGGACCGCTACTTGGCGCCCGACTTATCGCCAGTCCGGGATTTCAGCAACCCCGCCGCGCGCGCCACGTTGAAAAAACCCGCGCATGTGCCGAGCAGCAGGAACAGGATCATGCCCCAGGGCCTGGTTCCTAGCCCGCGATCGAGCGCCCAGCCGAAGCCGGCGCCGACCACGATGCCGGCGATGAACTCGGTCGAGAGCCGCATCGCCTGGCCGATTCCCGACATTTTCGGCGCGCCGTCATCGGTCTTCGCGGGCTGGCCGAGGCGCGGATCGGCCTGGCGCAGCCCGGCGCCGAGCGAGTCCAGCCGGCGCGACAATTCGCTGTCGTCGGGGCTGCGCGGATCATTCTGGGGCATGGCAAGTCTCTGGGGTCCGAAGGCAGGCTAGCGCATGCCGGGTCGTTTCGGGAACACCACGTCGTCCCGGACAAGCCGCCGGGCGGCGCTGGTCCGGGCTCCATCGGAGGGCTCCAGACCTCTACGATGGATTGCGGACCAGCGCTTCGCCTGCGAGGGGCGACGGAATTTTATCATGCAAAATCAGCATGTTACGGAGAATTTCGGCGAGCTCGGGACAATCCTTCCGTTCGCTCACACCGCCTCGCGGATGGCCTCCGCCGTGGCGAGGTCGACCGAGACCATCTGGCTGACGCCGCGCTCGGCCATGGTGACGCCGAAGAGCCGGTCCATCCGCGCCATGGTGATCGGGTTGTGGGTGATCAGGATGAAACGCGTATCGGTGGTCTGCGACATCTCGTCGAGAAGGTCGCAATAGCGCTCGACATTGGCGTCGTCGAGCGGGGCGTCGACCTCGTCGAGCACGCAGATCGGCGAGGGGTTGGTCAGGAACACCGCGAAGATCAGCGCCGTGGCGGTCAGCGCCTGCTCGCCGCCGGAGAGGAGCGTCATCACCTGCGGCTTTTTGCCCGGGGGGCGGGCGAAGATTTCCAGCCCCGCCTCGAGCGGATCCTCCGAGTCGACCAGCTTGAGCTCTGCCGTGCCGCCGCCGAACAGCACCGCGAACAGCCGCTGGAACTGCTGGTTCACCACCTCGAAGGCGGCGAGCAGCCGTTCGCGGCCCTCGCGGTTGAGTGCGCCGATCGCCTGGCGCAGCCGCCGGATCGCCTCGGCCAGATCGTCGCGCTCAGCGGTCAGCCCCTCGCGCTTGGCCTTGACCTCGGTCAGCTCGTCCTCGGCCCGGAGATTGACGGCGCCGAGCCGCTCGCGCTCGGCCTTGAGCCCGCCGAGCCTGCGCTCGACCTCGTCCTGCGCCGGCGGCGCGTCGCCGGGCTTCAACCCGGTCAGCGCCTGCAGCCCGGCCAGAGTGACCTCGAGCCCGTCCTCGATCTGGCGGATCACATCGGCGAGGCGCTGCCGCGCCGCCTCCAGCCGGGCTTCGGCCGAGGCACGCGCCTCGCGGGCGGAGGAGAGCCCCTCCAGCGCCGCCCGCGCCCGCCGGTCCGCCTCCGCGAGCCCGGTTTCGGCCTCCGCCAGCGCATCGGCCGCGGCCTTGCGCGCGCCCTCGGCTGTCTCGATCTCGCCGACCAGCCGGCGCCGCTCGACCAGGAAGGTGTCGGGCGCCTCCGCCAGCGCCTTTCGCTCCGCCGTCACCGCCGCGATGCGCCGGCTCGTCTCCTGCGCCGTCAGTGCGCCGGTCTCGGCGCGCTGCCGCCAGGCGGCGATGTCGCGCGCGATCGCCGCGCGCCGGCCGGCCCGCAGCTCGGCCTCGCGCGCCAGGGTCTGGACGCGGGCGCGGGCGTCCGAGGCGGCGATGCGCCGCTCGCCGAGCTCGACGCGAGCCTGCAGCAACGCGGTGTCCAGCTCGGCCGAGGGCGCCAGCGCTGCCAAGGCGAGGTCGTGGCCCGCCGCCTGCTCCTGCGCTTCCGTCGCCGTCCGCCCGAGCCGCTCGATCGCCTCCTGCAGGGCCGAGCGCCGGGCCGTGCTCTCGTTCGCCTTCCTCTCGGCCGCCGCGAGCTGTTCGCGGGCCTGGTCGAGGCCGCGCCTGGCGAGCCGGGCCGCGTCGAGACTGGCGGTTTCCGCCTGGCTCGTGCTGCGGACGTCGCGCGTCGCGGCGTCGAGCGCCTCGCGCGCCGCCTCGGCCGCCTCGCGGGCCTTCTGAGCCTCGCGTTCGAGATCGCCGAGGCGGTTCTTCTCGGCCAGGCGCCGCGCCGCCGGGGAGGGTGCCTCCGCCGCGCTGGCGAAGCCGTCCCAGCGCCAGATGTCGCCCTCGCGGGTCACCAGCCTTTGCCCCGGCGCCAGCGTGCCGCGCAGCCGCAGCCCGTCCTCGCGCGAGACGACGCCGATCTGCGCCAGCCGCCGCGCCAAGGCCGCAGGCGCCCGGACATGGGCCGCAAGCGCGACGACGCCCGAAGGCAGGGCCGGATCGTCGGCGCCCGCCCCGGTCTCGCGCCAGTGCGAGGGCGCGGCCTCGTCGGCCGCGGCGTCGAGATCGTCGCCGAGCGCCGCGCCGAGCGCGATCTCGTAGCCCTTGGCGACGCCGATCGCGTCGAGCACCGCCGGCCAGCGCCCGCCCGTCGCCGGCGCCAGCAGCTTCTGCAGGGTCCGGATTTCGGTTTCGAGGCGCTGGGCCGCCCGGTCGGCCTCGGCCAGCGGCGCGCGCAGGCCGGTCTCGCGTTCACGCGCCGTGGCGAGCGCCGAACGCGCCGAGGCCGCCTTGCCGTCGGCTTCCGTCATCGCCGTCTCGGCGCTCGCGGCAGTCGCGCGCAACGTATCGAGCGGCAGTGCCGCCTGCTGCGCGTCGAGCGTCGCCTGGTCGCCGAGCAGCCGGCCGCGCTCGCTCTCGGCCCGGGCCAGGCGCTCGCGCGCCTCGCGCAGGCCCCGTTCCAGTGCGCCGCGTCGCGCCGTCAGATCGGCGAGCGCCGCCTGCGCCGCGGCGTGACCGCCTTCTGCCGCGACGAGCGCCGCCTCCGCCGTCCGGGCACCGTCTTGCGCCTTTTGGGCGGCGGCGCCGGCATCGGCCCCCTCGCGCGCCAGTGTCTCGTCTTCCTGCGCCAACCGGGCGAGGCTCTCGGTGGCGTCGCGCGCCACGCCCTCCTGCCTGGCGAGGTCGCCCTGCAATTCGCCGAGCCGGCGCCCGAGCTCCTCGGCCCGCTCTTTCGCACGCCGGTTCTCCGCCTCGAGTTCGTCGAGGCCGCGCCGCAGCCGCACCAGACCCGCTGCCGCCGCCGCCTCGCCGTCGCGCAGGCCGGGCAGCGCATGGGCCGCAACGGCCTGCAAGCGCGCGGCCTCGGCCTGGATCCCGGTCTGGTCGGCGACGAGGCGCACCGCTTCTTCCAGCGCGCGCGTCGCTTGCGCCTCCTGCGCCTGCGCCTCGCGCTGCGCGATCAGCGCCAGTGTCGCCTCGGCCCGGCGGATGTCGGCGGCGAGGCTGCGATAGCGCGAGGCCTGTCGTGCCTGCCGCCCGAGCGCCTCGATCTGCGCGTCGATCTCGCCGAGCACGTCTTCGAGCCGGGTCAGATTGTCCTCGGCGCCGCGTAAGCGGAGTTCGGCCTCGTGGCGGCGGCTGTGCAGGCCGGCGATGCCGGCGGCGTCCTCGAGGATACGCCGGCGCGACTGCGGCTTGGCCGAGATGATCTCGCTGATCTGGCCCTGTCGCACCAGCGCCGGCGAGCGCGCGCCCGTCGCGGCATCGGCGAACAGCAGCTGCACGTCCCGCGCCCGGACCTCCTTGCCGTTGACGCGGTAGGTCGAGCCCTCCTCGCGCTCGATCCGCCGTGTCACCTCCAGCACGTCGGTCTCGTTGAAGGCCGACGGCGCCTTGCGGTCGGAGTTGTCGAGGGTCAGCGCGACCTCGGCCATGTTGCGGGCGGGGCGCTCGTTCGAGCCGCCGAAGATGACGTCGTCCATCCCCGAGCCGCGCATGTTCTTGAAAGAGCTTTCGCCCATCACCCAGCGCAGCGCTTCGACGAGATTGGACTTGCCGCAGCCATTGGGGCCGACGATCCCGGTCAGCCCCGGCTCGATCAGGAACTCGGTCGGCTCGACGAAGGTCTTGAAGCCGGCGAGCTTGAGGCGCGTCAGCTGCATGGGCAGCTCCCCTTCTTCCCCCGGGGGAGAAGGTGGCCCGGCGAAGCCAGGTCGGATGAGGGAAGACCGGGTGAGCGTGAACGACGGAGTGGCCGTGCATTGGCGCGGCCCTCATCCGTCAGCGCTTCGCGCTGCCCCCTTCTCCCCCGAGGGGAGAAGGGGGGGACGCGCGCTTCATCAGCCCGCGACGAGCGGCTCCAGAATCTTGTCGAATTCGGCGATCGTAAGCGCACCTGAACGCTTCTGCCCGTTGATGAAGAAGGTCGGCGTCGAGTCGACCCCGGCCTTGGCCCCACGATCCTTCACTAGCGTGACGGCGTCATAGATATCCTGCCGTTTCAAGCAGGCCTCGAAGGAATCCTGTGTGAAACCGGCCTGTTTGACCATCGCCGACAGCGCATCGACCGGCTTGTCGGTGAAGGCCCAGACACGCTGCTGCGCGAACAGCAGGTCGGTCATCGCGACGTATTTGTCGTTGCCGTTGCAGCGCGCCAGCATGAAGCCGGCCGTCGCCAGCGGGTCGAGCGGGAATTCGCGCAGGGTGAAGCGCACCTTGCCGGTATCGATGTATTTCGCCTTCAGCGCCGGCCAGGTGTCCTTGTGGAAGGCGGCGCAATGGCCGCAGGTCAGCGAGGCGTATTCGATGATCGTGATCTTGGCGTCGGGGCTGCCGAGCCAGACGTCGCCGAGCGGGCCGGCCGCGCTCAGATCGGCCTGGGCCATGGCCCCGCCGGCACCGGGCAGCGTCATCGCCGCGAGGCCGGCCGCGCCGGCGAGAAAGTCGCGCCTGTTCGTCATCGTCTGAAAATCCTGCGGTCGAAAGAAGTTGCCCGGACCATAGAGGCCGGCACGATTGTGGCAAGATCGGTTCGCGCCGTCGCCTGCGCCGCTCACGAAGCCGTGTCGGATCGCGCCTGCGTCGCAATCGCGCAGCCGAGCCGCCGCAGGGCCTCGCGCAGTCCCTCGTCGGCGACGCCGGAGACCTGGTCCGCGACGCGCGCGACGGTCACCGGATCGGCCGGCGGGACGCGCTTCGCTGGCGCCGCGACCTCGACCGGGCCCTGCTTGAGCACGAGTTTGCCGACGGCGCGCCAGCCGAGATGGCCGTTGACCCGCTCCAGCACCAGCGGAGCGAGCTGCTGCATGTCGAGCGCGAAGGCGCCCTCGACCCTGACGACGAGCGTCGCCGGTTCGCTGACCTCGCCCGGCGCCGGCCGCCGGCGCGGCCAGTCGATCTTGAGCGGGCGCGAACGCAAGGCCAGCCGCTCGCCGACGATCTCCGGCCAGAGCGCGACGATGGCGCGCCCGGCGAAGCCCTGCGTGGCCAGCGCCGGCGCCAGGCAGTCGTCGATCAGGTCGGCGAGGGGTTTTGCGGGCATGGGCCATTGTGAGGTCGCGGGACGGCAGCCGCAAGCGGTGCCGTTGACAGGAGCGGATTTGGGCGGTTCAGCGGTTGCTCCACTCCGAACGCGTCAGCTCGTACCAGACTTCTCCATGCTCGCTCCCGGGAAAGCTGTTGCGCCGGTCGGCCGAGACCGTGCGGGCGTAGCTCATGCCGATCCGCTCCATGACGCGGCGCGACGAATGGTTCACGGCCATGGTGGTCGCCACGATCGTGTCGTAGCCGCCGCTCGCGAACCCCCAGTCGACGAGCGCGGAAGCCCCTTCGGATGCAAAGCCTTGGCCCCAATCGGTCCGGCGCAGGCGATATCCGAGCTCGGCCAGCCCCTCGCTTGCCGGCCACAGGCAGAACCAGCCGACGAAGGCGGCGCCATCCTTGCGACGCGCCGTCCAGACGTAAGGCTCCGTTCCCTGCGGCATCAGGAACGTCGCGTCCGCTCCGGCTGTCTCGCGATCGACGGCGTGTCCGCCGTTGAGAAAGCGCATGACCTCCGGATCGCGCTCGAGGTCGATGAAGTCGGGGCGGTCGTCTGGGGAGCAGGGACCGAGCGTCAGTCGCGTCGTTTGCAATACGGCCACTCTCAAGCTCCCATCGCCGCGCCCGGTCGGCCCTTATGCCCATGGGACGCCCGTCGTTCCAGACCCGCGCAGGATCGGGCGGCGTGACGCATCGACACCCAAGGACGGCAAGAGCGCGGCCGAGCCGTCGCGCATGCTTGCCCGGCGCGCCCGACAGGCTAAACACCACGCGATGCGCCCCGCCGCCGCCGACCTCCTCGACTGGTACGACCGTCACCGCCGCGTCCTGCCCTGGCGCGCGCTGCCCGGCGAGGCGCCCGACCCGTACCGCGTCTGGGCCTCCGAGATCATGCTGCAGCAGACCACGATCGCGGCGGTGAAGCCTTATTACGAGCGTTTCATGGCGCGCTTTCCGACCGTCGCGGCGCTGGCCGCGGCGCCGTCCGAGGACGTCATGCAGGCCTGGGCCGGCCTCGGCTACTACTCCCGCGCCCGCAACCTGCACGCCTGTGCCAAGGCCGTGATGGCGGAGCATGGCGGTCGTTTCCCGGATACGGAGGCGGGTTTACGCGCGCTGCCCGGCATCGGCGCCTATACGGCGGGTGCCGTCGCCGCGATCGCCTTCGACCGTCCGGCTGCGGCCGTCGACGGCAATGTCGAGCGCGTGATCACGCGGCTGTTCGCGATCGACGAGGCGCTGCCCGGCGCAAAGCCGCTGATCCGCGAGCATGTGCTCGCTCTGCTGCCGCCGGCCCGGCCGGGCGATTTCGCGCAGGCCCTGATGGACCTAGGCGCGACCATCTGCACACCGCGAAATCCGGTCTGCGCGCTTTGCCCCTGGCGCGAGCCTTGCCGGGCCCGGGCGGCGGGCACACAGGAGAGCTTCCCGCGCAAGGCGGCGAAGAAGACGGGAACGACGCGATATGGCGCCGCCTTCGTCGTGCTGCGCGAGGACGGCGCTGTGCTGTTGCGGACGCGTCCGCCGAAGGGTCTGCTCGGTGGCATGGCCGAGGTGCCGACGAGCGATTGGCGGGCCGGCTATGACCTCGATGGTGCCGCGCAGGACGCGCCGCTGCCGCTGCGCTGGCGCCGCCTGCCGCTGCCGGTGCGCCACGTCTTCACGCATTTCCCGCTGGAGCTGACGCTGTTCGTCGCGACCGTGCCCACGAAGACGCCCGCGCCGGCGGGAGCGCGCTTCACGCCACTCGCGAAGCTGCACGAGGAGCCCTTGTCGAGCCTGATGCTGAAGGTGGTCGAGGCCGGGCTGGAGGCGCTCAAGCCGCCGCCATCTCCGCCCTGATCTCGCCGCGCAGCACGTCGAGCAGGACCGGCCCGCCCGGCCGCTCGACATGCCAGAAGGTCCAGCCATTGCAGGCGGGCAACCCCTGCGCCAGTGCGCCAACCTTGTGGATCGAGCCCACGGCGGGTCCGAGCGCCAGCGTGCCGTCGGCCCGGATCGTCGCCTTGTGGCGGCGCTTCTCGTCGATGACGGCCTCGCCGGCCTTGACCAGCCCGGCCTCGATCAGGCTCAGGAACGGCACGCGCGGCTCGCTGCGCTTCGAGGGCGCGGTCGAGAAGGCCTCCGGCGGCAGGGGTTCGATCGTGGCGATGCGCTTGCGGGCCGCTTGCGCATAGATCTCCTCGCGTTCGACGCCGATGAAGCGGCGGCCGAGCGCTTTGGCGACGGCGCCCGTCGTGCCGGTGCCGAAGAAGGGGTCGAGGATCACGTCGCCGGGATTGCTGGCCGAGAGCAGGACGCGGGCGAGCAACGCCTCGGGCTTCTGCGTCGGATGCACTTTCGCGCCTGCGCCGTCCTTGAGGCGTTCTTCGCCGGTGCACAGCGGCAGATACCAGTCCGAGCGCATCTGCAGGTCGTCGTTACCGCCCTTCAGTGCCTCATAGTGGAAGGTGTATTTCGACTTCTCGCCGCGCGCCGCCCAGATCAGCGTCTCATGCGCGTTGGTGAAGCGCCGGCCGCGAAAATTCGGCATCGGGTTGGCCTTGCGCCAGACGATGTCGTTCAGCATCCAGAAGCCGAGATCCTGCAGGATCGACCCGACGCGGAAGATGTTGTGATAGCTGCCTATCACCCAGAGCGCGCCGTCTGGCTTCAGCACGCGCCGGCAGGCGGTGAGCCAGGCGCGGGTGAAGGCGTCGTAATCGGCGAAGGAGGAGAACTTGTCCCAGTCGTCGTCGACGGCGTCGACGAGGCTGTCGTCCGGCCGGCGCAGGTCGCCGCCGAGCTGGAGATTATAGGGCGGGTCGGCGAAGACGAGATCGACGCTCGCCGGCGGCAGAGCCTCGATCGCGGCGACGCAGTCGCCGACGAGGATCTGGTCGAGCGGCAGTTCCGCCGCGAGGCCGATTGGTCCGGGAAGGCCTGCTGCCTTCATCCGGGCCCCCAGCGCGGGCCGTCCGGTACGCGAAACCTGAATCCGGACGGGAGCGCTGGCGGTCCCGGTACGCGAGATACCCATGACAACCCAAGACCGTTACGCAACTTCAACGGGAGCGATCCTGGACGAGTCAGGGTAAAAGCCGGGTTTCCCCGGTCAAAAAAATGCGTCTCGTTTTGGGGCTGCAGCTTTTGCCTAGCCCTTTGGCGCAGCTGACGAATTTCCTAAGCGCGGGTTAACGTGGAGCTGCGTCTGGCACGACGCCGCCCTCTCCATCATGCTCGGGCTTGTCCCGAGCATCCACGTCTTGAACACCGCCTTCGACCAGCAAAGACGTGGATGGTCGGCACAAGGCCGACCATGACGGAAACGCCCTTCGCGGATGCCCATCAGCGCCGCCAGACGCCCTTGACCGGCGCGAAGCTGTAGCGGTGCTCGGGGCAGGGGCCATGCGCCAGGATCGCGGCGCGGTGGGCGGCGGTGCCGTAGCCGACATGGCTGGAAAAGCCATAGGCCGGATGGCGCTCGCCGAGGCGCGCCATCATCGCGTCGCGCGCGACCTTCGCGACGATCGAGGCTGCCGCGATCGAGGCGACGAGCCCGTCGCCGCCGATGATCGCTTCGCAGGGGCTGGGCAGGGCGGGCGGGTCGTTGCCGTCGACCAGCACGAAGGCCGGTGTCAGCGCCAGTCCGGCGACGGCGCGCCGCATCGCCAGCAGAGTCGCCTGCCGGATGTTGAGCACGTCGATCTCGGCGGCCGTGACGCTCGCGATCGAGACGGCGAGCGCGCCCTCCGCAATCGCGTCGAACAGCACCGCGCGCCGCGCCGCGCTGAGCTTCTTTGAATCGTCGAGCCCCATCGGCACGGCCGCGGGATCGAGGATCACGGCCGCCGCGACCACGGGACCTGCCAGCGGCCCGCGCCCGACCTCGTCGACGCCGGCGAGCGGCCAGAGCCCGCGGGCTATGGCAAGAGTCTCGCGGCGGAAATCGGCGGTCATGCGCTGTCCTCATGCCGGATTCGCGGGCGCGAGAACAGGTTGAGTTGAATTGTCGGTCTGCAAGAGTCGTGCGAAATCCTGGCCATGCAGTACGTGTCGTCAGTTCCCCAACCGGTCATCACGGTCGCGATCGAGCCCAAATCTAAGGCCGACCGAGAGAAGCTCGGTCTGGCGCTGTCCAAGCTCGCCGATGCTGATCCGTCTGTGCAGGTCTCGACCGATACCGAGTCGGGGCAGACCATTCTTGGGGCGCAAAGCGAAGCCCACCTCGACGACGTGGCCAGTGCACTGAGGAATGGATTTGGCCTGTTCTTTGACATTGGCGCGCTGCAGGTGGCCTATCGCGAGACCATTACCAAGAAGGTCGACGTCGACTACACCCACAAGAAGCAGACCGGCGGCACGGGCCAGTTCGCCCGCGTCAAGCTCGTCATCGAGCCGAACGAGACCGGTAAGGGCTTCGAGTTCGAGTCGAAGATCATCGGCGGCGCGGTGC
>JAESFU010000447.1_pt1 | contig 23295 bp, 20 predicted proteins | sample 9269461 | NCBI WGS metagenome assembly JAESFU01 (sample SAMN14502556, study PRJNA617107) | algae metagenome | isolation source: Stenomitos rutilans HA7619-LM2 and co-occurring heterotrophs from cave walls | place: USA: Waikapalae cave, Hawaii | collected 2009-07-28
CAAGCTCCAGGGTAAATCCTGCGAAGAAAAGAAAGATTGCATGTTGAGTCTTCATACAACTAAGGATTAGGTTATGTTCGTTATCGGCGATTAGCGCTTGTCCACCACGATGGCCTTGCCATCTTTAAACCGGATGAAGGGAACGTACTGGTTGTCGCGGCTGAACTGGTAATTGTATCCTCCTGCCAGATAGCCCTTCATAAAGGTTTCCTTGTTCATGCCTTCCTGAAAATACACACCATTTTTCTTCAGCTGGTTTCCGGCAAAGAGCATGAAGTCGTAACCCATGCGCGCATACTGCGAAGGTGTGCGTCCATGCGTTCTGGCAAACTTGCGTACAAAGGGCAGCAGGTACGGGTTGCCGGCAACTACAAAGTTCGGCGCCGCCATCACGATGGGAAGCGCATTATATTTTTCAAGTTCAATTACGTTCTGGTCGATCCATTCTTCAGAGCCAACCACTACCACGGTGTCCCCGCGCGTGTCTACGGCACCGATTACTTTGGAGTATAACAATGCATCATCCGAGGCAACGAATACGCCGCCGAGGCTGTCCTTGCGCAACGTGAACTGACGCGGATATTTAAACTCATCGTATTCGGTTGGCGTTGCCAGTCGCGTGGTAATGCGCGGCAGTGCATCGCGTGTAATTCTTTCGGAGGCCAGTATCTTCAGTCCTTTTTCGCGTGCTTTCTCAACAAATGTTGCCGCCAGCAGCGAATCGCGTTTCGCGGTGCCATAGTACACTACGCAGTTTTTCTTGCGCGCATAGGCAGCCATAAATTCTCCCGAACGTTTGCCCAATGTCTCCACGCTGGGCTGGTATAAAAATGCATAGGGATTTATTCCGATCACATCGCTGCTGTTGGACAGCGGATTAAAAATATTGATGTGATTAAGCTGTGTGAAGTCCTGTAAGGGTTTGTTCTCTTCGGGAAAGAACGGCCCCACGATCAGGTCTATGTATTTAAGCTCGTCGTTTTTCAGGAGGGTTTTAATCTTTTCTACATTGCGATCGGTGTCGTATGCACGCAGGCTGATCTTCACGCCCTGTTTGGACAATGTATCTACCGCCAGTTTCATGCCTTCATAAAAGTCAAGGACAATCTGGTTGCGCTTGCGGGTTGGCGTGGGGTCCAGCGTATTCACCATAAAGGGAAATATCGCCGCTACGGAGTAGGTTTCTTTGAATAAAGTTTTCGGAGCTTCCGGCAGATACAGGGCTTTGTCGAGGTTATGCTGTTTTACAAGAGACTCGAGCTGGCTACGATTTTCGGGGTTGGTCAGGTCTTTGGACAATGCTGCTGCCAGTGCTTTTACTACTACGTCATCTTTGGGGTTTTCCTCACGCATCATGCGAAGCGTTTCAATGTCCGTAACCGGTGCCAGTGCTTTTGTTTTGAGTGCCTCGGCATCGGCCTGCACTTTCGGATCTTTGATCGTCGCGAGCAGTTTCAGTCCCTGAAAGTAATCTTTGGCCTCGAGGTGAATTTTGCCGAGCCAGAAATTTACCTCGTCCATCTTGTCCCACGTGGCGTGCTGCGTCTTCAGCTGGTTGAACATGTCCTTCGCGACAGCCGGGTAGTTCTGTTTGTACGCGGCCAATGCATAATAAAACGATGCGTATTCGGAGAACTGGTTGTTCTGCGCGTATGGGATCAGCGGTTTGAATGTCTCCATGGCAAGCGCATATTTTCCTTCGCGAAAAAGCTGCTTGCCGTTAAAGAATTGTTTGTTGAAATCAAGCTGGGCGCTAACCGTAAAATGTATAAGAAAGAATAGACAAATGAATAGGGCTCTTTTACTCATCGTGCTCGGGGTTCTGGTTTACGTGTTATAAAAATTCTGATTCAGTGTCGCCAGTTTCCGATTCAGGACATGCCCATCGGAAACCGGGACATGAGTCTTACTCCCATTCTATGGTTGCCGGCGGTTTCGAGCTGATGTCGTACACCACACGATTCACGCCTTTTACTTTGTTGATGATGTCGCTGGAAATGTTGGCCAGAAACTCGTATGGCAAATGTGCCCAGTCGGCAGTCATACCATCGGTGCTGGTTACGGCGCGCAAGCTTACCACGCGTTCGTAGGTGCGTTCATCGCCCATTACGCCTACGGTATAAATCGGCAGCAGCATGGCGCCGGCCTGCCACACTTTATCGTACAGACCGTGCTCGCGCAGGCCACCGATAAAAATGCTGTCCACATCCTGTAATATCTGTACTTTCTCCGGTGTAATGTCTCCCAGAATACGAATGCCCAGGCCGGGTCCCGGAAACGGGTGACGGCCCAGAATGGTCGGATCGATGCCGAGTGTTTTTCCTACTACACGTACTTCGTCTTTGAATAATGTATTGAGCGGCTCTACTACTTTCAGTTTCATCTTGGCAGGAAGTCCACCAACGTTGTGGTGCGACTTGATGGTAACCGAAGGTCCTTTTACCGAAACGGATTCAATAATATCGGGGTAAATAGTGCCTTGTCCCAACCACTTCACATCAGTGATGCGATGCGACTCTTCATCGAATACATCGATGAATGTTTTGCCGATGGCCTTGCGTTTGTCTTCGGGATCAGTAAGTCCTTTTAACGCTGCATAGAATTTATCTTTGGCATCAACACCTTTAATGTTGAGGCCCATGTGGCGATAGGAATCAAGCACCTGTTCGAATTCATTTTTACGCAGCAGGCCGTTGTCCACGAAGATGCAATGCAGGTTTTCACCGATGGCTTTGTGTACCAGGATCGCGGCCACGGTTGAGTCCACGCCGCCGGAGAGTGCCATAACAACTTTGTCGTTACCCAGTTTTTTCTGAAGGTCAGCCACGGTTGTCTCTACAAACTGATCGGGCGTCCAGTCCTGCGCGCAACCTGCAATGTGCACCACGAAGTTGCGCAGCAGCTCCTTGCCCTGCACGGTGTGGGTAACTTCGGGATGGAATTGTATACCATACACCTCGGTTCCTTTCACCTGGAATGCGGCAACTTTCACCGAAGGCGTAGATGCGATCAGCTGAAAGGAGTCGGGAATAGCGGCAATTGTATCGGCATGCGACATCCAAACCTGGGTGTCGAGCGAAATTTCTTTCAATAAAGGATTATGGTGGTCTACGGAGGAAAGTTTGGCGCGACCGTATTCCCGGGTGTGGGAAGGAAGCACCTGACCGCCGTTTTTATGGGCGAGCAACTGGGCGCCATAGCATACGGCCAGCACGGGAAGCTTTCCGAAAACTGCCATGTCGATGTCCGGCGCATTCTCCTCGCGCACGGAACAAGGGCTGCCTGACAATATAACTCCCTTAATATCAGGTGTTATGGTGGGTATTTTGTTAAAGGGGTGAATCTCGCAGTAGACGTTAAGCTCGCGTACGCGGCGGGCAATCAATTGTGTGTACTGGGAACCAAAATCTAGAATAAGTATCTGTTGCGGCATAAGGTGCAAAGATAGAATGAAAGCATGAAGCCGAAAGGGGAAATTGAAAAGCGCCCGGCTTTAATAAAAAGAAGTTGCTGAAAAACGGCGAAAAGGGCCGGTGTGAAAATTCTCTGCTCGAGTCTGGTCCGGCTTTACTTCGATTTGATCAAGTCGCCAATTGTATGGCCAAGTAACACTGCGCTGGCTAAACTAACGCCAAACGACAATAGCGCTGCCGCATCACGCCCGGATTTATATTCATGATATTGCTTTTCGGTTATTTTACCCATCCTGATGAAGAAGCAGCATCAGCTCATCGCGCTCAGCCTGCGTTGCCTTCTTTTTATTGGTTTTGTAGCTGAGTTCAAATAATCTGTCGTAATCTACTATGATGTTCTGATTCATCTCTTCCTCAAGTTTTTTAGATCTCTCAATTGATCTAAAAATTGATCCTTCAAATGATCCTGAATAATCTTCAGGCGCTCATTCTCTATTTTCAGTTCACTGACCTGACGTTGAAGATTCTCCACACGATCGCGCACAAAATCTTTCAGACCCAAAAATGCCGCTACCGCGGTAACAATGATCAATATAATGGACAACCAATCTCTGGTTTGCATACATCGTATTTAGAAAATCGCAACGATAAACGAACGTATTTATTTTTTTTGTTTTTCTGGTTTACCAAAACTTTACACTTCGTAATATTCGAAATAATACGATGAGCCATTTACTCCGCCAGCAATTTGAAAAAATAATCCCCATATCGGATGCTGAATTCGAGTATGTGGTATCGCACTTCACACGCCGCAAAGTAAAAAAACATCAGTTTGTCGTTGTCGAGGGACAAGCTGTAGAGCATGACTTCTTCATCCTCAGCGGTTGTCTCAAGTCCTACAGCACCGATGCGAGCGGCAAGGAACACATTATCCAGTTTGGACTGCCGGACTGGTGGATAACAGATTATCAGGCGTACTACAATCAAGGTTTGGCCACGGTAAACATCGACTGCATTGAGGACAGCGAATTGTTATGCCTGTCGAACGGGAATCGTGAGAAACTTTGCGCCGAGATGCACAAGGTAGAACACTTCTTCCGCAAGAAAACCAACAAACGAAACGTAGCCTTGCAACAGCGGATATTGTCTTTGCTCAGCACCAGCGCCAAAGAACGATACGATCAGTTGCTTGAACAATACCCGCAGCTCTTTCAAAAAGTACCAAAGCATCTCATTGCTTCCTATCTCGGTGTCACACGCGAAACCCTGAGTCGCTTCAATTATACCGCGAAGTAAAATGTGATGTAGCGCACAGAAAAGTTGTGCGGTATGTCCTTTCCGGCAGGCCTCCTGAAACCTCAACTTTGAGCCATCAAAGAAAAAAACAGCAGCACATGGCAAAGTTTAGTATTCAGAAATCAAGCAGTACGGTTAACTGGACAGGCAAAAAAGTACTGGGGCTACATACCGGGACCATCCACGTATCGCATGGACATCTTGAGTTAAGCGATCAGAAAATTCTCGGCGGCGAAGTTGTTATCGACATGACTTCCATCATGATTACCGATATCGATGATTTCAAAACAAATCAGAATTTTAAAGATCACCTGTTTCACGATGACTTCTTTTCAGTGGACCACTATCCTACTGCAAAACTGACGGTGACAGGCGGCGCACCGCTCAACGATTCCCGGTATAGCATAGAAGGCGTGCTGACTATTAAGGACATTGCGCAACCTGTCAGCTTCACGGCCAAGGTGGAAGTATTCGCGGACACACTGCACTCGCTGGGCGAAATTGTTATCGACCGGACATTATACAACATACGATATGGCTCCGGCAAGTTTATAAGCAACCTGGGCGATACACTGATCTATGATGATTTCGTGTTACAGTTCAAACTGATCGGACAAAGAGAAAATTAACATCCCGATGAAAAGACGAACTGCCCTGAAAGCTATGGCGCTCACTGCCCTGTCCACCTCACGCAGCAATACCCCGTCATCAACATCTGTACAAACCAAAAAATATATGTGGAATAAAACATCTTTTACCGAACTGCTGGGCATTCAGTACCCGATTGTACAAGGCCCTTTTGGTGGCGGGCTCTCTTCTGTGACATTAACCAGCACGGTGTCCAATGCCGGCGGCCTTGGCTCTTTTGGTGGACAACCGTATACCGCTGGCGAGATTGTGGAAACTGCGAGGCAGATCAGAAAGCTGACGAATAAACCTTTCAACATCAATCTCTGGGTTAATGATCGCGATGCGCGATTGTCCACTTTCGGAGATGACGATTACCAGGAGCTTACCAACCTGTTCTCGCCCTATTTTCAGGAACTCGGTTTACCATTGCCGGAAAGACCGGTACATCTCGGCCCTCAATTCAACGATCAGGTGGAAGGTATCTTTGAAGCTAAACCGGCTGTATTCAGTTTTGTGTATGGCATACCACCGGAGGACATTCTGGAGAAGTGCCGGCGTTTGGGCATTAAGACAATAGGTGCCGCCACCACGGCAGACGAAGCCATCGCGCTGCAGAACGCAGGTGTTGATGCGATCGTGGCCACGGGCTTCGAAGCCGGCGGACATCGCGTTTCGTTCCTGCGGTCGGCCGAAGATTCGCTTACCGGAACGTTCTCGCTGCTGCCACAAGTGGCCGATCGTGTGTCCATTCCGGTTATTGCGGCCGGCGGCATTGCCGACGCACGCGGTGTGAAAGCCGCCTTTGCACTCGGTGCCCACGCCGTTCAAATCGGGACAGCCTTTCTGGCCACCGCGCAGTCCAACGCCACGCAAGACCATCGGGACAAACTGTTTTCCGATGAAGCAAACTACACCACGCTGACAAAAGTATTTACCGGCAGGCTTTCGCGCGGCCTCCGAAACAGGCTGACCGAAGCGCTGAAGGGACAAGAGCATTTGCTGGCACCGTATCCTTTGCAAGGGAAATTTATGGCGCATCTCAAAGCCTACCCGGCCACCGCAGACAGCAACCCCGCATTTCGCTCCTATTGGTCAGGACAATCTGCGCCCTTGCTAAAATACCGCGATGCCAGGGAACTCATGGAGTCGATTGTACGCGGAATGAACGTGGCTTGACTATTCGTATCACATATTCCGCCGATACTGTCCTCCCACTTCAAACAGCGCTTTTGTAATCTGTCCCAGCGAGCAAACTTTGGACGCTTCCATCAGCGCTTCGAAAATGTTTTTGTTGGAGATGGCCGCCTGCTGTACGCTTTCAAGATGCTGTTTTGACTTGTGCTGCTGAAACTCATGCAGGCTGCGAAGCATTTTGATCTGATATTCTTTTTCCTCCGTTGTTGCCCGAATTACTTCGCGCGGAACAACCGTGGGCGATCCTTTGGAGCTCAGGAATGTATTCACGCCAATGATGGGATACTCGCCCGTGTGTTTCAATGTCTCATAGTAAAGACTCTCCTCTTGTATCTTGCCGCGCTGATACATGGTTTCCATAGCGCCCAATACGCCACCGCGTTCGGTTATACGATCGAACTCGGCAAGGACAGCTTCTTCCACCAGGTCTGTCAGCTCTTCAATAATGAAAGAGCCTTGCAACGGGTTCTCATTTTTGGCAAGTCCTAATTCCTTGTTGATGATAAGCTGGATGGCCATGGCCCTTCGCACGCTTTCTTCTGTAGGCGTTGTGATGGCTTCATCGTAGGCGTTGGTGTGGAGCGAATTGCAGTTGTCGTAGATGGCGTACAGTGCCTGCAAAGTTGTGCGGATATCGTTGAAGTCAATTTCCTGTGCGTGCAGCGAGCGGCCGGATGTCTGGATGTGGTACTTGAGCATCTGCGAACGCGCATTGGCACCATACTTATTCTTCATGGCTTTGGCCCACAAGCGGCGTGCTACGCGGCCGATCACCGCATACTCCGGATCGATGCCGTTGCTGAAGAAGAAGGACAGGTTGGGTGCAAAGTCGTTGATGTTCATCCCGCGGCTCAGGTAGTATTCCACATACGTGAAGCCGTTGGCCAGCGTGAACGCAAGTTGCGTGATGGGATTGGCGCCTGCTTCTGCGATGTGATATCCTGAAATGGACACCGAATAAAAATTCCGGACATTCTGGTCGATAAAATATTGCTGAACGTCGCCCATGAGGCGCAGCGCAAATTCGGTGGAGAAGATGCACGTGTTCTGTGCCTGATCTTCCTTGAGAATATCGGCCTGCACGGTACCCCGCACCTGGGACAACGTCTCGGTCTTTATTTTCTGATAGACTTCTGCGGGCAACACCTGGTCACCCGTTACGCCGAGCAACATCAGTCCCAATCCGTCGTTGCCTTTGGGCAGTGCGCCCTGGTAGGCTGGGCGTTCGCTCTCACGGCCCTTGTAGATGTCCCGGATCTTCGCCTCGACGTCAGCTTCCAGTCCATTCCTGTTGATATACAGTTCGCACTGCTGATCGATAGCAGCATTCATAAAATATCCCAGCAGCATCGGCGCAGGGCCGTTGATGGTCATGGACACCGATGTTTTGGGATCGGCCAGGTTGAAGCCGCTGTATAGTTTTTTGGCATCGTCGAGGCAGCAGATGCTGACACCGGAGTTCCCGATCTTTCCATAGATATCCGGACGGTAGTCGGGGTCGTTGCCATAGAGTGTCACCGAATCAAACGCGGTGGACAATCGCTTGGCCGGCATCGCAAGACTTACGTAGTGAAACCTGCGGTTGGTGCGCTCCGGTCCGCCTTCGCCCGCAAACATCCGCGTAGGATCCTCGCCTTCGCGCTTGAACGGATAGATACCGGCCGTGTAGGGAAACTCTCCCGGAACATTCTCCTGCAAGCACCACTGCAACAGCTCGCCCCATGCCTGGTATTTCGGCAAGGACACTTTGGGTATTTGCAAATGACTCAGCGATTCGGCATGTGTCTGAATACCGATCTCCTTGTCGCGTACTTTAAATTTGAACAGCGGGCCACTATATTGTTTCACTACGCCGGGCCACTCTTCCAGGAGCTTGTTGTTCTTCGGATCGATATCCAGTTTGAGACGCTCGTATTGCTCCTGCAATATTTTTACAAGCCTGTCCTTGTCCTCCACGGCGCTCTCTTTCAATGTTTCGATGGACAACTGGATGCCGTACAGTTTCTGGGCGATCGCACTCTGCTCCTGCACCCAGATATCATAGCCGCGGTTGCTCTCGGAGATCTCGCTCAGGTAGCGTGTGCGATGCGGCGGTATGACAAATATTTTCTCGGACATCTCGCGCGTAATTTCAAATTGCGAGTGAAGCGACGCGCCCGTCTTTTCGGCGATCTTGTCCATCACGTGCTTATAAAGCTGGTTTGTACCCGGATCGTTGAACTGCGATGCAATCGTGCCGAACACAGGCATGTCCTCCGCTTTCTTGTCCCAAAGCTGATGGTTGCGCTGATATTGTTTTTTCACATCGCGCAAGGCATCCAGTGCGCCGCGCTTGTCGAATTTATTGAGTGTGATTACGTCCGCGAAATCCAGCATATCAATTTTCTCCAGCTGCGTTGCGGCACCGTATTCGGGTGTCATCACATAGAGGGACACGTCGCTGTGATCGAGAATCTCGGTATCGCTCTGTCCTATTCCGCTTGTTTCGAGAATGATAAAATCGTAACCGGCGGCTTTCAACACGAGAATGGCTTCTTTTACATACGCGGACAATGCCAGGTTGCTCTGGCGTGTGGCCAGCGAGCGCATAAATACACGCGGGTTGTTGATGGCATTCATGCGGATGCGATCGCCAAGCAAGGCGCCACCCGTTTTGCGTTTGGAAGGGTCTACGGATACAATGCCGATGGTCTTGTCCTTGAAGTCCAGCAGGAATCGTCTCACAAGCTCATCTACCATGCTGGACTTGCCGGCACCGCCTGTACCGGTAATGCCCAGCACCGGTGCCGTTGATACCGCTGCTTTTTTCTGTACCTGCTCAAAGATCGCTTTGTGTTTATCGTAATAATTTTCGGCGGCCGAAATCAGTTGCGCGGTGGGCAGGTGATTGGCGGTGTTCAGCTTGCTGATGTCGCTCACCACCTCTACGCCGGTAGGATAATCGCTTAAGGCTACGAGGTCGTTGATCATGCCTTGCAGTCCCAGTGCGCGGCCATCATCGGGAGAATAGATGCGGGTGATGCCGTGATCCATCAGCTCCTTTATTTCTTCGGGCAGGATAACGCCGCCGCCGCCGCCAAAAATTTTAATATGCCCTGCTCCTTTTTCGTGCAGCAGGTCGTGCATATATTTAAAGTATTCGGTGTGCCCGCCCTGGTAGCTGGTCATGGCGATGGCCTGCGCATCTTCCTGTATCGCCGTGTTCACTACTTCTTCTACACTGCGATCGTGACCGAGGTGAATGACTTCGCAGCCCGTGGCCTGAATGATTCTCCGCATGATGTTGATGGCAGCATCGTGCCCGTCGAACAGGCTTGCGGCGGTAACAATGCGCACCTTGTTTTTCGGCTTGTAGGGTTCAGCACTGGCATGACCGGCCAGCGATGATTTTTGTTCGGGCTTTGCGGGCGAAATGGCTTGCGTTGACATATGAATTGTAGTTCGTGCCCAAAAATACACAGAAGGTGAGAATACTTCCTAACAGTTATTAGGTGGTTCTTGTCGTAAAAACACAGATGCTGGTTATTATGCCCGAAAGTTTGTAACCATCTTCTGACCGTTCAGTATTCCGGTACGGAATGCTACTGTCTCTATGGCCGTGGTGTGACACATATTGTCTTGCAACTAATGTGTCCATCTGCGCATCATACAGAAATATAAACTGATTGTTTTAGTATACAGAGTAGCCAAACATTTCAAAACACAACCCCTATGTTACAAAATTACTTTACGATCGCCTTCCGCAACCTGCTCAAGCGAAAGCTTTACTCGTTCATCAACATTGCCGGGCTGGCGGTTGGTGTTGCTGTCTGTCTCGTGATTCTGCGGTATGTGGACTTCGAGCTGAGTTACGACAATCATCATGAACGCGGGGAGCATATTTACCGCATGACGTTCACCGATTATCGCAACGGTGAGCTACGCAGCACCAACCCGTTGTCGGGATATGCCTTCGGGCCGGCGATGGTGAATGATATTCCGGAAGTAAAAACATTTGTGCGCACGCACCCCATGTATGGCGGTGTGGTGGTGAGCAACAATGCTTCGGCAGGAGAACCGCTTCGTTTCCATGAAGAGAATCTGCAATTTATAGACTCCACCTATTTCGATGTGTTCACCCACAAGGTTATTGCCGGCAGCCTGGCCACGGCATTGGACAAACCTCATTCCATGGTACTCACCCAAGCGATGGCCAAAAAATATTTCAACAACGAAGATCCCATCGGCAAAACCATGACGCTTTCAGGCGGATGGTCGGACGAAGATTACCAGGTAACGGCCATCATTGAAAATGTTCCGCAGAATTCGCACTTTACATTTGACTTTCTGCTGTCCATACACTCGCTTCTGCAAAACGGACAATACAAGGAGGACAACGGCTGGGGCTGGAATAATTTTGTAACGTACCTGGAGCTGAATGCCAATACAACACCGGACATGATCCAGTCCAAACTGCCGGCTTTTATTGAAAAGTACAAGGGCAAAGATCTCGCGGAGTCCAACAGCAAGGTTGTCATCAATTTTCAGCCGATCCGCGATGTACATTTATCTCCGGGACTCGAGCTGGAGTCCAGCGCCACGATCAGTGTAAATACCATTTATTTTTTCATCATCATTTCCATTTTTATACTGTCCATTGCGTGGGTTAACTACATCAATCTTTCTACGGCGCGGGCCATGGAGCGTGCACGCGAGGTTGGCATCAAGAAAGCGATCGGCGCTTTGCGCAAGCAGCTCATCCTGCAGTTCGGATTTGAATCGGTGCTCGTGAATTTCATCGGCATTGTGCTGGCCATTCTGCTCGCCGTACTGTTGTTGCCGGTTCTGGGCGATATCGTGTCCAAAGACCTGCGCTTCGATTTTGCCGACATTCGGCTGTGGCTGATCCTGCTGGGACTGTTTGTCACTGGTTCTTTCGTATCGGGCGCATATCCGGCCTTTGTATTGTCCTCTTTCCAGGTAACAACCGTATTGAAAGGCGCTACGGAAAAAGCCACCGGCGGATTTTCACTTCGCAAGGCGCTGGTAGTTTTTCAGTTTGTGGCTTCGCTGGTATTGATTTCCGGCACGTTCGCCATTTATCGTCAGCTCACATTTATGCAGCTGCAGGACAAGGGCTTTGACATGGAGCAGATGCTGATCTTTAACGGTCCGAGTGTATTCGACGAGAAGACAGCCCGCGAAAACCTGACAAGTCTCAAGAATGAGCTGAAAAAAATTCCGTCGGTCAAGAACGTGGCCACATCTTCATCCATACCCGGTGGTGGCTTTAACTGGGGCACGGGCATGCGCAAGGATGGGACACAACCCGAAGAAAGCAAAAGCGGCAATGTGGCCTGGGTGGACATCGATTTTCCTTCGGTGTATAACATGGAGCTCGCCGCCGGCAGGCTATGGAATGAAGCACAGGAATCGGACATGAAGGCGATGCTGGTAAACGAAGCAGCGCTCACGGCCTTCGGACTCGGCGATGCGCAGAATGCTTTGGAAGAACGAATCATCCTGGGCAACGACACGGTGAAGATTCTCGGTGTCCTCAAAAATTATAACTGGAATTCACTCAAGAGCCAGCATACGCCTATTCTCCTTGCTCCCGACAAGATCTGCCGCCGCAATTACTCGGTACGCATCGAAGGAAATATTCAGCAAACCATTCAGCAAGTGGAAGCCAAGTACAAGGAAATTTTTCCGGGCAATCCGTTCGACTACTATTTCCTGGATGACTTCTTCAACAAACAATATAAAGACGATCAGCAATTCGGAAAGATCTTCAGCCTCTTTGCCGTGCTGGCGATTGTGATCGCGTGTCTCGGGCTGTGGGGGCTTGCGAGCTTTACGACTACACAAAAGCTGCGGGAGATCAGCATCCGGAAAGTGTTGGGTGCTTCCGTCCCCAGCATTATGTCCCTGCTCTCGGCGCAGTTTATGAAACTGGTGTTCATTGCCGTGGTGATTGCTGTACCGCTGATCTGGTATGGGGTGCATAGCTGGCTGGGCGGGTTTGCGTTCCGTATCGGCATCACCTGGGACTTGTTCGTCATTCCGGCGCTGGCCCTTGCATTCATTACCCTGGCCACCGTAAGTGTGCATATTTTACGCGGAGCGGGTACCAACCCGGCGAAGGTGCTGCGGTCGGAGTAAATTCCCCAATCCAAATTCCCCATTTTGACCAATGCCAGCGGCTGAATACCGTTGGCATTGGTTTTTTTTGGTGGTAGGCAAACGCACCAACCACTATGAAAAAAGTATACTACAAAGGCCAGCCGTACGAGTTCAAAATGACCAGACTCGACGCCGGACAACGCCACTACTCGCTTTACCGAAACGGTCTGCTAACGCACTCTGTGATGGAAGAAGACCTCGACAAGCGCACGCTCGTATCGATTGTGCTGGATGCTTACTATAAAAGCGTAAGCGAACCGCAACAGCCGTTTATACAGCTTTTCAAATAAAACAGTTGAACTGATCAATACCCCGGATATGGAACAACTACAGGACTTGTCATTTGAAACAACCACGACTGATGAAGCGGCCTCACCCAGGCTGTTGCAGAAAGCCGTAAGCATTTTGCCCGTGTTGTCGTACAATGTATCGTTTATGGCCTTCCGGGTAGTTAAAATCTTTTTTCAACTCTAAACATTTTCAATCATGAGAAAAATTCTTGTTCCCACGGATCTAACGCCCATCGCTGAATTAGGACTCAAACTGGCGGTACAAATCGCGCAACGTTCCGATGCTGTGATCAGCCTCGTGAATTTTACACACCACCCGTTCAACACCACCTTTACAGCCACGGGCGATGTAAATCTGAAAGTGGATGAAGAAGCAGATCGTTTTACAGTACAATTGCTTCACACCAATAAACAGAAGATGGAGGCGCTCGCCGCACAATACAGCGTAGGCAACGTGATGATCTCTTCTTCTATCGTGGACGATGATTTTAAGCATGGCGTAGACGAATACCTGAAGTCTGAAAACATTGACCTGATTGTGATGGGAACTTCGGGCGAAGAAAATGCTACCGAGCTTTTCACGGGCAACCATACGGAGCAGGTAACAGCGATTTCTACAGTGCCTGTTATTTCTGTCCGCGACGGCTTTCGGGTAGAGTCTTTCAACAGTATTGTTGCGGCGGTAGATGTAATTCCCGGCAATGAAAGCTCGCGTGGACTGGAGCTGATCCGCGACATCGCCAAGGCGTTTGAAGCACGCGTGGACCTGGTACACGTGCGGGACACTGCATCGGACCGTGAAGCGTTTCAGGAAGATTATTTCAATCGCCTGGCTTCGCTGGCCGGACTGGAAAATTATTCCGTTACCGTGCTCGAAGGAAATGATCCCGCACAACGCGTCATTGACTTTGCACGCCAGGTCGGCGCCGGCATGATCGCCGTACTGAAAAACAGCGGCAAGGGCTTCCACCTGTTCTCGAATCACTTCTCCGATCGCGTGGTGAAGGAAGTAGGACGTCCGGTAGTAACAGTGAACCTGCAAAATACATAGACAACCACTGAGCTATATATATACGAACGGTCCGTCAGGTTTCTGGCGGACCGTTTGCCTTTTAAAAGAACCCTCCGTTACCCGCCAGAAAAATTCCACAACACTTCTCTCTTCATACCATTTTCCTCCGGCAGATAGTAAATAGAATAGGACATCACCATCGGGACAATAGAAACCCCATGTTTATGGAGTTCCGGAAAATCACGCTGACGGTTGAGGAAATTTCCGGTACAAATGTCCCGCGGCCTTCTCTAAGTTTGTTCGTGCTTGATAGGACAATGAATGTCTCAACAACAAACCATCAACACGTTACAACGTATATCTATGTTTTTGTCATCAACAACTTAACAAATTTTCTCTATGGCTAAATCAAGTTCAAAAAGTGCTCTGCCGGACAAATCGCAGGAACCCAGAAGAATCAAGTTTGATGATTCTGATTTCGATGTCCTCGCAACTGTGCTGGACACACAACCTGAGTTAAAAATCTGCGCCCTGGCGTTGAAAGAATCCAGAAAGCTGGAAGTAAAATACCCGCTGAAAAATCTGGATGTTATTACGAAACTGCTGGGCAGCAAAAAAACGCTTGTAGTCGAAGGACATCGCATTAGTGCTGCCACCATCGAGAAGTATCTCATTAAAGAGGACTTTCCGATTGAAGATGAAAATCAGCTGATCGCACGTGTGCATATAGCGCTGTGGCGTTGCAAGGAAGACATCCGTCTTTCGCTGCAGGCTCCCAAAGACTATGCTTCTATTCTCAAAACCCTAAACGCTTAACCCCCGATACTATGCCATCTTCAAGTTCAAGACTATGTAGACGCGGCGTCTGGACAGACGTATACAATGCACCCACCTTCGGGTTCACCTACTTAACATCCAACATTCCCGTACGCGTTCGCTGGCGCCGGTACTCCAGCGGTATTCCATGGTATATGGAAGGAACCATGTTTCTTAATGCCGGCCAGAACACACTGCCTCACGGCGGCCCTTCCCTATATTGCCGTATTGAAGTAAACCCGGATGCAGACGCCCTGATTATGGGGCATTGATTGCTCGTCGTTATCCGTTATCCATTAATCGTTATCCGTTAAAAGTTAATCGTTAAAAGTTAATTGTTAATTGTTATCCGTTAATTGTTGAGAGTTGATCGTGAAGGGGGGCTTGTAAAATTCTGCACAGCCACCGTCACATCGTAGACTGTGATCTGACAACTCAAATACGGCTAACGATTAACGGTTAACTTTTAACGGATAACGGTTAACGATTAACGGTTAACGATTAACTTTTAACCATTAACGGATAACAGATAACCTTCGTATCTTGCCGTCCTAACCTCTGTCTGTATGTTTACCCGCTCCCTTCCCATCAAATTGCTGGCTGTCGCGCTTGTGATCCTTGCCGCTTGCAGCATTCTTAAAAAAGAAGATACTGAAAAAGATGTACGCACTTTTCTGACCGCCTTCCAGCAGGACCTCGGCAAGTCAGAGCAGGAAGTGCTGGCGCATTTCGATGCCCGCCAGTCACAGGAATCGATCCTCTCGGCTGTGAAAATTTTGCAGAACAAGGAGCACGAGTTTATTGTATGTACGATTGCCTTCGCCAATGCGCAGATCTCGAAAGAAAAAGAAGGCATCAAAGTAATTATTCCTGCCAACTTCTCGTCACAGAATGTAGACGAAGACTACCATGGCGAAACGAATTTCACCTTATGGCTAAAACCGAAGGACAATACGTATGTAATTGCCAAACTGGAAGCCGAGCAATTCTATGAAACATTTGCCGATCTGCGCAACCAGATGGAGTGGTCGGTAGACCACATTCGCGAAATGAAAAAACGCGAGCCCATCTATGCCCGCGCGAAAGCCCTGCAACAACAATACGACTCCGTTGTGTGGTATGCTACTTATGAAGGACAGAACTATTACTATGTAGTGCAAGGACCCTGGACTAATTTCTTTATGGACTACAACAGCACCGTGCGCAACACCGGGCACCAGATGGGACTCGTGGACGAACAGGGCACCGTGGTAATCCCCGTAAAGTATGAGTTGATCGGCACACCCGGGTTTGAGCAACCCGGACTGGTGGAAGTGAAACGCGGCGGCAAAGCCGGATACTTTAACCTGGAGACAAAACAGGAAATCATTCCGGTCGAATACGATGTTATTATTCCCTATAAAAAAGAAAATGCTTTCGCACTGGTAAAACAGGACACGGTGTATGGCTGGATCGATCAGCAGTATGCATACCATCCCGGTTTTCCATCGGCCAAAGCAGAGCAGTGGGTGAACGATTTTGCGTACCTGCCACAAAACCTCCGCTTTAAAAGCGACATCCAGACATTCTGCGAAATTCCCAATGTGGACAATGCGGGCTACGGTATTGTGATTCCGCCCTCCTACCTGGTGCAAACGGGACTGTTCAATGAAATCATCGGCGGCATTACTACCACAACCGTACAGCTGAATGGCTGGACAGAATACGTGGAAACCAAGGGAACAATCCTGCAACAGATCACTGACAACATTAAAGCAGTGGTAACCACCATCAACAGCCGGTACATCGAAGGGCGCGAGGAATTCTACACGTACAACCGCCTCTCACTGGTTGACAACAATCAGGACACGCTGGCCGTAAGCAGTCTTTACTCCAATGGCAATATTGCCTTTAAAAAGATCGGCACATCGCTGCTGGAGATCAAATACGAACAGGACAATTTTGAAGGCAGTGAGTTCGACGAGTACAACATACCCGTATACAATTATTTCACCATCACCAACGGTCAGCAGGTAACCAAACAGGTATCGGATCGCAGCTTTGCGCAATCCCAATTTGTACGATTGGACAGCGCCTATCTCTCCGGCGATTTTCTCGCCTACAAACCGGAAGGCGAAGTAAAATCTACATTCCTGTCCCTGCCCACGGTAGTGTACATGCGTGCCGAAATTCTGGCATCGTACGGTTATATTTTTGAAGACGCCAACATGGCCGACCGCTTCAAGAATTTCGCCTGGTACAAACCGCGCTTTAACAAAGTGGAAGATTTTGCCAGCGAGATGTCGGAGATGGATCGCTATAACGTTGCCTTCCTGGAAAAAATTATCGCCATCCTGGAGTCCAAGCCTGTATAACCGGCTATGCCTGTGGTGATGTCCCTGTTGCGCCGGGGTTTGTTTTTTCTAGTGGTGATGCTGGGACTATCCCTTACGGTGAATGCGTTGCTCTATGGCAACTTCGATCCCCGCTACGGTTTTCTGCGCCTCAAGCAGGACGCTATTGCCACGGGCTGGTATTTACCGGCGTACTATTCACATGTCCTGATCGGCGGCATTGTCCTTATGCTGGGTTTCTTTCAGTTGCACCCGGTGTCCATGAGGTTCCGCAAACTGCATCGTGCTGCCGGATATGTATATGTAATGGGTATCCTGTTTTTCTCGGCACCCGGCGGACTTGTAATGAGTCTGTTCATCAACCGCGGGCCCTGGGTACTTGCCAGTTTTATTTTGCAGGCTACCTTGTGGTTTTCGTTTACCGCGCTGGCATTCGATCGCATTCGCCACAAGGACATCTCCGCGCATCGCGACTGGATGTGGCGAAGTTACGCGCTCACCTTTGCGGCCATCACCCTCCGTATTTATATTTTTATTGTCTCATTCAAAGTAAGCCTCCATGAACCGGCGGCCTATGCGACGCTCGCGTGGATGAGCTGGGTACCGAACCTGCTGGTAGCAGAATGGTATATCCGTACTCGTAAAAAGCGACAGGCGGAAGAATCATTTTAATTTATCGATGCACGCAGCTCCTTTTTACAAAAGGAATTGATAATTTACACATTGATATTTCTGCCGTATGACTCAACCTTACTCGTCCTCCGAAAAAATTACCATTGGTAGCATTGCCGCCGCCTGCTTTCTACTTCACCTCGTTACAAACCTCACCGGCGCCTATGGCTTTTTTCGCGATGAGCTGTATTACATTGCCTGCAGTGATCACCTGGCATGGGGTTATGTGGACCAGCCTCCTTTCTCGCTCTATGTATTGAAACTTTCGCGTATGATCTTCGGGGACAGCCTTACCGCTATACGACTGGTACCTTCGCTGGCGCATACAGGGGTGATTGTCCTGACCGGCATGATGGTAAAAGAAATGGGTGGCCGTGTGTTCGCCATGTTTATTGCGTGTCTGGCGGTGTTCATGTCCCCCATCCATTTAGGCATGAACCTGATCTACTCCATGAACGGACTGGACATTTTCATCTGGGCATTGGCCACGTACATGATTGTGCGGATGAAAAACACGCAGCGCCAGCAGGACTGGATCTGGCTGGGCGTTGTCCTCGGCATTGGTTTGCTCAACAAGATCAGCGTGCTGTTTCTGGGATGCGGTATCTTTGCAGGACTCTTGCTTACCAATCCGAAGTCGCTCACTACCAGGTGGCCATACCTCGCCGGCGTTATCGCTTTTATCATATTTCTGCCGTACATCTTCTGGAATATGGCGAACGATTATGCGCATCTTGAATTTATTCATAATGCCTCCGCAGGCAAATACGCCGGTCGCAGCCGATTGGACTTTATCAAAGAGCAGATTCTTTTTCTCAATCCGATAAGCCTGCCGCTCTGGCTTGCGGGACTCTTCGCACTGCTGTTTTACAAACCACTTCAACCCTACCGCATACTCGGATGGATCTATGTAACGGCCTTCACTATACTCGTAATAAACTCCACCAGCAAGGGCGAATACCTTACACCCGCGTATGCCATGCTGTTTGCCGGAGCGGGCATCTGGATGGAACAGACCTTTAACTCCGTGGCTGTGCGCTGGATCAAGTACGTATATCCGCCGCTCATCGTCATGATGGGATCGGTACTCATACCGATGGTGCTGCCCGTGCTGCCGGTAGAACGCTATGTGCAGTATGCGGAAGCGTTGGGATTCAAACCAGCGTCAAGCGAAAACAAGAAGTTGTCTGAATTGCCCCAGTTCTATGCGGACATGTTTGGCTGGGAAGAAAAAGCGCGCGACGTAGCAAAAGTTTACAACGCGCTGCCACCGGAGGACAAGGCTCGTGCCTGTATTTTCTCCAACAACTACGGCCGTTGTGGCGCCATTGATTTCTTTGGACAACAATACGGCCTTCCCAAATCCATGGGCGAGCACAACAACTACTGGCTGTGGGGACCGGGCAGCTGCAACGGCGAGGTGATTATTATTCTCGGCGGCTCGATGGAAGACCACATCAACGATTATGCATCATGCGAAGAAGTGGCTGTGTCCACCTGTACGTATTGCATGCCGTACGAAAACGATGTAAAGATTTTTGTCGGCCGCGGGCTGAAGCATGACATACACGAGGCGTGGAAGGATATTAAAAATTACGAGTAAGCATCTGGTGCTCCGATATCGAAACGTTCCAACTTAATACCGGGGCTTCCAGGGCGTTTCTTCCGCCTGCAATTCGTGCGAGATTTTGCGGGACAATACAAACAGGTAATCGGACAACCGGTTCAGGTATTTGATCACCATCGCGTCTACAGGTTCTTGCTGATGCAGGGCGATGGTGAGCCGCTCCGTCCGGCGGCATACGGTGCGTGCAATGTGGCAATGGGACACGGTGGGATGTCCACCCGGTAAAACGAAGAAGCGCATGGGCGGGAGCTCCGTATCCATCGTGTCTATTTCCTTTTCGAGCAGCGTGATGTCGCTCTCCTGGAGCGATGGAATTTTCACTTTGGTATTGCCGGGTTCTGTGGCCAGGATAGAGCCTATCGTAAACAACCTGTCCTGTATTTCTATAAATGTTTCTTTTCGTTTCTGATTCACATCCTGATCGCGCACCAGTCCAATCCATGCATTAAGCTCGTCCACGGTACCATACGTATCGATTCGCAAATCTGCCTTCGACACGCGCTTGCCGCCGAATAATGCCGTAGTACCCTGGTCGCCTGTTTTGGTATAGATTTTCATGTGCGTGCTGTCCTTTAATCACTCGAAAGGTAAGGATAAGCGTGGAAGAGTAAAAAGTCGGGAAATGCGGAAAGGCCCGGAAGAGCATGGGTGCAGCTACAGTTATGATTCTGTCAATCCAGTATGGATAGCAGAATCGAGGGAATAACAACTGTTCTTCCCGCCCCTTTAAACTTTCCGACTTCCGGACTTTCCTCCTATTTTTACACCATGTGTCTGATCTTTTTTTCTATCCGCCAGCATCCTGCCTACAAGCTGATGGTGGCTGCGAATCGCGATGAATTTTATAATCGTAAAACAGCGGCTGCATCATTTTGGCAGGATCATCCGCAGATACTCGGTGGTCGCGATCTGGAGGCCTTCGGCACGTGGATGGCCATGACAAAAAGCGGCAAGATCAGCATGCTCACCAACTACCGCGATCCGGCCAACATCAACCCGGCGGCACCTTCGCGTGGACAACTGGTGACAGACTTTTTGCTGGAGGACACCACGCCGCAGCACTACCTGCAAAAGTTAGAACCTGTCAGCAAACAATATAATGGGTTTAATTTGCTGGTGGGCAACACGAACGAGCTCTGGTATCATTCCAACTATAAAAAGGGATATGAACAAATTGCTGACGGCTTTCATGGCTTGAGTAATCATCTGCTGGACACACCGTGGCCCAAGGTTGTGCGGGGGACAGAAAAATTTAAAGCAGTCACGACCAAGTCCAGTATCGATCCTGAAGAGATCTTTTCTTTACTGTATGATGGCGAGCTTGCTCCGGATGCGAAGCTTCCGCAAACAGGACTTCCACTGGAACGTGAACGTGCATTGTCTTCCATGTTTATCAAGACCGACAATTATGGCTCCCGCTGTTCCACCGTTGTGCTGGTAGATTATAAGGACAATGTTATTTTTGCCGAACGTGTCTATGATCTGAAGACTTTCGCCTATACAACTCAGACGTTTACATTCACCGCCGGCGCATGAAGAAAAAGGACAATACACCTGCAGCTTTAAAGATTGTTCGCTGGCTCTTTCCCAAAGCAGAGCGACTGTTGCCATCGCTGGCACACCGGTATTTTGTCCGGATATTTTTTACGCCGCTTCGCTACCCTACGCCGGATAAGGAACGCAAGGCTGAGACCTTCGCCGAAAAATTTTCGCTTACGGTAGAAGGCAAGCATGTTCAGGGATATGTGTGGGGCGATGCCGTGCCATACATCTTGCTGGTTCACGGCTGGGCCGGACGCAGCACGCAGTTCAGGAGATTTGTAAAGCCGCTGCAAGCAGCAGGATACCGGGTGATTGGTTTTGATGCTCCGGCGCACGGAAACTCATCGGGGAAAAAGACTTCTATCCTGGAGTTCGAGACGGTCCTGAAAAATATCTTCGAACGGTATGGCGAACCGCACGCAATTTTGGCGCACTCGTTCGGCGGAGGTGCTGTGCTGTTTGCTGCCATGAACGGGCTGCCCGTAAAAAAGCTGATCAACATTGCCAGTCCTACCATCGGCGACGAAATCCTGAATTCGTTTCTGCGTGCTGTCAATGGTTCGCAGTCTACGGGGCAATACTTCAAAGAGTACATGATAAAAACTTACGGGAAGCCCTTTCATGAGTTTACGGCCCTGCACTTTGTAAAGCATTTGCCCATAGCGATAAACCTTCTGATGATTTACGATAGTAAAGACTGGGAGGTAAAACCCATTCATGGCGAAGAGCTTTTAAAGGCTTACCCTTCGGCAACACTGATCCGCACGGAAGGACTGGGCCATACCCGCATTCTGAAAGACGATGAAGTAATCCGGCAGGTCGTAACATTTGTCGGCCCGGCGGCGTCTGGCCAACGGAGATAAATGAACGTATTTTGTGCCTGAAAACTGCAACCCGCGGCGCATTTGCCAGTATATTTAGGAACGGTCAGCCGATTGCCCGGGAAACTTTTCAAGATTTATATGCATCCTTGTAATTAAGCCGTTAAACGAATAACTAATTCAGCACCCTTATACTCCAAAAAAAGTTAACGTATATGAATATCATCGAGACGCAACACATTGCCAAGGTTTACAAAATGGGTAATAACATTGTAAATGCCTTGCAGGATGTTACCATCAGCATTCAGAAGGGCGAGTACGTAGCCTTCATGGGGCCATCCGGCTCGGGCAAATCCACCCTGATGAACATTGTTGGCTGTCTCGATTCGCCAACCTCGGGCTCCTATAAACTGAACAACCACCTGGTGAGCGAAATGACGGAGAATGAACTGGCCGAAGTGCGGAACAAGGAAATCGGCTTCGTGTTTCAGACCTTCAACCTGCTGCCGCGAGCATCGGCACTGGAGAATGTGGCCCTGCCACTGATTTATGCCGGGTATAGTAAATCCGATCGCGAAGAGATGGCCATGGCTGCCCTCGAAAGCGTAAGTCTCGCCGAACGCCATCACCACAGACCAAACGAACTCTCCGGAGGACAACGCCAGCGTGTAGCCATCGCCCGGGCCCTGGTGAACAACCCATCCATTATACTGGCCGATGAACCCACCGGTAACCTGGACACAAAGACCTCCTACGACATCATGAACCTCTTTCAGGAACTGCACGATAAAGGCAACACCATCATCATGGTAACGCACGAAGACGACATCGCGCACTATTCACACCGCATCATTCGCCTCCGCGACGGGTTGATTGAATGGGACAGAAAGAATGAGAATGTGACGCGGAATAACGTAGAGGTAGCTTCATAAAGTCCGGAAGCTTTTTAGTCCGGAAGTCGGGAAGAAATCCGGCTTATAGAAATACGATTTTCTTCAACCCGTCAGATTGCTCCGTGCTTCATTAACCGGAACGCAAGTAGGATATTGGAATTCTTCCCGACTTTCTCGGACTTTCAGACCTCTTAACTTTCTTAATTCATCTTCACCCTGTAATTGCTGTGCCTCCACATACGGGTAATTTTTCCTGACTTGTCCCGTTCAAATTTTATCTCTTCACCGAGCTCACCGTCATCGCGGATGCGGCGGAATGTATCGTCTTTTATTTGTTTGATCAGGACAAGATTTTTGGGATTGTCATTGGGCAAAAACAACAGCGCCAGGTTGTCGTTCCAGGTTGTAACAATCACTTCGCTGCCCCACGGTTGTGCGCCATAAATACCGCAGTAAGACTGAAGGCTTTCGCTTTTCTTGCTGTGTCGCTCGTCCGTTGCCTTGAAAAAAACAGCGCGCATACCTTCGAAATATTTATTCGGATCTGTGCCGTTCGCGTTGATCATTACAATAAACGCCACCTTGTCCTTCGGG
>JAESFU010000448.1_pt1 | contig 23234 bp, 24 predicted proteins | sample 9269461 | NCBI WGS metagenome assembly JAESFU01 (sample SAMN14502556, study PRJNA617107) | algae metagenome | isolation source: Stenomitos rutilans HA7619-LM2 and co-occurring heterotrophs from cave walls | place: USA: Waikapalae cave, Hawaii | collected 2009-07-28
TAACCTGTATCAGGTGTCTAGGCAGCTATTTGTGCCAGTGATCCGTCAGTTTATTTTGAAAAACCTCTCCAGATCGGCTGTTGTCTGACTTCAGACATTGCCACTTCTGTCAATGCGTAAGTTCTAGCTTAGATGAATTGCATGTGTAGAAAGCAAGGAGCCAGCTAAAACTGATGGTTTTTCCACTGGCTCCAACTTTTACCTTCTGCCTTCTCTTAACTCTTCACGCTCCCAATCACACCTTCCACCAACCAGTCCATCTTTTCTAGCTCAGTGTCCTTCTGCTTAAACTCTTTGCCAGCAGGAATGACGACCTTACCCGTATTGTCCTTGAGTGGCCCCTTGTAGATGATCAAGGAATCTGTCTCTAGTTTTGCCTTCGCTGCATCCGCATCTTTTTTAGCCGCATCCGTCACCGCAGGGCCGTAATCCGAGATTTTGACGTAACCGTCTTTATAGCCCCCACGCACCAAGTGAGAAATACCACCATCGGTGACAGATTTACCTTCTTGGATCAGCTTGGCGTATTCGCCATAAATCTTCGACCAATCCCATTCAGCTCCGGTTAGATAGCCCTTTGGAGCCAATTTGGACTGATTTGTATGATACCCCGTGCAGTAAATCCCCCGTTTCTCAGCGGTTTCCATAATGACTTTCGGGCTATCCACGTGGCAGGTAATCACCTCAATGCCCTGATCTGCCATGCTGTTGGCGGCTTCTGCTTCTTTTACAGGTAACGACCAATCGCCAGTAAAGACAACCTGCGTTGTAATTTTGGGATTTACTGTACGGGCACCCAACGTATAGCTATTGACGTTACGAACGACCTGCGGAATCGGTTTAGCCGCAATGAAGCCCAGTTTGCCATTTTTTGCCATATGAGCCGCGACGATGCCTGCAACGTACTGCGCTTCGTCAATATAGGCAAAATAGCTGCCCACATTTTTGGGATGCTTGCCTTCGATATAAAGACCACCCGCATGAAAGAACTGCACGTTTGGGTTGCTAGGTGCCACTTTCAAGATGTGGGGGTCGTAATAGCCAAAGGACGTGGGAAACACAACCGTAGCCTTGTCCTGGTTAATCATGTTGAGCATGACTTCCTGAACTTCGTTGGTTTCGGGGACGCTTGCCTGTTCAACCGCTTTGACGCCGGGAAGTTTGGCAACCCCTTCTTTGCCTTCAAAGTGGGCCTGGTTCCAGCCGTAGTCATCTTTAGGGCCAACATAAATAAAACCCATCACAACTTCTTTAACCGGACTCGCTGAACCGTTGGCGGCAGGGCTTCCAGAGCTTGCTTCTGGTGTAGGGGCAGGGGTACAGCCAGCCCAAAGACGAGAGGTTGCACCAAAGGCACCAGCAGCAAGTAAGCCGCGAATGATCTGGCGACGTTGTAACAACAAGGGGTGCTTCATACTCACAGTCAACTCCTCAAATTTGCAAGAAAAGGCACAGAAAAACCAGTGGGCAACAGGCAATCACTGAACGCGCGGCAATTGATTGAATCATTGGCCTTTTAACAAAGGCATGTCGTGCTTGACAAGGTTGCTAGCATCTCTGGAAGCATGACGATCGTGACTAAATCAAGTGGCAGATTCCCTCAAACATTTACGCCGCGTGATCACACAACACACTCACGAAAGAATTGTAACCGTACAATCAAAGCAGTAAAGGTGAATAAAACCAGACGACAAACGTAAACCGCCATCAGCCTTCGGTAAACACGGCCCTTATAGAGCTTTTACACCGCCAGCACTGCCACTGCACGTATAGATTAAACTAGAGGTTATGCGAACTTACGATTGGATTGTAGTTGGGGCAGGCATTACGGGAGCGGCACTCAGTTACGAGCTTGCGAAACAGGGACTTTCAGTTTTGCGCTTAGAGCGGCATGAGTCTTTGCAAGGGGCGACCCGTTTTGGCTATGGCGGGATTGCGTATTGGTCGGGCACCACCGATCTCACTCGCCAACTCTGTGCTGAAGGCATTGCCCTGCAACGCACCCTGCCCGAAGAACTAGACGCTGATACCGAGTTTCGTGAGCTTGACCTAGTGTTAACGATCGCCTCGGATGAAGCCCCAGACGTGATCGCCCAAACCTATGCTCACTTTGCTATTCCACCACGTCTGCTAAGCGTTACCGAAGCGTGTGCGCTAGAGCCGTTGCTCAATCCAAACGCGATTGCAGGGGCGCTAACCGTCAAACACGGTCACGTCTCGACGACCGCCATCGCCACCGCTTACACAGAAGCATTTATCCGGTTGGGCGGCACTGTACAAATCGATCAGGTGAATGAGCTATTGTACGGCGAGGGAGGACGCGTGACTGGAGTCAACGGCAGTGGTGGTGCTTACCACAGCGCTAATGTCGCCGTATGCGCGGGTGCTTTGAGTCGATCGCTCCTCAAAGCGGCAGGCATTCCGGTAAGGCTCTACTTTACCCATGCAGAGTTGATCGAGACCCCATCCGTTGATGTAACGCTGCGATCGCTTGTGATGCCAGCCAATACAAAACGCTTTCAGCTAGAAGCCGAAGCCAGCACCGCTGCTCTGGATGCACTCTGGGATCAGCCTGGACATGAACCAATGCCACCCATTCTTGACCCTGGCGCAATTCAACTCTTAAACGGCAGCCTCAGAATTGGACAAATGAGCCGCGTACTGACCGATCCGAACGCCCACATTGATGCAGCTGCGAGTGAAGCCGCGATGCGAACCGCCGTTGGGGAGACATTGCCTGCTTTGGCAGACCTTCCCGGTACCTGGCATCGTTGCCTGATCGCCTTTAGCCACGATCGCCTACCGATGATCGGCAGTCTCCCAACGATAGAAGGCGTCCACCTGTTCTCAGGCTTCAGCAACCCTTTAGCCATCGTACCAACGCTAGCCAGACGATTTGCTCAGACTGCGATCGGACAAGAGGATGAGCTATTAGCCCAACTTCTGCCCGATCGTTTTGAATAGTCGTTAGTTGCTAGTTTTTAGTGATTAGAGAGAAGAAACTAACCACTAAAAACCAACCGCTAAAAACTGAACTGCGCTCGCAAGTTACCCACAAAAATCGTGGGGTTGCTCTCGAAGTTATTGGCGTTAAAGATGGCGTAGAACGCAGGCACTAACGCCAGGTTGTCGCTCAACGGATAGAAGTAAGACGCTTCTAGCTCATACATCGTGCCGCCATCCCCCGCTCCAGCCGCAAAGTAGCGCTCACCGCGAATAATATCCATTGGCATCAAGAAGGTGACTACTGCTAACGCACCTTTCTTACCCAAATCGGGGAGACCAATCCCAACCTGGAAAGATTGCACATCAACCGCCTTGTCGATCGGCTTCAGGTTGGTATTACCAAAGCCATAGCGACCGAAGATACCAAAGCCAGGCGTAATCAACCAATCAAAGTTAAAGGTAAACGTATTGGCATACGCGTATTTCAAGCCGCCGCCAATGCCGTTTTCAGAAAAGCCTGGGCCTGCATCCAGATAGCCATACGGAATTGGTTCACCGATCGCACCGCCAATCTGACCACCGTAGGCTTGAATACGGCTGTAGTTGTACAGGAAGCGGAAGTTAAGCGTGCTGCTGGGAGAGAACGTTAGCTCAGCCGTTGAGGTATTGGTGCCCCCAAATAGCCCAAAGGCAGGGCTGCTGGAGGTATTGAAACCAAACTGGCTAGGGAGAAACTCCGTGTTTTCGCCGAGATAGGCAACCGCAAAACGGAACTGCTTGTTAATGTTCCACTCTACAACAGCACCCGACCCTCGATCGATCGCGTTTGTTTGCGTGCTGCCGATCGAGTCAAAGCTACTCGCACCCGTTAAGAAGAAGGTAAAGCGGTTGAAGTCAAAGGTGCGGTACCAGTTCACTCGTGGCCCAACCGTCACTTTAATCGAGTTGCCAACCGGAAAGCTATAGAACAAATCGTGAATAACCACATCGGAACGACCGTTAACCGTGCCGCTCGTTTGGTCTGTAAAAGGTACCCCGTAGGCGTTGAAGAATCCCGCAGAAGCATACTGGTTCGCGGGAGAAACCGAGTTTCCAGCCGCCAGTTGCGTGACTAAACTGTCCTTTCCTGTAAAGGACGTATTGAGGGTTAACCAGGTATTAAAACCAAAGGTTGTTTGGGGCGCACCAGTAACTTGCCGTGTTGGCTGACCATTAGTACGAGTGGTAAAGAAACGACCATTCGCCGCATCATTACGCCCACTATTCGGGCCTTCATAGGTGACATCCCTGGAGGCATTTGCCGTAGAGAGGTTAAACCACACCAAGCCATTCAACTTGGTTGTGGTTGAAAACTGCTGCTTCTCTAGCGTGGCGGTACGAGCTTCCAGTGCGCCTACCCGTCCACGCAGAGTTGCCAACTCAGCCGCAAACTCTTCTTGTAGCTTCTGCACGGCCAGCAGGTCTTCTTTTTTCACCAAATCGGCGGTACCCGCAGCAATGAGTTCATTGATGCGATCCATGCAGGCATTCAAACCCGCCGCAAATTCGTAGCGCGTCAGTGCTCGATTGCCTCTATACGTTTTGTCAGGATAACCCACAATACAGCCGTAGCGTTCAACCAGGGATTGCAGCGCTTGAAAGGCCCAGTCAGTCGGTTTAACGTCCGTCAACTGTGAAACAGATGTCACCTGATCCAAACCATTCGGCTCCTCTACTGCCGCATCTGCCACATTAAGGGGCTGACTCTCTGTCCCAACCGCTAGCGGATCGGTCGATGCAGGTGCGGTAACAGCACTTGCTACTAGCTGCAAAGGGGTGTCAGGCACAGCCGCAACCGCTTGAGTAGAAACGGAAGCTGTCGGCACTGGGGGCGCAACGAGCGTGACAGGCTTGGAAGCGCTCAATGAACTCTGCGATGCCTTTGCACTGGTTGCAACCAGACCCGTTGCAGTACCTGCAATGAATAAAGACATCCAGAGGCTAGTGGGCGAAAGTAACAAAGACTTCCATCGATTATTCAAGCTAGACATCGAAACCTCACACCACGCAATTACACAAATCAAAACGTAAGCATACTAAAGCTTTGGAGTGAATTATGTAATATTGGACACATTAAAACCCACCAAAGATAGTTGACAAGTACGAAAAAAGTTCTATAACCTGTCGGCACAACTAGACTAAAGTACTATCTATGTCATTTGTAATGATTCTACCGGAGCAGCAAGCCTAAGCAAGCACGATCGGTCGAAGGCTAACGTTTTCACCCTAATCGACTGCACTTTAAAGTACGAGCGGGGGTCGCAAACCGCGATTTGTACATTCCCCATGTCTGCTAGGCAGGTTTTTCGCGATCGCTCCACTTCCAGACCGTACTAGAAATTAAATTTGTAACGATATGCCCCACAATTGGCACGAGTAGGTTGCTCGTCAGCAGCGCGCTGTAGCCCAGCAGTACGCCAACAGCAGCAGCCCATACAACATAAGACCACTGCCGGGGACTGCTCAAATGCATGACGCCAAAGCAGAGACTAGAGATGATAACACCCTCAAGCGTCAAACCAAAGGCAGGCAGCATCACCCCACGAAACAACAGCTCTTCGCTTAAGCCTGGTAAGAGTCCCAGCCAGATGAGATCGGGCAAGACCAATGGTTTGAGAACCAGCGCCAGGTAATAATCAGCACTTTGACGGTACGTGTCCCAAACGCGATAGACTACCGCGCTCGCAAGCGTAATGACAATGCCTAATCCGAACCCTTGCAGGATGGCGATCGGCGACCATTTCACGGGCAACAGCACCACTGTGCCAAATTGCACCCACAGTTTTGCAATGAGCAGCAGCACAACGGCTGTAACCCCCATCGCAATGAGCACCTGAGTACGACTAAGAGATTCAACTTCTGGAGGGTCGGGACGTTGTTCTGCCACAGGACAAAAGCGTTGGGTAGAGATATTAAACACGTTGGCAGCGGATCTCAACTAGTTTAACGCCTTGGGTTTAAAGTGCGGCTTCTCCTTCACTGAAGGTATTGAAGGCCCCACTCTGCACATCTCACCACAATTGAGATCACGGTTCCAGGGAACCAAGCGATCGCATCAACGGTTTCAGGGCAGCCGCATTAAGCCCCGCCCGTTGCGTGACCAGAAGCCCTAAAGCTTCTAAATAGGAACTGACCTGGGTTGCCGCGATTCCCAGAGCATGGGGTGGCACTTGCATCGTGGTCTGATTTTCCTGAACAGTGATGATACGAGTGGCAGTCGCGCTTGAAGCCGTCGCCGACTGACTGAAGCTCATCACAGCGCTGCCGCCACAAGCCGTAGCAGGCACGACAACCGCATCAACGTGATCGGCCCACAGGTCTCCTGGTTGAAGCGCAAACCCAGCCTGCGATCGCAGCACAAACTGCGGCGCGCGACTGAGACCGACCAGCACGCAGGGTAAAAAGGTATGGCCCAATTCTTCCGCCGCTGATCGGGGTGCCACGTCAGAATCGAGTGGCAGGGGTAACAGGGCGGGCGCATGGGCACACGGTAGCCGGAAGGTGCGCACAATGAGATGACTGATAACAGCTTCTGCCCCTGCGATCTGATCGACACCCTGTCCCTGACGATAGCGTTGCAGCGCTTCACTCTCAGTATCATCAGGAAAGCGAGCGACGACGGCGATCGCGGTGGCACCTGCTTTTTGGATTAAGATCTCAGCCGCACGCAATAAACTAGCAGGATTTTGAATGGTGCCCCAGGTTGCACTAGATGAGGCTGTTTGCAGGCTCACATTAAGGGGTGCATCGGTAAGGATATATTCGGTGAGATCCAACCCCAGGGTTGCTCTCGCGGCATCAGCAGCTTGAAGGTGACGCAGCCGCAAATCTGCCTCAATGCCTCGATCGAGAATCAGCCCCACCCGATTTTGGTGGACTGGACGCAAGCCCCAATGGCCTGCGGCAAACTGATCCAGTCCGTAGCCTTCTACGTACAGCGCGTTTGGTAAGTTCCAATAAAGCTGTGCCCCGTTCAGCACATTCGGGTGCGTAATGAGGCAGTCAGCGACCTGTGCGATCGCTCGCGCAACGGGCAGCGCATCGCCAGCATAACCACCAATTGTGGCTCCAATACCCGTTGGCACAATCAAGACAACTGTGAAAGGGCGGGTCATAGAGGAAGGATGAGGGATGAAGGCTATAGCTTGCTTCGGCGGAGCAGTAGGCTAAAAAGCTGACCGCTGATAGCAGACGGCTGACCGCTGAGCATTAAACAGGAGAGGGTGGAGGGCAGAAGGATGAAACCTTTAGCCTTTAGCCTTTGTTGTAACGATCGCCTCAACCATTGCCGCTTGCTCTTTCTGCTTGATGGCGGTTATAGCCCAACGCAAAGGCTCTCCCCACAATCGAAGTTCAGCTTCGATCGCTTGCTGCATTTCGGCAGGCGATGACCGTAAATCAACTTCGGCAGTAACAAATTGGGTGATCACTGTTGGTGGCAGCTTCTGCCAATGAGGGGGCATGTTTAAAGTCACGAAAGTGTAAAACTAACCAATGGAAACTGACCTTTCAACTCCATACCTTTAGCATTAGCATTGAGCTTTATCAGATGCAGAAGGTTTTAATTTGCAAGGCTAATGCCGGAATCGCTTCAACAAGCTTTGCAGCAAATCAATATCAGGTCTTTGAGATAATTCTAAGGTAATTGATTTGATTATTTCTAAAGGTAAATCCCACCAACGCAATTCAAGCAGCAGACGACATATTTCTGGGTCAAATCTAACCTTAATCTCTTTCGCCGGATTGCCTCCAACAATAGAGTAAGCGCTGACATCCTTAACGACATGAGAGTTAGCTGCGATTACTGCTCCATCACCGATCGATATGCCAGACATAACGGTCGAATTATGACCCAGCCACACATCGTTACCGATAACAACGTCTCCTTTAGTGGCAGGATGCCCCTTGATATCTGTCCCTCCTAACTGCTCAACAAAGATATGACCGAACGGGAAGGTTGTGATCCAATCAGTACGGTGATTACCGCCTAAAAATATAGTAACCCCAGACGCGATCGAGCAAAAACTACCAACGATTAATGATGCTCCTTCTCCAAACTGCATGATGGAAACGTTTTCCCATCCATAGGAAAAACGCCCGATGCTAATCTCACTATGACCGAAAGTAAAGAGTCTTGTGGTTGAAACATCAGATTGCATAGAATAAGCTCAAAGACCAGGTTGCCTTTTCAGTCAAAGCGAGTGGAGTTTTAGCGTTTAGCAGTCAACATCTCTACCATTTGCGACTAGTTTTAATGCTTATTTCTGCTGTTGAAACTGCCCAAACTGAAGATGATAAACCGTGTCTTCCTTCTCAGTCTCAATCTTGAGGTCAGAGCGTGAGTATGCCACACAGAGCAGCGTATATCCCTGCGCTCTCAACTCAGGGCTAACCCCCATTGCATCGGGCTGATCAACCGTCCCGTCGATTACCTGAGCCGCACAGGTTGTACAAATACCCGCGTTGCAAGAATTAGGCAGCTCCAGACCAGACGCCTGAGCCGCTTCTAGAATGGTCTGATCATCAGGCACCTGAAAGGTGTGAAGATTGCCTTGATGCTGAATTTCAACCGTGTAAGTTTTAGACATAGCGATTAAGAAACGGAGGCAAATTCAAAGGATGAGGTGATGAGCTAGCCGACCTTAGAGGATGTCTGAGAAGTGTCAGAGACGCTGCCTTCGCCCCCTCAATCCCCCAATTCTGGGGGACTTCCACCTCAGAACCCCTCAAATTTGGGGGGCAGGGGGGCGGTTCGGGTAGGCATTCATACCTTTTAAGACATCCTCCTAAGGTCAAATTTGCCTTTTGCATGGTTTCCTGGCTCTATTTCAGCGCTTCAGCACCACCCACCACTTCCAGAATTTCTTGCGTAATCGCAGCTTGGCGGGCTTTATTGTAGCCTCGCGTCAGCGTACTAATGAGATCCTTGGCGTTGTCACTGGCGTTGCTCATCGCAGTCATTCGCGCCGCAAGTTCGCTAGCAGCAGATTCTTGCAGTGCCCGTAGCAGTTGGTTGTTTAAGTACAGTGGCAGCAAAGCATCCAAAATTTGCACCGGATCCTGCTCAAAGATCATGTCTTGGGGGAAGGTTTGAGGTGCAGCAGCCCCCAATTTCTCACGCTGTACCTGGAACTGACCACCACGGGTCGTCAGGCGAAAGATTTCATCGTCTGGCACTTCAAGCCCTTGAGGGTCAAGAGGTAAAAGCGTTTGAATCACAGGTCGAGAGCTGATGAGCGAGACAAAGCGCGTGTAGACCAATTCAACCTTATCAACGGTTTCAGACAGGAACAGTGCCAAAAGCTGATCAGCAACTTCCGACGCTTCGGAAGCAGTTGGGATTTGTTCCAGGTTCACAAACGTCTTATCGATCGGCTGCTCACGACGCTGGAAATACTGGGTGGCTTTACGGCCAACTAGCACATACCGATAGTTGATGCCTTCGGCTTTCAGCTCTTTGGCACGGATCTCTGCCCGCCGAATCACGTTGGAATTGTAGGCACCGCACAATCCACGATCGCCCGTAATGACCAGCAATCCCACCGTCTTCACCGTGCGACGGCTGAGCAACGGTAGGTTCGCTTCCTCAAACCGCAAGCGAGTTTGCAGACCATACAGCACTTGTGCAAGACGATCGGCAAAGGGGCGAGTGGCAATCACCTGCTCTTGAGCGCGCCGCACTTTAGCAGCAGCGACTAAGCGCATGGCCTCAGTGATTTTTTTGGTGTTTTTGACCGAGTTAATGCGATCGCGAATGGTTTTAAGGTTAGCCATAGAAAGGAAAGTTTTGAGTTTTGAGTTTTGAGTTTTGAGTTTGAACGTGCCACTAGAGCCACGACACTTACAAAACTCAGGTTAGCTTCGCCATTTGAGTGATGGGTTCAGAGTTTAAAGGCAACCTTAACAACTCAAAACTCATCACTCAAAACTCTTAACTGTATCAAGCGGCTGCAAAGGTTTTCTTATATTCGGCGATCGCGCCTTTCAAAAGACCTTCTGCCTCTTCGTTAAGCTGCTTCTCAGCCCGAACGATTTCACCGTACTTCGGTACGCTGGTCTTCAAATACTCACGCAAGCCCTTCAGGAACGCAACTACCTTATCTGCTGGAATGTCGTCCAGGTAGCCGTTGATGCCTGAGTAGATTGAGGCAACCTGTTCTGCAACCGATAGCGGTGAGTATTGAGGCTGTTTCAAGATTTCGCGCAAGCGTTGACCACGAGCCAATTGGTTCTGGGTCGCTTTGTCCAGGTCAGACGCAAACTGAGCGAACGCTTGCAGGTCATCGTATTGAGCCAGTTCTAGCTTCACCTTACCTGCCACTTTTTTCATGGCTTTGGTTTGTGCCGCTGAACCCACCCGCGATACAGAAATACCAGCGTTCACGGCGGGGCGCAGACCAGAGTTGAACAAGTCAGAGGACAAGAAAATTTGACCATCCGTAATTGAAATCACGTTGGTGGGAATGTACGCAGACACGTCACCCGCTTGGGTTTCGATGATGGGCAGTGCAGTCATGCTGCCTTCACCCAGTTCAGGGCTGAGCTTTGCCGCACGTTCAAGCAAGCGAGAGTGAGCGTAAAATACGTCACCAGGATAGGCTTCACGTCCGGGCGGACGACGCAGCAGTAGCGACATTTGACGATAGGCTTGCGCCTGCTTAGACAGGTCATCGTAAATCACCAGGGTGTGCTTGCCCTTGTACATAAAGTACTCAGCCAGGGTTGCACCTGTGTAAGGCGCAAAGTATTGCAGCGTTGCAGGGTCATTCGCGTTTGCTGCCACCACGATCGTGTATTCAAGCGCCCCGCGTTCACGCAGCACATTCACAATGTTGGCAACGGTTGAAGCTTTTTGACCCACCGCGACATAGACGCAAATCACGTCCTCACCTTTCTGGTTCAAGATAGTGTCGATCGCCACGGAGGTCTTCCCAGTCTGACGGTCACCAATGATCAGTTCACGCTGACCACGACCGATGGGAATCATGGAGTCGATCGCGGTAATGCCCGTTTGCAGTGGTTCATACACCGACTTCCGCGAAATAATACCCGGAGCAGGCGATTCAATCAGGCGGGACTCAGACGTTTGAATGTCGCCCTTACCATCGATCGGGCGTGCCAGCGCATCCACAACCCGTCCAACAAGCGCTTCACCCACCGGAATTTCAGCAATCCGACCTGTCGATGTCACCGAACTGCCTTCTTGAATGGTGCGACCGTCGCTCATCAACACCACACCAACGTTATCTTCTTCCAGGTTCAGCGCCATTCCCACAGAGCCGTCTTCAAACTCTACGAGTTCGCCTGCCATCGCTTTGTCTAGCCCATAAATGCGGGCAATACCATCGCCCACTTGCAGCACAGTACCCACGTTAGAAACGTTGACTTTCTGGTCGTACTGCTCAATCTGCTGGCGAATAATGCTGCTAATTTCGTCTGGTCTGATACTTACCATGTGAATTGCTCTCTGTGTAATGAGGGAGGGGGGAGAAGAGTTTTGAGTTCAGAAGTTTTGAGTGTCGGATTGATGACCAGTTGCTTGTGACTTCCGGCTTTAGGCCGCGCTGCTGAGGCGCAGTGAGATGCGGCGTAGTTGACCACGCAGACTGGCATCAATAATCTGGGAACCAACTTTGATAATGACACCACCCATGAGAGATGGGTCGATCGTCGTTTCTAGCTCAACCTGATGCGCGCCTGTCAGGGCAATCACACGATCGCGAACCGTTTGTTGCTGCTCATCGTTCAGCGGAATCGCCGAAATTACCTCAGCGAGAGCCGTCTGATTTAATTCTCGCAGCAACGCTTGATACTGCTTGAGAATGCCGCCTAAGAAAGCAATCCGGCGCTGATCCACAATCAACAATAAGAAGTTGCGCACGTAGGGATGCACCTGATCACCCAACACTTGCTGCAAAACCGCTTTCTTAGTCTCTAAATCGATCACAGGGCTTGACAGAAACTGCTCAAGATCAGGCGATTCTTTCAGCAGGGTGAGAATCGCACTGGCATCCTCACCAAAGCGATCGCTCAAGTCTTCAGATTTCGCCAAAGACATCAACGCTTGGGCATAGGGGGAGGCAATTTCACTGGTAATGACGCTGTCGCTCATTGGTCGCCTCCGGCTACTAATTGGGCAATACTGCGATCAATCAAGGCTTGCTGGACTGAATCATTCAAGCGGGATGGCAATTCTGCTTCCACGCGCTGGATCGCTAACGCCGCAACCCGTTGCCGCAGTTCATTCATCACTCGCGCCTGCTCAGTACTGAGATCCTGACTGGCAGTTTCGCGCATCCGTTGAATATCCTGTTCAGCTTTGGCGGCAATTTCAGCTTTCGCGGCTTCGGCCGCTTTGAGAGCCGAGGCGCGAATGGTGTCGGCTTCCCCTTGCGCTTGCGCCAGCTTTTGCTGTTGTTCTGCCAAAGCGCTCACGGCTTGCTTCTTGCGTTGCTCAGCATCTTTGATGGCGGTTTCGATCGCCGCTCGGCGATCGCCCAGCGTTTTGCTTAGAAACCCACGACCAAAATAAACAAGCACCCCAATGACAATTGCTAGATTGATCAGGTTTGTTTCGAGAATATCGAAATTAAGTCCAAACCCACCCGCTTCGGCTACCTCCGCCGCTTCTGCGGCAAGGACATTGGCACTGAGCGCCATTGTTAAGAGCATTTCCATATTGCTGCATCCAAAACGGTTGAAGTTCCTGGTAGTTAGTCTTTTGACAGCTTCATCCCAAGCTAGCTAAAAACTAACCGCCAAGCGCTAAGAGCGAACTAAAAGTTTGTCTAAAATCTGGTGGCTCAGCGATTCCACTTGCTGTTCTAACGACTGCATCGCCGCTTGCTTTTGCTGGTCAAGCTCGCGCTGTACTTGCTCACGCTGCTGCTGCGCTTCCTGCTGAGCGGCAGCAATCTGCTGGTCGGCGAGGGTTTGCGCCTCCTGCTGAGCGGTGGCGATCGTCTGCTGATATTGCTTGCGAGACGCTGCTAACTCTTGCTCGTACTGCGCTGCTAAATGCTCAGCTTTCGCCAGTCGTTCGCGCGCTTCCGTTTCATTCGTGCGAATGTAATCGCTGCGGTCTTCGATCGCTTTGGTCAATGGCTTGTAAAAAACGACATTGAGCAGCGCAACCAGGAGAAGGAACTGAACTGCCATCAGCGGCAGAGTGGCATCAAAGTCAAACATTGTCTTGGGGTGAGAGGGGAGATTATTCCATAACTGAGACTGGCAATTGGCAATGAATGACTGGCTTCAAGCCTGTATCGCTTGCCAATTACCCATCACATCAAACGGCGTTTCGCTGCCTGGAGCTAAAGCAGCCTACGCAAACGGGTTCGCAAACAAAAGCACCAGCGCAATCACCAGACCGTAGATGGTCAAAGATTCCATGAAGGCGAGGGTCAACAGGAGCGTACCGCGAATTTTGCCTTCTGCTTCGGGTTGACGCGCAATCCCTTCGACTGCTGAGCCAGACGCATTACCCTGACCAATACCAGGGCCGATCGCCGCCAAGCCAATTGCCAACGCAGCAGCCAAAACAGACGCAGAAGCAACTAATGGATCCATGATTCTTTCCTTAAATTGTGAACTGAACAAACAGGTTAGGATTTTTAGCTTACTGGCTAGAGGTTGACGCTCAGGCACGCTGACGCACCCGCTTCAACCTGAAAACCATCAGACTAAAAGCTCAAAGCAACTGAGGCTACGCGTGTTCCTCATGTTCGTCTCCATGCCCCTCCAGTGCTTCATGAATGTAAGCACCAGCCAGCGTCGCAAAGACTAATGCCTGAATGGCACTGGTAAAGAGACCCAGCAGCATGACGGGCAGGGGCACAAACAAAGGCACAAGCAGCACGAGCACGGCAACCACCAACTCATCCGCCAGGATATTGCCAAACAGACGGAAGCTGAGCGAAAGCGGCTTGGTAAAGTCTTCCAAAATCGCGATCGGCAGCAGAATCGGCGTCGGTTGCACGTATTTAGCGAAGTAGCCCAAACCCTTCCGGCTGAAACCAGCGTAGAAGTAGGCCAGGGAAACCAGCAACGCCAGTGCCACAGTGGTATTAATGTCATTTGTCGGAGCCGCTAGTTCACCTTCTGGTAGCTTGATCAGCTTCCAGGGCACCAGCGCACCCGACCAATTGGAGACAAAAATGAATAAAAAGAGCGTGCCAATAAACGGCACCCAGGGGCGATATTCCTTTTCGCCAAGCTGACTTTTCGCCAGGTCACGCACAAACTCTAACGCGTATTCCATCAGGTTTTGAATCCCCTGGGGAATGCGCTGAATGTTACGCGTTGCCGCGAGCGATGCAAGCAGCAAAATCCCAATCACAATCCATGAAACCAGAAAGACCTGACCATGAATTTTGAGATTGCCAATCTGCCAGTAAAGGTGGTGCCCCACCTCAAGGCTGGCAAGCGGAAAAACGTTAGGAGTTGGGAGAAAACTTAGCATTAGACTTTGAGCGGTTTTCCCAAATAAATGATAGAGGGATGAAAAGTTTCGGAATCGACCGACTACCGTAGGTTCAAAGCCTGTTGGTTCAAAGCACTAACGAGAGCCTGGTACCAGCAAGATCCGCAGCATATAAACAAGAAGCGTTGCTTTGTAAGTCAAAAAACCTAGAAAGATGGGCAACACCTGTAGCTGATTCCACTGAGTTGCGACTATAATCAACCCAATAAATATCGCCAGTTGGGATTTGCCGACCTGCTTCTTACTCGTGCCGAGCTGCTCAACATTCCTAGCCAACACTTTCAAGTAAACCACACCTGTGCACGCTCCAAGTAAATAATTCAGAGCAATGTTGATTGGGTAGAACAGCGCCACGGTGATAAAAATAATCCCGGTCAGCACGAGCGTTGTAATCAGCAACTCTTTCTGAAGCTGATAAAACTCCTGCATCGAAGCATTTGGCTCCGCAGACGTTTCGCTAGGTGATGAAGCTGTTACCGTTTCGGGTGTTTGCATAGGTAACGGGTTGACTTGCGGGTGTCGCTGAAGGTGTTCAGCTTACGATCTTAGCCTCATCTTTTAATCGCATACACATCACAAAAGAACTCAACGATCGCGAAACTTCATGAACGAAGCCCTGTAATGGATGAGTTCCAAGCGCTTGTCTGCGTCGCTGAGACCGCTACCATCATATCACGCAGGGAGTAATAATACTTAATGACCTAACATTAAGCTGGGGTTAACAAAATTAAACGCTGCTACCAGAATGGTTGCACCTGCATCAGCGCGATCGCAGTCTTGGTCAGCAGAGCATCTACCGTTTGATGTTGCGCCCGATCTGCTATGGCGGCGTAGCAAAGGTTTCGTCGGTTGATTTTCCAGGTTTGCGTGTCATGCAAACGCTATAGGTTATCGGCTCGATCGCTCTGTTCCAAAAGGCGATCGACTTTACCTTCAATGGCGTTCAGCTTGCGGAGAACGGTCGGACGATCTTCATCCAACGAAGCCAGCATCCGCGAAATGCCAACTTGTAAATTTGTTAGACGCTCCACTACGTCATCGAGCCGCGTAATTCTTTCTTGGAACGCCTGAAACTCCATTCGTTCCTCTGCTCTAGCATCTAGCAGCGCCTGAATTGCTCTTGCATTGCTTTCAATCAGTTGCCTGAGTTCGCTGTCAGTCATTGGTTAAGCCATCGATCGCATGAAACTCTACTACATTTCAACCCTCACCCTCGTACTCATCATCTTCGCATCCAGGGTATGGTATTGAGCCAACGTCTGGATAGTTCAACGCTAAAAGTCCATTGCCTTCTGCTAAAACAGTACGGAGAGAATTGGGTAGCAGAGAAGCAAGGCTTCTAGCAACATCTTCATTGGCATTACCCCAAGCTCCTAACGTTTCAGCGTCTCTCGTAAATTCTTCAACATCGACTTCTCTAAAAACGTTCTCCACTTCTACTAAAGTCTTCGCAACTGCTTCAGGGGAGATAAACATATTGCCAAAGTAGCCTGGCAGCTTGCTAATAAATTGCCATCCCAAGCTGTAGAAGAACATGACTGATGCACCCACTCGGTTTGTGAGTACAAACTCTAATGGCGCTTGTTCTGACTGCTGTTTACCAAGTGGAAGTTTGCCAGTGGCAATATCGCCGTAAAGCTCTATAAAAGCATCTGGGTAAAAAAGATCGAAGAGGAATTCGTAATCCTCATAGAAGCTATCTTGCTGATCAGATTTAGATTCTGCCTCTTTGCTTTGAAAAAAAGCTTGTGCCTTCTCATCAATTTGAGATTGCTTGACGGAGCTCTCGAAGGCTGAGTGTATCTTTGGTTCTTCACTTGGTAGCACTCGAAAAAAATGCCAGGCAAAATCAGTGCTCATAGACTTTACTCTAAAAACAATTCAAACGTACTGTATTTAATAGGCATTGAAAAGCGGTTACGGGCAGTTGAAGCATTAGGATAGTTTGACAGCGCTTGATCTGAAGAGTCAGTTCTATGACGATCGCCACCCCAAAATTGACCTTTGAAGACTATCTTGCTTACGACGACGGCACCGATACCCAGTATGAACTGGTCGATGGAACGCTCACGCCCACGAGTTTAGGCACTGGCAAACATGGCGCGATCATTCGCTTTGTGGTTCAACAGTTTGAGGAGGCAGTGGCGCGATCGGGGCAACCTGGGTATCTCTTCCTGCTCTTGTTGGTGTGCGTTCTCCGCGTGGACGCAACTGGGACACCGCTCGCATTCCCGATGTCACCGTTTTGGCGACTGCTCAATGGGAGGCGATGAGCGAACGTGAGGCCGTTATCAATTTAAATGAGCCACCCCCCATTCTGGTCGTTGAAGTGGTTAGCCCCTCGACCAAAAAGGATGACTACCGCTCCAAACGTTCTGAATATGGCTTGTTGGAAATCCCCGAATACTGGATTATCGATCCTTTAGAAGCAAAAGTGACCCTCTGCATCCTGGAGCATCAGTTTTATGACTCCATTGAATATCGAGGCAATGACCTCATACAATCCCCCACGTTTCCAGACTTTAACTTGACGGCTGCTCAAATCCTGGCGGCAAAGCTGTAACATGGGTAGCCAATATTCATTGCCTATTATCCCATCACCGAGCATCTACCGTTGCTGCACTTTGCACTTGAGGCTTGCAAAACCTGCCTATTCCGCACATAACGAAGATTTGTAACAAAACGTTTGTGCCTTCTCAGGAGCGTGACCGCAATCCCCTATGATCGGACGATACAGTGAGCGATCGCAGCCTACATACTTTTAATCTAACGAGTCTTGAGGTTCGCATCGTTCTAACCTAAATCATTGAACTGGTAGACCCTGTGCCGTCATTAAATTTGAGTCTTCATGCTTTTTCCTTAGAAAGCAAGGGCTTTGGGATGGTTGCCAGGTGCCACTCCAGATTTAACACAGTCACGATCCGTTAAAGGGAGCTTTTGAAATCAATGAGTGTTAAAGCAAGTGGTGGAAGCTCGGTTGCCCGTCCGCAACTTTACCAAACGGTCCCCGTCGCAACGATCTCCCAGGCTGAACAGCAGGATCGTTTCCTGGGACGCGGTGAACTAGACGAGTTGGCTCGTTATTTCAGTTCCGGTGCCAAGCGCCTTGAAATTTCCGAAACGCTGACTCAAAATTCTGAAATCATCGTCTCGCGGGCGGCTAACCGCATTTTCGTGGGTGGGTCTCCGATGGCGTTTTTAGAAAAGCCTCAGGAAGAGCCAGCGTTAGTCGCCGTGGGTGGCGGCACGATGAGCACCAACGAGTCAATGAAGTTAGGCACCGCAACTTACGTGAGTTCGGGCGGCGGCTTTTTCGATGGCATCCGATCGCTGTTTAGTGCCAGCGGTGGATCTACGCCAGCAAGCTTTCGACCCATCAACGTAGCGCGCTACGGCCCCAGTAACATGGCGAAGTCCCTGCGGGATTTGAGCTGGTTTCTGCGCTACCTCACCTACGCGATCGTGGCAGGTGACCCCAATATCATTGCAGTCAACACACGCGGTCTGCGGGAAATCATTGAGCGGGCCTGCTCTGGGGATGCCACAATCGTGGCGTTGCAAGAAATGAAGCTTGCGGCTCTTGGTTACTTCCGTCGGGATGAAGCGGCTGCCGTCATTGTGGCAGAGTATTTTGATGTCTTGATCACTGAGTTCAAAGCGCCCACCCCATCAACCAAGCTCCGTCAGCGCCCTTCTAGCGATCTGCAAGGCTTGGAACTGCCCCAGATCTACTTCAATGCCGCAGAGCGTCGCCCTAAGTTTGCGATGAAGCCAGGATTGTCTGCGTCTGAGAAAAATGATGTGGTCAAAGCGGCCTATCGGCAAGTCTTTGAGCGCGATATCACTCGTGCCTACTCTCTTGCTATTTCGGATCTATCCTCCAAGGTCAAGAACGGTGAAATCTCCATGAAGGAGTTTATTCGTCGCCTTGCGAAGTCGCCACTGTATCGCAAGAACTTCTACGAGCCATACATTAACAGCCGCGCGCTAGAACTGGCCTTCCGCCATATTCTGGGTCGTGGTCCCAGTTCGCGCGAAGAAGTGCAAAAGTATTTTGCGATCGTCTCGAAAGGTGGCTTACCGGCTCTAGTCGATGCGCTGGTTGATTCTCAAGAGTACGGTGACTACTTCGGTGAAGAAACCGTGCCCTACCTGCGCGGTTTAGGTCAAGAAGCACAAGAATGCCGCAACTGGGGACCGCAGCAAGATCTGTTTAACTACAGCGCACCCTTCCGTAAAATTCCCCAGTTTCTCACGACGTTTGTCAGCTACGATCGCCCACTGCCTGATCAGCACGTTTACGGTTCTGGCAACGACCCGCTGGAAATTCAATTTGGTGCTATCTTCCCGAAAGAGACCCGCAACCCCAGTGCCAGCCCTGCTCCCTTTGGCAAAGATACTCGTCGAATTTTGATTAACCAGGGCGCAGGTATCAACAACCAGCTCAGCAACCCAGCCGCGCGTGGTATGGCTCCTGGTTCACTCGGTCCCAAAGTGTTCAAGCTCGACCAATTGCCTAGCTTCACGGGCAGTACAACGGGTCGCCGTAAGGCAACCACAAGCACACAGGGCATCAGCATTAAGTTTTCCGAAGGCTCTACCCAGGCAGTCATCAAGGCAGCCTACCTGCAAGTCTTTGGGCGCGATGTCTATGATGGTCAGCGCTTGAAAGTTGACGAGATCAAGCTGGAGAATGGTGAAATCTCCGTGCGCGAGTTTGTGCGTCGGCTAGCCAAGTCCAACTTGTTCCGATCGCTCTATTGGACACCGCTGTATGTGGTGAAGGCGATCGAATACATCCATCGTCGTCTTTTGGGTCGCCCCACCTATGGCCGCCAGGAAATCAACCAGTACTTTGATATCTGCGCCAAGAAGGGATTCTATGCCCTCATTGATGCCCTCATTGACGGTCAGGAATACGGCGAAGCCTTCAACGAAGATACGGTTCCCTACGAACGCTACCTGACTCCAGCAGGCGTGTCACAGCGGAATGTTCGCCTGGGAAGCCTGGGTGAGAAAGGGCTTCGTGTTGAGCAAGAAGAAACGCCACGCTTTGTCGAACTGGGTACAGTAACAGAAAATCGTACCGAACCCGACATTGAGTTCCGCAGCAATCAAGGGGTCAGCAAGAAACGTGAGCAAACTAAGGTCTTTAAGCTCACCGGACTCAGAGACAGGATGGCACTCAAAACCTTGATTGGAGCTGCCTACCGTCAGGTGTTTGAGCGCGATGTTGCTCCCTACATTGTCGAAAACGAATTTTCGGCGTTAGAAAGCAAACTGAGCAATGGTGAAATCAACCTCAAAGAGTTTATTGAAGGCTTGGGTTGCTCCAGCCTGTACATCAAGGAGTTCTACACGCCTTATCCCAACACGAAAGTGATTGAACTGGGAACGAAGCACTTCCTGGGTCGCGCGCCGTTGGATCAGGCAGAAATTCGCAAGTACAACCAGTTGTTGGCGACGAAAGGCCTCAAAGCATTTATTGGTGCTCTGATCAATGGCGCTGAATATGCTCAAGCATTCGGTGAAGACACGGTGCCATACAACCGCTTCCTGACGCTGCCTGCTGCGAATTTCCCCAATACGCAGACGCTGTACAACAAGTTGACAAAGCAGGATCAGGACGTAGTCGTGCCGAGCTTTGACACGGTGAAGCCACGGATGGATGCTGCCAAAATGCCTCTGACGGGTCAGGCCCTAGCAAACAACACCGGACAGCAACTCGATCGCCAATTCGTTGAGTCGGGTCGTTCGATCGGGATGGTTGCAGGTCAAGCGCTTGAGAGTGGCACTGATACAACTCGTTGTAAATCTGCTCGTATTTATCGCTTCAATGCTGGCATGACTCAGGCTGAAAAAGCGCTAGTGATTAATGCTATCTACGCTCAGGTGATGGATGTCTCTGGTGATCAAGTGCCTGAAGCATTCCGTCGCCCGGATTTAGAGAGCAGTCTTCACAAAGGCGAAATTTCAGTGCGTGCCTTTGTGCGATCACTGGCAAGTTCTGAAGCCTATCATGGTCGCTTCTGCACGCCCTATCCTAGCCCAAAGGTGGTTGAATTTCTGTTCCGTCAATTGCTCGGTCGTACACCCGAAACCCAGATGGAGCGTCAGCAATACACTCAACTGCTGGTAGAGGGCGGACTTTCCGCTGCTGTGAATGCGATCGTCGGTAGTGCTGAATACTCTCGCTACTTTGGCGAAGACGTGGTGCCGTACAAGCGCTTTCCTACGCTACCCGCAGGCAGCTATTTGGGTGACGTGACAGACACCAACCTGGTGAAACAGGTTTAATCTGTTTCGTTTGTAAAACATACCTGACGCTTTCCCTCGGTCGAGAACTCGATCGAGGGATTTCTTTTAGGCAACGACGCAGACCTCAGCAGTTTTAACCACTAATCAGGCATGTGACCAAACGATTAGCTGCAACCTCCGAGGTTTTGGTCAGGTTATTTGAGCCTATTTGGGGCAGCTTGGCAACGACTTCTGAGCGTAATTGCAGTCGAAATAGTCGTAGGCTTCCTTGCTGGAGCGGAAACGATGAGTCCAATACGAACCGCCAGGGTAGTTGTTTCTGAGCCAAACTTTTAGCGTGTATGCGGTGTTCTGGTCGTTCGACCAGATTTCGTAGTTGTAGTCTCTGCCAGTGCCATTACCTGCACCGCCACTAGCCATCTGGTAGTCAGCGAGTGCTGCACTGGATACAGTTAGCACTGCAACTGAGGTCGCAACTAGTGCAGCAATTTTCTTAATCATGATCGTCCTGATGTATAGATGAAACTAGACCCTATATAGCTGGGTCTTTCACCTCAAGACTTCAGGGGTTTCTCTGATTTTCAGGATGACGGCAGAAAAAGCCTGATCATTTTACAGAGAAAACACTGGATATAAAGTTGCAGTAATAATGGAGGCGATCCGTAACCCACATCCGCAAAGATAGCTTTTATTCATCCTCTTTTGGTGAGCCGTACAGATAGTGATCCACGTTCTTCGACAAATCTTTAGGCGGTTTTGCCCACTCTTCGGGCGGCACCTGGGCTGAAATGTCTGCAATTCGTTCTCAAATTGGGCGCGTGTCAGACGGTTGATTTCTCGCACAAGTTGGCTACCCATTGCATTCGGCTGAGTCTGCTCAGGTATTTGATTGAATGCTTCGGCCAGTAGCACAATGATTCTGACCCGACCGAGATGAGCAACCTGTAGCGGTTGATCTAACGCGATTTGTCCCTAGGCATCGATCGTTCCGGTGGCTTCGATCGCTTGCATGAGTCTAAAACCAGATATGGTCTACCCAAATTTTAACAGGGGCGAATTGAGTAGGATGAACAATGCTCGCCCGACAAGCTTCCCCCACCCTCCACCCTCCACCCACTCTCCCACAACCTCCACCACCACCACATCTCCATCGACTGCTGCTGCACCGATTGAGCCGCAGGCGGACGAACGCCATCACAGAGATGTTTATCTTCCTTGCTCACGTTGGGATTGTTCTGGAGATAATCGTATATCCAGGCACAGCCCTTTGCCAGTAGGTCATCCAGATTCAGGTTCCAGAGAATCACAGTGCCATCATCACTGGCAGTGGCAAGCGTCTGACCATCGGGGCTGAAACTCACGCTACCAACAATGCCGTTGTGCCCTTCCAACCGATCGCGCTCTTGCACTCCATAAACCACCTGACGGAGCGCGGCGATCGCTCGCATCCGAGTATCAGGCTGTAGAATCTTGCTCTTGGATTGCTCAAGCTGTTTGACGTGCTGTCCGGTTTTAATCGCCGCAACGAGTGACTCAAGCTCCAAATTTGATGTCAGCAAGTTTTGGGCAGCGACACTTTGAAAGTTAACGTCTGCATTAATTTGCGCCTTCTCGGCAATGGCTTTAGCAGTAATGGCTGTCTGCCGCTGTTGCTTTGCGATCGTGGTTTGCGTTTGCGCCGTTGCCCGTTGCTGTTCGGCTAGTTTTTGCGCTGCCACTGCTCGTAGCGTCTGTGCGGCTTCTGCTGCCTTCGCTTCCTTGGCTTGGTTTAACGCTTTTTGAGTTTCATCTAACGCCTTCTGCGTCTTTCGCGTTCTGCTCTCACCTGATTGCGCTGCTGCTCGGCTTCCTGACTCTTATTAACAGCAATCTGCTGCTGCTGTACAAACTGTCGCTCCTGCTCTGCTTCTTTTTTCTGCGCGATCGCCTCTTTTTTCTGCGCGATTGCCTCCTGCTGCTTTTGAAAGGCAAAACTAGCGGCTCCCACTGCCAGCAGCGCAAAGGCACCTATACCAGCAGTAAATAGGCGTTGCTTCTGACGATCGGCTTTCTGCCGTGCGGTTTCTGTCTTGCGGCTGGTGCTGATATATTCGCCCTGAAGCGCCGTCGGTCGTGGTTCCTTACTGGCTCCTTGCGCTAACCACTGCTCTGCGTTTTCTAGATCATCGCCGCACAGCAAAAAACTCGGATTACGGGTCTTCGTTTCTCACTCGATCGCCCGTTTCAATCGCTACGGGTAGATTCCCCGCCCCTTGGGGCGCATGTAGTACAGCAGTCCGAATGGGCGCTGTTGAGCGGAGTCGAGCCGCAAAGCGTGTGAGGCGTAGCGAAGTGATACACCGTCCGCTTGCGGCGGTGACGTTCATTAGTCGGGTATGTACCCTAAGGATTATGGATTCAATAAAACCGGAAATCATAGTGATTGCGGCTTAGCAGTGTAGTTCCATTTTGGCAGGTACTCATCAAACACAATCTCCATCGTCTGCTTGAACGCCTCTGTCACTTTTCG
>JAESFU010000449.1_pt1 | contig 23031 bp, 23 predicted proteins | sample 9269461 | NCBI WGS metagenome assembly JAESFU01 (sample SAMN14502556, study PRJNA617107) | algae metagenome | isolation source: Stenomitos rutilans HA7619-LM2 and co-occurring heterotrophs from cave walls | place: USA: Waikapalae cave, Hawaii | collected 2009-07-28
CTCACCGTTCCCTTGATTGTATCGTTAATTTTAGTTGTGCTCCTTGACATTGTGTGACGTTTAACTGCTGTTCTGAAAAATTGGCATAGCATTTATACACATTCTATAGCCCATCTGTACGCTTAAGCTGAAGTATGAACAAGTATCTCCTGTTGCGCGACAATAAACAGTCGGGTCCTTACACTGTTGAAGAATTGGTTTCGAAAGGAATCAAGGCCTACGACCTTGTATGGGTCGAGGGCAAATCTGCGGCCTGGCGTTATCCAAGCGAAATTTCCGAGCTCAAAGCGTATGCCCCGGTAGTTGAAGAACAGCCATTTGAACGGTTTTATAAAAAGCCGGTTGCCGAAAAATTATTCACGGAAGAACGCGAAGAATCTTTTCGAAAAAATCTTGAGCGAAATGCTGAAGTCCAGCCGGTCGCTGAGCACAGAAATCACGAAACAATTAGATCGAATCCCGAACAGATTCAGGTAAACCAACCAGTCGGCCAGACTTCAATCAACGAATCTTCGATTCAGGTAAATCAACCAGTTGGCCAGGCTTCAATCAATGAATCTTCGATTCAGGTAAACCAACCAGTCGGCCAGACTTTAATCAACGAATCTTCTAATCAATCGGCGAAAATTCAGTTCAATAAACCTTTCGCGGAATCAGCTTTCAATAATAGCGATCACGATGCGAGGATCGAAAAACCTGCCCGAGACCCTTTCCTTTATAGTTCTCACTCAGCAGTTGCCAAAGCTTCTAACGAAAGCGCTAAGTCGCCCATTGTAACGGACTCTCAGCCTTCGGAAGAAATCGTGCCCGTAGTGCAGATGGTCACCTCCCAAAAACAGGAGGAAAAACCAATGGTCACCAGGAAAGTGTATGTGAACTTTCCTTCTTCCCGTCCCGTGACAGCAACCAATGACAAAGTTCAGGTCGACAAACCTGTGTCTTCGCATAACGAGTTGGCACCGGGTGCTTCGAACCTTGCAATAACTGCTATCGGACAGGCACAAACGAAAAACAACAACGACGATCAGGGTATTTCGGCGATCAAACCAACAGTCGAATCTATCTCACAGGGCAGTGTCAACAGCAAACCGGTCAAACAACCGACGATCGCTTCAACGCCTAAAAAAGCAAGCGTCGATCTGGAAAAATATCAACCGAAGCCTGTCGAACCGGAATCTCCGCTGGAAACGACCTCGTTGGGATACGTGCCTCCTGCATCCTCGTATCCGAAAAATGTTGAGACTTTCTCGAAACCAGATTTTCATCCTCAGTCGGAGATCGCTTACCACGCGCCTACATCCAATTCACGCAGACCGATATACAACCTACTTGTCAAACTCACCGTAGCAGCATCCTTGTTACTCGGAGGAATCGTAATTGGACTCGCATTGAACTCTTCGACAAAAAGCGCAAAACTTGATGAGTTGAGCGCAACTGTTCGACAGATTCAGGAGCAGCAAAAAGCCGCAGCAAGTACCCAGGCACAACCCAAATCTGTTCCGGAACCGCCCATCCCCGCCTCTGAAGAGCCCTCATCAGCTGCGACTCAACCTGAAGCTCCTATCGGGAAAACCGTTTCAGTGACCCAGCCTCCTCCGGTCAAGCCGTCGCCTGTTCAAACAGAGATCAATCAAACCGCAGATAACCGGATCGAAGAGAATGTTTCCGAAACTGAAGACCTTTCTCGCATCGAACGAAATCTTGCGGCGAAAGAAATCGACAAGAAAAATCTCATGGCGCTCCTTTCGCTGGAAAACGAAAAGTACAAAACAGGTGTGCTGGGAGGAATCTCCGACCTGCGCCTTCGATTATCAAATAAGAGCTTGTACAATCTCGAACAAGTAGAAGTCGAGGTCCGATTCCTGGGTCCAGAGAAAAAAATCGTCAAGTCGCAAACCGTCTATTTTGAAAACGTTTCACCCGGACAGGAGCTCACTATTGAGGTTCCGAAAAGCAATCGCGGTGTAACGGTCGACTATTCCATCAAACGGGTGAATTCGCGTGAACTTGGTGTTGCTTCCGGCGGATAATCTTTCACCGGTTCGGTATTCGCCGTAGATTTGGGCGTACCGTAAAGAAAGTTGCTTGAAACATATTGTTGTTTTTGGTGCGGGAAAATCCAGTACCTCTCTCATTGATTACCTCATTGACCATTCTTCTCAGGGCAACTGGAGGATATCTGTACTCGACAATGAGTACGCCCAGGCGTTTTCGAGAACTGGCAACCATCCTTCCGCTTTCCCGGCACAGGTAAATGTAAATGATCACGAATCCCGTAGACGCTGGATCGAAGAATCCGATATTGTTATTTCACTGATGCCGCCATCGCTGCATTATTTGCTTGCTAAAGATTGCATTGAAGCGGGCCGGCCTCTTCTGACTGCGTCGTACGTTGATGAACAAATGCGAAATCTTGCAGCCGAAGCAAATCGAGCGGGGGTCCTGCTTTTGTGCGAAATGGGCCTGGATCCGGGCATCGACCATATGAGCGCGGTGGAACTCATTAGCCGACTGCGAACGATCGGTGCAAGAATCGTGTCGTTTAAATCACATTGCGGCGGACTCGTCGCTCCGGAATATGATACCAATCCATGGCGATATAAAATAAGTTGGAACCCGCGAAACGTTGTGCTTGCAGGGAAAAGCGGCGCTCGATTCCTTTCGGAAGGAAATGAAACAACGCTCTCTTATGAACAGCTGTTCGATCCATTGCGCGTTGTTGAATATCCGCAGGTGGGGCCGCTCGCGTTTTATCCAAACCGCGATTCGCTGCCTTATATACAATTATACGGTCTTGAAGAAATTAACACGTTCATCAGAACAACATTGCGCTATCCCGAATTTTGTTTTGGATGGAAGAATATCATCGAGCTTAAACTAACGGACGAAACCCCGGAATACGAAACAGATGGAATGTCGTTGAAAGAATTTTTTCAAATACATTTTCAACGACATGGTTTTTCTGAATGGATCGATAAACAGCTGACTTCGAAATTCAATCAAACGAAACTTCTCCTCGAAAAACTGCAGGAGTTGATATCCGCAGAACAAAATGCAGACGAACATTTACGCGAAGAGTTGAAAGAGTTCATGATCGTTGACAAACGCGGCTCGCTGCTCGATGTTAACCTGAACGAAGTGAAGAATAAAGCCGCCGCTACCGTCGCCGGACAAATGCACGAAGCGAACCTCGCCATCAAACAACTGATGTTCCTTGGAATGGCTGACGATGATACTGTGATCAACCGTGGCTATTGCAGTGCTGCCGATGTGTTGCAATTTATTATGGAGAAGAAATTGATGCTTGCTGCGGGTGAAAAAGATCTGGTGCTGATGCTCCATGAAATCGAATATGAACTTGATGGTGAAATAAAATATATTTCAAGCCGGCTTGCAGTTCGTGGTATTGATAATGTGAACACTGCAATGGCCACCACGGTCGGCCTTCCACTGGCAGTTGCAGCAGAAAAAATTTTAAACGGTGAGATCGCTTGTACCGGGCTGCAAATTCCAACCAATCCGGAAATATATGTTCCTGTGATGAAACGATTACATGAACTGGGAATTTCTTTTATTGAAGAAGGACGTTGACGTTTGTTGACTCACAAGATCAACCTCGACAATAGCGCAGGCAGTTCCTTTACACCTTCTACAGCGGATTTTTCAATGGCGGTTAAGTTTCGCAAACCTGTTGTGTACGGAATTTTCTTGTCGATTATTACAACCGGAGTTGAGGGTTGCACAAAGTTGACCAGTCCCGCAGCAGGGTAAACCACCAAGGATGTGCCGATGATCAGCAGGATATCCGCGGTGGCGGCGAGCGCTGCAGCGTCTTCTATTAATGGAACAGGTTCTTCAAACCAAACGATATGCGGTCGCAACTGGTGACCGTCTTCGGCCTTGTCGCCGAGTTGTATATCGTCTCGAATTTCGTACACAAGATGTTCATTTTTTTCGCTTCTCATCTTTAGTATCTCGCCATGCAAATGCAGGATATTTCTGGAACCTGCCCTCTCATGCAAGTCGTCGATGTTCTGCGTAATGATCTGCACATCGAAATCTTTTTCGAGTGCAACGAGCGACTTGTGCGCATCATTTGGCGCGGCATCAAGTACATTTCTTCTGCGCATGTTATAGAACTCCAACACAAGCTGCGGATTCTTTTTCCAGGCCCGTGGAGTTGCAACCTCTTGTATATCGTATCCTTCCCATAAACCATCACTGTCGCGAAAAGTTTTCAGCCCGCTTTCGGCGCTGATTCCTGCGCCGGTCAACACGACAAGCCTTGGCTTTAAGGTGTGATTCATTCGTCGTCCGATTTTTTTGACAGATCAAGCACCGTTTCCCACTCCTTGTCCGTTACGGGTTGAACCGATAGCCGGCCAATACGCACGAGAGCCATATCTTTCAGAGCCTTGTGTTCCTTGATCTTGGTTAAACTAACGGGGAAGGATAACCGCTTATGAGCCTTGAGGTCAACCGCCGACCAGTCGCCCTCCTTGGCCGTGGGATCTGGATAATGCTCGCGGCTGACTTTTGCAATGCCGACGATTGCAAGTCCCTCATTGCTGTGATAAAAGAAAACCTCGTCGCCTTTTTTCATCGCGCGCAGGTGATTTCGTGCGGCATAATTTCTGATTCCGTCCCACCGCGTCTCCTTGTCTTTCATCAGTTGATCGAAGGAGTATGCTGAAGGTTCAGACTTGACGAGCCAGTAAGCCATGAGGTTTAAGTTTGTTTAGTGTTTGAGTTTGGCAGTCAGCTATCAGCTGTCAGCTATCGGCTGTCGGCAGTCAGCTATCAGCTGTTGGCAGACAGCTATCAGCTATCAGCTATCAGCAGTCAACTGTACGCTTAGAAAAATTGTTTTTCATTATAAGTTAACTCCTGGTCAAAGTTATTTCAGTATTGTTAAACAACTTTCAAGAAATGGTTTAACCCGACAGCTGAAAGCCGATAGCTGAAAGCTGAAAGCTGATCGCTTAAACACAAAATCCAAGCTTCTCCATCCATCGTATCTATCCAAAACCATTTATGAATACGATCAGGAATTTTGCTCTAGCTTTTTCAATGCTCGGCTTTACTACAATCGCGACGGCTCAGTCTGAAAAGACCGTTGAAGTAGGCGGCGCGGCAATGTATCCTTCAAAGAATATTGTTGAGAATGCCGTCAATTCGAAAGACCACACGACGCTTGTTGCTGCAGTGAAGGCCGCAGGTCTTGTGGAAACACTTCAGAGTTCAGGCCCGTTCACAGTGTTCGCTCCGACGAATGATGCTTTCAACATGTTGCCGCAGGGAACAGTTGAAACTCTTTTAAAGCCCGAAAACAAACCAGTGCTTTCAGGTATCCTTACGTACCATGTTGTTTCAGGCAAACTTGATTCAAAAGCCATTGCCAAGAAGATCAAAGACGGCAATGGTAAGGCAGAACTTACAACAGTTGCCGGTGGCAAGTTGTGGGCGTCAATGCAGGGCGACAAACTTGTTTTAATGGATGAAAAAGGTGGGTCGGCTACGGTTACCATTGCAAATGTGTACCAGAGCAACGGAGTTATTCATGTGATCGATCACGTGGTGTTACCCAAGAGTTAGGTGTGTGTAAGGCTGGCTTCGGCCAGCCTTTTTTTTACCATCCATTGGCAAGCACATCGGCGATATGCAATGTCTTCAGCGGATGACCCTTCTTTCGAATATATCCATCGAGATGCATCAGGCATGAATGATCCGTCGAAATGATATACTGCGCGCCGGTATCTTTTGCGTTAAGAACTTTCTGATCGGCCATTCCAATTGAAATTGGTTCGAATTTCACAGCGAATGTGCCCCCGAAACCGCAGCAGGTTTCAACATCATTCATCTCCACAAGCTGCAATCCTTTTACTTTCGACAACAGTATGCGCGGTTCGTTTTTCAATCCGCATTCGCGCAGCCCGGCGCATGAATCATGATACGTGGCAGTAGCCTCCAGTGTTGCATTGAAATCGACTACCCCGAGAACATTCACCAGAAAATCCGACAACTCGTAAATACGTTTGGAAAGATCTTTTACGGTGTTGTGCACCGATGAGTTTTCAAACAAACGCATATAATAGTTTCGTACGAAGCCGACGCAGGAAGCGCTCGGCGCAACAATATAATCTGCTCCTTTGAAATCAGAGATGAACTTACTGCAAACGTCTTTTGCTTCGTTCCAGAATCCTGCGTTGAACGCAGGTTGCCCGCAACATGTTTGCTGATCGTTGTATTGCACTTCACAACCCGCTTTGTTCAAGACCTTTACCATGTTGAATGCAGTCTCCGGATACAGTTGGTCTACAAAACAGGGAACGAATAGTTGAACGGTCATTGCGCTTTGATGTCAGATTGATTTTTTCTGCTGAAGCTTTCGGTAAGTGCAATCATCTTGAGTGCAGTCATTGCGGCCTCCTCTCCTTTATGTCCATGTGCACCTCCGATACGGTCGCGGGCTTGCGCAATGTTATCTACCGTCAGCACACCGAAGATCGTAGGAACCGGCAGCTGCAGGTTGAGATGTGTGATGCCTTCGGTAACGCCCTTGCATACGTATTCGAAATGAGGAGTGTCTCCGCGCAACACACAGCCAAGCGCAATGAACGCAATAGGCCTGATGTCGGTGTACTTTTGCGACTCCCAGTAACTCTTCACGGCAAACGGTATTTCGAATGCACCCGGTACCGTGAGTATGCGAATTTCTGACCACTGGCGCTTTCTCAGAGCAGACGTACATCCACTTTCTAGTTCGTCCACCACTTCTGAATTCCATTCGGTTTTCACAATAACAATACAGGCATTCTTTGATAGAATGCCTGTATTCATTTGCAGCAATGTGCTGTTCTTTACATCTGCCATTGCGGGAATCAGTTTATCTCTCCGAGCCTTGCGAGGTATTTGTCTATTTCGATGCCGCGTTGTGTGGCAGCGTATTTCTCTTTGATCGTCCTGAACACTTCAATGGCTTCCTTATTCTTTCCGAGATCCTGGTAAAGAAGTCCGGCGCGGAAAAGATATTCCGACGAATTCGCTTTATCAGCTTCAAACATTGTCCCTGCTTTGCGGTAGCTCTCTGCAGCTTCACTGCGCTTGCCTGTCTCGGAGTAAGCATCGCCAAGTAATCCGGTTGCACGCAATTGGATCAATTCATCGTCTGTAGAAAAATCTTTCAGGTAGCGGATCGCATTATTGAAATCACCCAGCTTCATGTATGATGCCGCGGCATAAAATTTCGCAAGGTTTGCTGCCTTGGTACCGCCATATCGCGACATGATCCGCAGAAACCCCGGATTCTGACCGTCTCCATTGAGTGCAAGTCTTGCAGAGTCTGTACGGAAGTACTGCTCCGCTTTCCACATGGCGTCCGAAGCCTGCTGCTCTTTCGGCGCTTTGAAATAATTTTCATAAACGATGTATCCGACACCGAGTAAAACGATCAGGCCAACTGCGTACAGAATGTATTTGTTGTTCCTGACCCAGAATCGCTGGAACGAAGATTCTCTTTGCGAAGTACCCTCCACTGTTGCCTTCTCGCGTGGATTTTTAACCTCTGTTGTCATTATCTGCTGGTTTACTATAGCGATGAACGCTTTTAGTCTGTTATAAATGGATAGTCTGCTTGTTGCACGATGTCTTTAAGCACCTCATCATCCGACGGCCACGGAGATTCCTCCGCAAATTTCACTGAGGCGTTCACCGTATCAGCAACACGCTTGTCGATTGCATCAAGCTCTTCCTGCGTTGCGAATTTATTGTCGAGTATCGTCTTCATCACCTGCTGAATCGGATCGCGCTGTTTGTATTCTTCAACTTCTTCTTTGGTCCTGTATTTCTGCGGGTCAGAAATCGAATGACCCTTGTATCGGTAGGTTTTGATTTCGAGCAACGTGGGTCCGCCAGCCTCTCTCGCTCTCTTTACGGCCCGTGCGACGGCTTCATGAACTGCTTCAGCGCTCATTCCGTCTACCGAATCACCAGGCATTTCATAGGCGTCCGCAAGTTTGTAAATGTCTACGACATTGCTGGTGCGTTCAACGGAAGTTCCCATTGCATAGTTGTTGTTTTCGCAGATGAACACCACCGGCAATTTCCATGTCATTGCAATATTGAACACTTCATGCAGTATCCCTTGTCTGGCGGCACCGTCGCCAAAAAATGTCAGGCAAACGTTGTCCGTACCCTTGTATTTCTCGGCAAACGCAAGGCCGGCTCCTGTTCCAATCTGAGCGCCGACAATGCCATGACCACCGAAGAAATAAACGTCCTTTCCGAAAAAGTGCATACTCCCACCCTTTCCTTTCGCACATCCGGTCGCCTTCCCGTACAGTTCTGCCATACAGCTTTCAGCGCTGATACCTTTCGCAAGCGCGAGCCCATGATCGCGATAACCGGTGATAAAAGGGTCCTCGAGTCTTGTGGCTGTCATACATCCGGCGGCAATTGCTTCCTGGCCAACATAGGCATGGAAGAAGCCACGGATCTTTCCTTCCATCTTGTATTTTTCCTCAGCCATCAGCTCAAACTGCCGGATCAACTGCATTAGCTCGTACCAGTACAAATATGTTTCCTTCGAAAACTTTGTGGCCACGTTAGGATTTTTGAGCCGCAAAGATAAGGGATTGAGGCTAAAGAGGTGGTACAGCCCGATATGTTTGCCAACCGGTTTTCAACCTACCCTCGCGCTGGGGCGCTCATACGTATTACATACCTTGCGCTCCTTGTTGCGGCTCAAGTCGATATCGTTGACTCAGTTCAAAAACCACCTGCATCGCAGCCATGATTTCAGCCACCGGGTAATCGCAATCAGCGGGCCCAACGGCGTGGGAAAGACCAACCTGCTGGATGCGATCTATTACCTGTCTTTTGCAAGAAGTTACTTCCACAAAACGGATTCTCTCAATGTATCGCAAGGATTCAGTGGATTTCGACTTACCGGGGCATACGAATTGAACGACGAGGATGCGAATGTCGTAGTGGTGCTAAGAGAAACCGGTAAAAAAGAGATTTCCGTCAATTCGACCGTTTACGATAAACTGTCGCAACACATTGGAAAATTTACGGCAGTGATGGTGGCGCCTGACGACGTTTCGATGATCACTGGCCGAAGCGAGGAGCGCCGCAGATATGTCGACGCCCTGATCTGCCAGCTGGATCCCGAGTATCTCCAGCAACTGATCGACTACAACAAAGTTCTTCTGCAACGCAACAGTTTTCTAAAATCTGTTGCAGGTTCAAGAAGCTTCGATTCCGGTTTGCTCGATGTACTCGACGAACAGCTGATCCGCTACGGCACAAGTCTACATGCCAAACGGCAGACGTTTCTATCGCATTGTATCGAAACAATTCTGCAACATGCGATGCACATCTCGGCTGAGATCGACGCGGTGATGATTTCGTATGACAGCCAGTTGAATCGAAACGATTTTGCTACGCTCCTTCAGAACTCCAGGAGCAAAGATCTGGCCTTGCAGCGGACATCCACGGGCATTCACAAAGACGATCTTGAAATTCTGTTCGACGGCAACCCGTTTCGTTCGGTGGCTTCGCAGGGCCAGCGAAAGAGCCTGCTGTTTGCATTCAAAGTTGCAGAATTTGAAATCCTGAAACAATCGAAAGGATACCCTCCGATTCTGCTGCTTGACGATGTATTCGAAAAGCTCGATGAACAAAGAATGCACAACCTCCTGCAGCGCGTGTGCAACGACAATGAGGGCCAGATTTTTATTACCGACACGCACGCTTCAAGAATCGCAGAACATTTCGATAAATTGAAAGTTGAATTACAAATGATACAACTGAAATAAGTGAGCTCCGAAGTATCCATTGTTGCAATAGAAATTGGCGGAACTAAACTGCAAATATTTCGTGCGGATAGTACTGGCACAATCCGTGACCGAAAAAAACTACCGGTAGATCCTGCAGGGGGTGCGAGCGCCATCAGAACCGCTATCAAAAATTATTTTCGGTCTTCTTCTACCCACACCGATATCATTGCAGTCGGCTTCGGTGGTCCGGTCGAACGGGACACCGGAAAAATTTTTGAATCTTTTCAAATCAAAGGCTGGAGCGGCTTCGAACTTCGTGAGTGGCTTAGGAGTACCTGTGGGTGCGACGTTGTAGTTGAGAACGACGCAAATGCTGCAGCAATTGGCGAAGCCGTCCGCGGCGCAGGCACCGGCCATCGAAACGTTTTTTATGTAACGTTGGGAAGCGGAGTCGGTAGCGGTTTTGTTACGAACGGCCAGTTGTATGTCGCCGCTCCGGCAGAAATGGAATTCGGCCATTTGCGACTGAACCGCGAAGGAGAATTTTTGGAGCAACACTGCGCCGGATGGGCCGTCAATAAAAAAATTTTAGAGGCAATTGCGGATGCAGGCAACGATTCAATTCTTGCACAACTCGTCAAAACCGATCCCGGACACGAGGCCCGTCATCTTGCTCCGGCCCTCATGCAAAACGATAAACTTGCACTGATGATCTTGCATGAAGTTGCCGAAACGCTCGGATTTGCGTTGTCTCATGTAGTGCATCTGCTGTCGCCCGACGTGATCGTACTTGGCGGCGGTCTTTCTTCTATCGGTCAGCCGCTTGCAGATGCTGTGCAAACAGCGTTGCGCCGCCACGTGATGAAAGTGTTTTTGCCGGGACCTCAGATTGCAATTGCCAAATTGGGCGAAGATGCGGTACCGGTTGGTGCTATAGAAATTGCAAGACAACAACTCATAGTAACATAGTATGCAGCAGTTCGTAAAAAATTACATCGACAGTCATCTTGAAGCAATCTCTGCAATACCGTTGGAAAAAGTAAACGATCTCATTGCTATTTTTAAAAAGGCATGGGAAGAGGAACGCCAGATCTTTGTTGCAGGCAACGGTGGAAGCGCTTCCAATTGCTCACACTTCATTACAGACCTCGGAAAAAGCGCCTCCGATAAGTTAGGCAAACGCTTCAGGTGCTTTTCGCTTAATGAAAATGTTTCATGGATCACGGCGATTGGCAACGACTATAAGTATGAAGATATTTATCAGCGTCAGTTGTACAACTATGCAAAGCCAGGCGACCTCCTGATGTGCCTGAGTGTAAGCGGCAACTCACCCAATCTTGTAAAGGCATTTGAATGGGCGAAATCTAACGGCGTTTACACAATTGCACTGACCGGAAGCAAAAAAGGAAGGCTCTTTGATCTTGCGGATTTTTCAATTGTAATCGATTCAGAACATTATGGACGTGTCGAAGACGCGCAAATGACGATTTGCCATATGGTGTGTTATTATTTTGTTGAAGGCGAGGTGCAAGATGTTCGGCTGTGAGCTGTGAGCTATGAGCAATGAGCTTTGAGTTTCGAAGTAAGGCTGAAACTTATCCATTCAAACTTTCACGCTTCGGTCAAAACCAGAGAGTTGAAAGCTGATAGCTGATAGCTGACCGCTCAAAGCCCAAAGCTCAAAGCTCAAAGCCGGTTCTTCCCTACCTTCGCTCCATGGGCGAATCTTCTCTTGGCGATGCGTTAAAAAGATTTCTCAAACAAAGTAAGCTGCGGCCCTCGATTCAGGCGTTGCAGATTGAAGACGTATGGGAACAGCTGATGGGAAAAACTATTGCCCGTTACACAGAAAAAATCCAGATTCACGGATCCACTTTGTATATATCCACTACCGTTGCTCCGCTTCGGCAAGAACTCGTTTATCAACGCGATAAGATCATTGAACGCGTAAACGAAGCGCTCGGAGAATCGGTGATCAAAGAAGTCGTGATCAGGTGATCATTTGAATGACACGCGGTAGCCGGGAATATCCGTCCGAAACTTTTCCATTCCCTTTGTATCCTGCAGCGTCACAAAACAAGTTCGCAGGTCCTTCCCGCCGAACGTAATATTGCTGACATTTTTCCCTTTCAGGGTTACCTCTTGTATTTGCTTTCCGTCGGGACCATAGATGGCAACTGTTCCCTTACCATAACGCGTTACGTAAAGGTTCCCTTTGCTGTCGCACTTCATTCCGTCGAATCCATGATCGGTAACAGTGGCAAATACTTTTTCATTCACAATGTTCCCTTCCTTGTCGAGTGTGAATGCCCATATTCTTTTTTGAACACTTTCGTTTACATACAAGGTCTTTTCATCAGGACTCAGGCAAATTCCGTTCGTTGTTCCAAGGTTTCCTTTGAGCAGTACCGCCGCACGATCCTTTCCAATCTTCCAAACTTGTCCTGTCGAATTTTTCCAATCAGGATCCGACGCATACAATACTCCGCGACTGCTGATGCAAAGGTCGTTGGGCTGGTTGAAGCGCTCGTCGTGTACATATACGCTTACTTGTTTTGTCACCGGGTCGACGTCCAGCACATTATGTCCGATGAAGTCAGCGACAAGCATATGCCCGCGCTCGTCGAACTGTATGCTGTTGCCGATCGATTTGCCGGGTAGTTCAACAAACAACTCAGGCGCTCCGTTCGGTTGTACGACACCGATAGTTCCATCCCGCTGAAAGTTTACAACGAACAATTGTCCTTCTTTATCTACAGCCGGCCCCTCTATGTTCCTGGAAAACAAGTTCGGCTTTGTATGTTCCATGGAACGAAACAAAGAGCGGCTGAACTCCTGTTCAGGACTCAATTTTCGATGACATCCAAACAAACAAAGCGCAATAGCAAAAATGACAATCCTTTTCATGATAAAACGTTTTTTCCGATACCTGACACCTGACACCCGAAAACCAACCGTATCAAATCCTTACCCTCGGATCCACAAGGGCATACAGGAGATCTGCAATGATATTGATGATTATAAAAAATACTGAACTTACCAACACCGATCCCATTACTACTGGAAAATCCAGATTCTCGAGGGCTTCTACGGTCACCTTGCCAATCCCCTGCCATCCGAAAATGTACTCAACGAAAAATGCCCCTGCCAGTAGCTCCGCGAACCATCCTGTGATAGTTGTTATCACGGGATTTACAGCATTGCGAAATGCATGTTTCAAAACCACGGTTCTCCTCGACAATCCCTTTGCGTATGCCGTTCGAATATAATCCTGCTTTAAGACATCGAGCATAGCACTGCGCGACAACTGGGTGATAATGGCCATCGGCCTTATGCCAAGTGTGAGTGCCGGCAGGATAAGGTTTTGCAATTGCAGCTGCCTTCCTTCGAACGGATCGATATCGTAAAGACTTCCGGTCATACTAAGTCCGGTTACATCACTTAAAACGAATCCAAACAGGTATGCGATAACAATGCCCATAAAAAATGACGGCGCAGATATTCCCAGGATGCTTGTAAACACGGCACTTGTGTCCATCCAGGTATTTTGTTTGATCGCAGCGATGATTCCAAGAGGTATTCCAAGCAGTGTTGCGATGATGATTGCAGCGAATGCAAGCAATACGGTGCCGGGCAGTGCATCGGCAAGAACCTCCGTCACCGGTTTCTTTGATTGATACGAGCGACGCAGGTAAGGAAATTTTATTGCGAATACTTTTTGTTCGCCGATAAAAATTCCATCAAGTTGTTTTTGTTGTATTTCCGATTGGTCATGATACGCGATTGGCGAAACATCATTCATGTAAAGAATGAATTGTTCCCACTTCGGTTTGTCGAGATGCAGTTCCCTTCGAATATTTTCCTGAGTTGCCGCATCTGAAGTTTGACCGAGTATCAGTCGCGCCGGGTCGCCGATTCCCTGGAAGAGAACGAATACAAGTACAATCACTCCCAACATCACAAGAAAGCCATAAAATAATTTCCTGACCAGGTAAGGAAACAAGCGAAAGTTTTAACGCAAAAAGATAATCAATTTAAGTCGGACACTGTGGTTAATGCACGATCGAAGTCTGCGTGGCTCCATTTGTTGACCACTGCCCCACCGTCCAGTAAGTAAATGGTTGGGTTCGCGCGGGCAGCTGTTTTGATCGCTGTTCCGTCGGCCCGCAGTGGCAACCAGCCGCGCAGTTCGGGAACTGCCATAACCGTTTTAAAGTCGAGATTGGTTACCACGTATGTCTGAATTTTTTTTGCAGCGGCCTGCTGTTCTATCAATGACGCCATCGTCAGCCAGCGACCGCCGGGCACTTCATCTTTAATGAAGATAAACAGCTTCGCTCCATTTTCAGCGAGGAGCTGTGCGGTCGTATCGGTTCCATATATTGTTTGCAGATTGAGATCCCGGATCGCAGGAGTGGCGTTCCCTTTTCGGACAACGACGTCTTCACGTTTCACAAACCTGTATGTATCGTCGAAGTCGGCGGGGAAATTGTCAGCCGTAAAGCTGCTGTTGCGACCATTTTTTTCATAGGTGAACATGATCACTGTGCTGTCCGGTATCGAACCCGGTGGTGCCTTCATTTGTGCCAGGATGTTGTTTCCTTTCTTATAAGGAAGGCAATCCAACACGGGTAAATGAAGCAAAACGAACCATTGTAGCGCCAACGAGAACACAAGGGAAAAGAACACAGCAAGTACGGATGCTAATCGATTTCGAGATGGTGAAATCTTCCTGCGGTTGGCGAAGATGAATGCAATCAGAACAAGCAACACCAGGTCCTTGATAAATGATTGTTTAGCCTGGAGCGGAATACAATCGCCGAAACAGCCGCACTCACGAATCTTTCCTGAAAACAACGCATATGCAGTGAGAAAAGTAAAGAACACGATCAATGCCAACAGCAGCCAGCTGATCTGGCGTATTCGCCATGCAGTGATCACCGCAACGCCGGCAACGATCTCGAAGGTGATCATGACGATGGAGAATACAAGTGACCAGTCATGTAAAAAATGAAGTCCCCATACTTCGAAGAACTCCTGCATCTTGTAGCTCAGACCCAATGGATCATTTGCTTTGATGAGTCCTGAAAAGATAAACAGCAGCCCTGTGATCCATCGGGCAATGGTTAGGATTGTCTTCATTTACTTGTCGGCGCTTCGCCTGCCAGTCTGATCAACGCAAAAAGCGAATAGTTTATGATGTCGGAGTAGTTGGCGTCGAGCCCTTCGCTGATAAGAGTTTTGCCATCGTTTGCAATGATCTGTCGCATTCTGAGTAGTTTCATCAGAATCAGATCAACAAAACTTTCCATGCTCATTTCGCGCCAGGCTTCACCATAGTCATGGTTCTTGTTCTGCATCAGCGATCTTGCGGTTGTTGCCTTCCTGTCGTAGTGATGGGCCACCGTATTGATATCGAGTTGCTCAACTTTTTCTTCATCAAGTTCGAGCTGGATCAGGCCGATGACGGAATAGTTTACAATGCCGCGAAATTCGGAAGGAATATCATCGCCTATTTTTTGGGCTTTTGTTTCCTGTATCGTCCGAATACGTTGTGCTTTGATGTAAATCTGGTCCACAATCGAAATTGGCCGTAACACTCGCCACGAGGTTCCGTAATCACTTGTTTTTTTGATGAAGATCGATTTGCACGATTCAAGGGCAGAGTCGTATTCAGCAAGTGTTTTTTCAATCGATCCCTTCATCATGCCGGCCTTAATTTATTTATCCTGATTTTTGACGGCCAAAAGTAATCATATCGACGAAATGTTGACCCTGAATCTACGAGGCCGGCTACTCGACCTGCACACACCACTGGTGATGGGAATTGTGAATGCAACGCCAGATTCTTTTTTTTCGGGTAGCCGTGCTGGCGACGAACAATTGCTGTTGAAAAAAGTTGGGACGATGATTTCAGAGGGCGTTGACATCATTGATATCGGCGGACAAAGTACCAGGCCCGGCGCAGATGCGTTGACGCACCAGCAGGAAGCCCAACGTGTGCTTCCCGCTGTTGAAGCGGTGTTGAGAGCATTTCCTGAAGCACTTATTTCGATTGATACTTTTTTCGCACCGGTTGCGGCGGGCGCTTTAGACCGAGGAGCATCAATGGTAAATGATATCAGCGGTGGACTGCTTGATGCGGCAATGTTGCAAACAGTGGCGCGGTACAAAGTGCCGTATGTGTGTATGCATATGCGTGGCACTCCGCAGACCATGCATCAGCATACATCATACACTGATCTGATTACGGAGCTGTTGGATTATTTCATCGAACGAATAGAAGCCTGTCGTGCCGCGGGAATAGTCGACATCATTATTGACCCAGGATTCGGCTTTAGTAAGACGGTCGATCAAAACTTTTTTCTATTAAGAAATTTGTCGGCATTGAAAATTCTCGCAAGACCGATGCTTGCCGGCCTTTCCCGAAAATCGACGATTTACCGAACACTTGGTATCACCGCGGAAGAAGCGCTAAATGGTACTACGGTTTTGAATACAGTCGCCCTCATGAATGGCGCGAGCATCCTGAGGGTGCACGATGTCAGGGAAGCGAAAGAAGCGGTGAAGCTTGTGCAACTCGCGAGCGGGGGACGTTAAATTTCGAGCACTTTATCCACCCCCTACCCTGTCCCGGCTCATCCGGGAGGGATATTCAACCGCCATCCCGACATTCGTCGGGACCTTCGGCCTTCAGCCTCAGGCTTTCAAGTTTCAACCTTCAGCTACTTCTTCCACCCCCTACCCCCGCCAGCGGGGGACATAACCTTCAACTTTCAACCTTCAACTGTCAACTACCTCGGCATTAACTCCTGCTTCGGGGCGTCCGTAACATCAACGATCTCGATGTCGAACATCAGGTTCTCGAAAGGACGTATCCCTGAACGCGGATCGGGGTTCTGACCATATGCAAGCATCGAAGGAATGAACAATCTGCCCTTTCCACCTTTTTTAAACAGCCGTAACCCGTCGTCCCAACCTTGAATCGCACTGCGGGTTCCTATCACGAATGTATAAGGATCTGTATGGCCGAAACTGCTGTCGAGATTGGTGTCGAACACGCGACCTGAAAGCGTTTGCCCTTTGTACATCACATGCACCGCTTTTCCTGAGTCGGCAGCCGGACCCGTACCCTGTTGAGTGATTTCAACAAAAGTTCCTTTCTCGGTTTTCTGTGCCTGGATGTTATTTTTCGTCAGGTACTCCTGGATTGCTTTTATCTCTTTGTCCTTCTGACCACTCAGGAGTTGTTCCTGGTCTTTTTGCAGGGCTTCCTGGTTTGGAAGAACATCTACTACCCTGATCGTGAGTGTCAACTTGTCTTTCTTCTTAATAAATGGCGGAAGTTGTCCCTGCCTGCGCAGCAAGGTATCCGCATGCATCACGATGACCGCACTATCGCCTTTCCTCAGCAATGGAAAAATTTCAGCCGGGCTGTAAACCGCTCCAATGCTGTCAACCGGAGCATAGGTCGGCATTCCATTGGCGCTTGTCGACAGGATCGAATCCCTGACCTTTTGCGTATAATGAACTTTCAGGAATTCGCCTCTCTTTGCAATCGGAGACTTCCCGTCGGAAATGATTTTATATTGAATTCCGCTTTTCGTCTTTTTAAATCCCCCGCCTCTCGAACAGCCTGCAATGATACCGAGTGAAAAAAATGCAAGCAAAACCAGTGTTGTGTTTTTCATTGTTGCTTATTGTAGTTGTAACGCGTTTTCCTTCATTACGTGTTTAAAATGTTGAACCGTCCCTTCGAGCGTGTCGCTGCTCCTGCCGCCGGATGCGCTGTAATGACCGCCTCCCTGGAAATGTTTTCTCGCAAACGTGTTTACATCGAAGTCACCCTTGCTGCGGAAGCTCCATTTTCGCTCCTCATCCCTGTCGATCACCAATGCGGCAAGTTTAATACCCTGGATACTTAACGGATAATTTACCAGCCCTTCGGTATCGCCGGTGCGGATCTGAAAGCGAAGCAAGTCGCGTTTAGAGATGGCAATTAGTGCCGTATTGTATTCGTAAAATACCTCCATCCTGTTCATTAGCACAAAGCCAATGAAGCGAAGCCTGTTCTCGAGGAAATTGTCGTAAATGTTTTCATGAACCTTCGTGTGCTGCAACCCGCGGTCCTTCAGATCGGCAACCATCCGGTGTACGCCCGCATGCGCCGATGTAAATCGAAAAGAACCTGTGTCGGCCATCACACCGGCATAAAGACATTCGCTGATTTCCTTGCCGATAAGGTCTCCCCGGCCTGAAGCGATAATGAAATCATACACCATTTCGCACGTAGAGCTTTTTGATGTATCACTTATTCCGTAGGCAAACTGCACCGTGTCGGGCTGCTGATGATGGTCGATCAGCGCTTTTACAGCTTTTGACTGTTGCAGGGTTGGAGCAAGATTCTTGGTCCGTATCAGTGTATTGAAGTCAAGGCAGAAGATAATGTCGCCCTTACCGATCACCACTTCGCACTTCTCTTTCTGAAGCTCGTAATCCAGCACATCGGCCGCTCCCGGCATCCAGTTGAGCCAGCTTGCCCAGTTGGTTGGGGAAATGACCTGCACCTTATGACCGAGGGCGGAAAGGAAATGCATCAACCCCAGCGAAGAACCCATCGCATCGGGGTCAGGCTTCTGATGGGTGGTGATCACGATAGTTCCGGGCACGTCCAGCAATTCGAATATCTCAGCTATCGGTTTCATTAAAATGGCTGCAAAGGTGTGGAAATAATGGCCAAATGCCAAGTTTAGCTCGATATCGCCGTTGCAACCTTTGTTTTGTTTTCTACCTTTGCGCCCAAATCGGAAGAACAATGAGCAACAGAACGTTCACAATGATCAAGCCGGATGCGATGAAGAACGGGCATGCGGGACTGATCATTGACAGGATCATCAAAGAAGGATTTACAATCATTGCACTGAAACAGACGCAGTTGTCTGAGGCCAAGGCCGGAGAATTTTACGCCATTCACAAGCAACGGCCATTCTACGGAGAACTTGTGGAGTTTATGAGCAGCGGTCCGATCATCGCAGCGATCCTTGAAAAGGAAAATGCGGTTGCATCTTTTCGTGAGCTGATTGGTGCGACCGATCCCTCCAAGGCCGCTGATGGTACCATCCGCAAGTTGTATGCATCCTCAGTTGGTGAAAATGCGATCCATGGCAGCGACAGCGATGAGAACGCAGCGATAGAAGGAAATTTTTTCTTTAGCGGGCTTGAACGGGTGTAGAGGACTTGTTGTTCAGCGGTTTCAATGTGTAACCCTGTTTTCTTAACAGGCTGATCACTCCCTGATCGCCCGGCAAATGACCGGCACCGACAGCGAAAAGCGTCGACTGGCTGTACATGTATTCAGGCATTTCGGCGGCCCAGCGCCTGTTGCGGTCGTATAAAAGGATGTCCATGTACTGCAGCATTCCCGGATCGCTTTTCGTGGTGAGTTCATCCATTTTAGTAAGGTCCTGTTCTTTGTACACCTTCACCATTTCCTGGATGATTTTTCCGTAATTATCGACACTGTCAACATACGCTACAAGATCCTTTGCCTGCTTTTCGTAAGGTATGCTATCGAAAATTGAAGCCTGAAACTGGATCGTTTCGAGGCCTCGTATGTTTTTTTTATACTGACGACTTTCTTTCATGATCTGCTCCTCCATTCCGTTCTTTTTCGGACATGCCATCATACTTTCTCCAATGAGGCTCGAAACGAAATAAGGTTTGAAACGGTTCATCATCGAAAATGGAATGAGCGTTTTGTGGGTATCGAAATATTCTTTTACCCTGCGGTATTCCTCCGGCGTCAGGATGTCCGAAATTTTCAAACCATCGTTCATCCGCAAAAACTGAAGCGCACCCATCATCTCCTGCATATTGTCCATATCCACTTCAAAAAAAATCTCATCAACATTACGGATCACCGTTTTTAAGTTGGTACTTAACTGAGCGTCTTCTGCACAAAGAATATGCATGGTACCAAATAGGTACGAAGGTTTCGTCAGTCCTTTGCCTGTGATTTCCCAGAGCAAAGTTTTATTATTTGGAGAGGGAGTAAGAGTCGGAACGGGCTTTTGCTGCGACCGGGCAATTAGCACGATCGACGTCATTCCAACGAACAATAATGCCGCAGATTTCAGTTTCATCTAAGTGAATTTACCTAATGAATATTATCAATTGCAAGCGGGCTTTAAAATTTTGGCAATAATTTTTATATTGTCGTGAACCTAAACCGCCTATGCCTTCCCTGCCGTCAACTCAGCCGGCAAGAGTGCATTTCCTTTAAACGCCACCATGATCAGAAATCTACTGCTGGCGTCAGTCCTGCTTCATTACGCCGCATTGTTATACTCGCAGGATATACAACTCGCTGCGGTACCCGACTCCCTAAGTTCGCGGGCTTCCGTAGTGGTACATTATGAGAATATTGTTTTTGATATTAAAGACGTAGGTAAAGCTGTCGAAAAGGTCCGGCGCATATACACGGTAGTGAGTGAAGAAGGGAAGTCAGAACTCGTTTTTGCGACTTATACAAATACTGCCATCAGTCTTCAGGATGTTGACTTGAAAGTATACGACAGTAAAGGCAAGCAGATACTTCGCTACCGTGATAAAGATGTTGGCCGACAGGCTACGGGCGAGGGGTTGGTTGATGATGGTTACCTGCGATACATTGAAGTGCCGGCACCAACGTATCCTTTGACGATCGATCTTGAATATGAGCGCCTGTTCAAAGGCACGCTAACGTATCCACAGTATCAAATTTTGAGTCCTGGGCATGGACTTGTTGAATCAAGTTTTACAGCGAAGGTTCCAATCAGTCTCGATCTGAGATATAAAAATCAAAAGACGGATATCACGCCGGAAGTATCGGTTGAAGGGAAATATAAAATTTACAAATGGTCCGCCAGGAACATTCCGCCATTTTCATTTGAGTATGGCGCAGTTGAGTCTTCCAGTGCATATCCTGCAGTGATCCTTGCACCTAACAGATTTCGAATTTATGATACGGATGGTGAGATGACTTCGTGGGCAAAATTTGGTGAATGGGAACAGAGCCTTTTGCCAGGTCTGGACAATTTAACAGAAGAGCGCAAGGCATTTTATCAGGCGCTTGTGAAAGATGTACCTACTGATCGCGAAAAAGTCAAAAAGGTATATGAACATCTGCAAAAAAACTTTCGCTACGTAAGCATACAACTTGGCATCGGCGGTTTTAAACCCTTCGATGCTAAGTTCACTGACGAAAAGAAATATGGTGATTGCAAAGGGCTTAGCTTCCTCATGCACGCTATTCTGAAAAGCCTGAATATCAAAAGTCACCTTGCCCTTATCAACTCCGGAAGCACAGAAGAACCGGTTGATCCGTCTTTTGTTTGCAATAGATTCAATCACGCAATCATTTGCGCTCCTCTGAAGGGCGACACCGTTTGGATAGATTGTACGAGCAATACTTTGGAATTTGGGAATGTCGGTGTTTCGAACGAAAACCGCAATGCGTTACTCATTACGGACAAAGGTGGTGTGCTTGTTTCTACTCCTGGCAGTAGGCCGGAGTCGAATACTTTCTATTCATATACGAGAATCAAATTAAATGCGGATGGTTCGGGTAAATCGTCAAGCACCATTTCCACTAGCGGCGAATACCTCGAATTGCAGAAATATCTTTTTAAACAGAAGGGCGAAGACCAAAAGAAGATTCTCGTATATGCGTTGGGCTTTAAGCCACCGAACTCTTTTCTCTTGAAGCAAAGTGAGGAGTCAAACAATAAAAACATAACGCTGCAATTTGATCTTGATAAGGTACCAGATCTGATCGCTGGCAACAAGATGTTTTTGCGGCCGCGAATCCAAAAAGTCTGGGATCAGAAATTGCCCTCCGCACAGGGGAGAAAACAGGATTACTTCTTTGACTTTCCGTTCATTTACCGTGACACAACTGTGTATCTCTTGCCTGAAGGATTTAAGAAAGATGCACTCCCCGCCAACCAGACCCTTGCCTGTGAATTTGCAGCGTATCAGACTAAGTATTGGTATGACGAAGGGAGCCGTTCGTTGTTCACTGTCACCGAACTCGTGTTGAAACAATATCGTGTGCCAGCTTCAGGCTATGAACCGGTGAAAACATTTTTTGATAAAGTGATGCGGGACGATGGTCAGAGAATCGTAGTTATCCGTTGATATTTTATTACAATCAATCAAAATTTCTTGACACGCCCACGCTTTCTTCTGCAACTTGCTTTTGTATTGATGCTGCCATTTGCAGGCAATAGCCAGGAGTTCGATGACTTTGGGAAGCCAACAAAAGAAGAGCTGGAAATGAAAGTTTGCAGCTTTGATTCAAATGCTGTGGCAGTTATACTGAAGCATGAAGCAGTGAGCAGACCCGGCGTTCTTTCAGCTTTGGTCACAAAGTACCATGTGCGCATGAAGATTTTGAAGGAAGAAGGTATTTCTTACGGTAACGTATCGCTGCCCTATTACCGGGGTGTAGAAACCATCGTGGCAATCAACGTTCTCTGCATCAATACAAATCAAAACGGCGACACCAGTTCCATACGACTGGAAAACAAATCGATCTTTACGCATGCGATAAGCAACGGACGAAGCGAAAAAACATTCGCCGCACCGGATGTTCGGGTTGGGACCATTTTCGAATATGAATACGTGGTATTCAGTTCATCGTACGATCTGGATGACTGGTTGTTCCAAAGCTCTCTTCCGACGGCTCGCAGTAAGTTTCACCTCACAATCTTTCAAAACACTGAATTCACCTACCAGATAAAGAAGGCCGAGAACTATTTTGTGGATGTACAGCAGGATACAAAGAAAGGAACGATATGTTTCGAGATGAAAAATGTGCCGGGCCTCGAAGACGAACCATATATGGATTCGCCAAGAGATTACCTTCAGCATGTAAGATTTCAAATATCGGGTGTGATGCGTGGCGGAAAAGTCAAAAAGACGATTGCATCCACCTGGAAAGAATTAAATCGCTGGTTGCTTGACCATGAATCGTTCGGTGATCAGCTTAAAAAGAATCTTCCGGGCGCAAAACAGCTCGTTCAACAGGTAAGGGAATTTCCATCAGATCAGGAAAAGATCCAGATGGGCATTCAGTTCATCAGGCAGACATTCGACTGGAACGGTAGTAACGGCCTTTTTTCAAGCGAAGGTGTAAGGGCAGCAACAAAACAGCGAACCGGCAATTCCGCTGATATCAATCTGGCACTCGTTAATCTTTTCCGGTCGTTTG
>JAESFU010000450.1_pt1 | contig 22768 bp, 19 predicted proteins | sample 9269461 | NCBI WGS metagenome assembly JAESFU01 (sample SAMN14502556, study PRJNA617107) | algae metagenome | isolation source: Stenomitos rutilans HA7619-LM2 and co-occurring heterotrophs from cave walls | place: USA: Waikapalae cave, Hawaii | collected 2009-07-28
GTCCCCCCCCCCGCGCGGTTGCAACGTGTTCGCTGCGTGGCGGGTTCATCTCCCCCTCATCCCGGGAATCCCCCGACTAGCATCACACACGCCGGGGAAAAACCGCAGCCGACCCGAGCAAAGGAACACCCATCGCGATGCAGCACACACGCGGCCCGTGGATCCACGATCTTGCCTCCTCTTCCGTCCTCCTCGTCTACTGCGAAGGACGCGAGTGCACCGCCGCCCACCCGCTCGGCTCGCTCCCCCAGACGCACGTCATCCACGGCGACGCTGCAGGCCTCGACGCTGCACGCCACCAGACCGGTGCAGGCAGCACGATCCTTTGCAATTCACGCGGCGTCACCGCGCTGATCTCTGGATCCAAGCCCGTCGCACTCGCTGGGACCGAATCAACCGACGCCGTCCTGCGCATGCTCCTGACGCGTCGCAAGTGGTATCTCTCCCACCGCGATCTCACCCCCATCGTCAGCCACGCGATCCTCTCTGATCAGCGCACGGTCGCCATCGTCGACCCTCAAGGTTCGATCGTCTGGTGCTGCCTCCCGCGCATCGATTCCACCGCCATGTTCGCGGCGATGCTTGCAGATCCCTCGCGCGGCATCTTCTCGGTCACGCCCGTCGCGCCTCCCACCGCGCCCGCGCAGCGCTACATCGACGACTCATTCGTCCTCCAGACTGCATGGGGCCCCTACAGCGTCACCGACTACCTCGATTGCTCTTCCGGCCGCCCCTACCAGCGCCCCGGCCGCTCCGAACTCATCCGTGTTCTCGAAGGGCCTGGCCTCTTCAAGATCACCTTCCGCCCCCGCCTTGATTTCGGCCGCTCGCAGACCCGCCTCGTCCCCGTCGAAGATGGCCTCGAGATCGATGGCTGGGTCGACCCTGCAGTCCTCCATGCACCAGGCGTCACGTGGCAGATCGAAGAAGAAGGCCGCGACCAGACCGCAACCGCGATCGTCGATGCCTCTGCAGGTCCGATCACGCTCGAACTCCGCTACGGCACTGCAAGCACTGCACGCTCGATCGTCTCCGAGCCCTCGCGCCGCGATCAGACCCTCCGCTTCTGGACCGGTTGGGCCCGCACGCTCGTGCTCCCAGGCCTTGCGGATGATGCAGTGAAGCGTTCCGCGCTCGTCATCAAGGCGCTCTGCCACGCACCGACCGGCGCGATCGCTGCTGCAGCAACCACCAGCCTCCCAGAACACCTCGGCGGTGTCCGAAACTGGGACTACCGCTTCTGCTGGGTCCGCGATGCCTGCATGTCCGCCGCCAGCCTGACGCGCCTGGGCAACACCGGCGTCGCCATGAAGCTCCTCGACTGGATCATGGAGCTCATGGAGAAGATCGACTCTCCCGAGCGTCTCCGTCCGCTCTACACCGTCACCGGCGGGCACCTCAACCCCGAAGCAGAGATCAGCGAGCTCTCCGGCTACGGCGGAAGCAGACCCGTCCGCATCGGCAACGCTGCATCCACACAGGTCCAGCTCGACGTCTTCGGCCCCATCGTCGATCTCGTCGCCCGCGTTGCAGAGATGGGCGCGCCCGTCACGCCCGAGCACTGGCGTCTTGTCGAATCGATGGTGAACGCAGTCGCCTCGCGCTGGACCGAACCCGACCACGGCATCTGGGAAATCCGCGGTCCCAAGCGCCACCACGTCCACACCAAGGCCATGTGCTGGCTCGCTGCAGATCGCGGCCTCGTCGTCGCTGAGCGCGCCATGGGCTACAAGCGACCTGCCTGGCGCGAGCTTCGCGACCGCATCGCACAGGACATCCTCTCCAAGGGCCTCGTCCCAGGCACCCGTGCGCTCGCAGGTGCCTACGAGATCCCGCAGGCAGACGCCTCGACGCTCATGGCCGTCCTCTACGGCGCGACGGGCAACGACCAGTCCGTCTTGGCAGACACCATCCAGCTCGTCGAAAGCCAGCTCCGCCGTGGCCCCGTCGTCGATCGCTACCGCTACGACGATGGCCTCCCCGGCCGCGAGGGCGGCTGGGTCATCTGTGCCTATTGGCTCGTCGAAGCACTCTCCATGCTCGGCCGCCACGACGAGGCCATGACCCTCTTCAACCAGACAACCTCGCTGGCAGGGCCCACCGGCCTCCTCTGCGAGGAGTTTGACCCCGATGATGGCACCTGGCTGGGCAACTTCCCCCAGGCCTATTCGCACCTCGGGCTGATCGACGCTGCCTGCAGGCTTGCGAAAGTCCCAAACAACCCCTGACTCATCTTGCCTCAATTGACACCGGCAGGTCGGGTTTCGGAGGCGCAAAGTTCGCGTGAATACGACTTTGCATTGCCGACTGGCATGGAACCTCTCGGTATACTTCCCCCGTTCCGCCAATCCCGGCGATTTCCGACCACAGAGGCCGTCAATCTCTGAGGTGCCGGGGCGAGAGAAGATTGGGTTTGTTTGCTCCAATAGGAGGAGTTTCCCATGAAGATGTTCGCAATTTCCGCAGTGCTCGCGCTCGTCGCTGGCTCGGCTTCGGCCGCCTCGACCCTCGTTTCCTGGAACTCGACCGGCATGGCCGGCAACGAAGCTTCCATGCCCGTCAGCTTCACGGCTGCCAACGTCACGGCTGCTGCCATGACCCGCGGCGCTGGCCTCGGCGGCAACGCTGGTGCCAACTCGTTCAACAGCAACGGCTGGGCCGACCTCGCTGCAAACGACTACGTTGAGCTCTCCTTCACGATCGCAGCTGGCTACGCAGCTGACCTTGACATCTTCGCTCTCGGCTCTCAGTCGTCGGGCACCGGCCCCGGCACCATGGGCGTCTACAGCAGCACCAACGGTTTCGCATCGCCCGTCTTCACGATCACCCAGGGCGCGGCTACCAACGTCAACACGAACGGCGACGTCAGCGCTCTCACCGGCCTGACCGGCAGCGTCACCCTCCGCTTCAAGGCCGTCAACGGCACCTCGGCCAACGGTGGCTCGATCAGCGCCAACGGCACCTGGCGCATCTGGGACCAGAACCTCGGCGGTGGCACGTTCGTTGACTCGAACATCACCGGCGACATCTACCTCGTCCCCGCTCCCGGCGCGTTCGCCCTCGCTGGCCTCGGCGGTCTCGCCATGGCCCGCCGCCGCCGCTAATTTCGGCTGCTTGCACACGCCGCACGCCCTTTGGTGCGGTCCATTCAGTGCCTGACCCACGCGACGGGATGCAAACGCATCCCGTCGTTCTTTTTCTGTCGACGCTATCCCCAATCAACCTCTCGCTTCCTCACCTCACCCGCCCCCTCCCTGCAACATTTGCCGCTTTGCCAATTTGCCTGTGCCGTTTTGCTACTTTGCAAATGTGCAAAAAGAACCGGCCGCCCCTGTCGGGACGGCCGGCCATGACTCTCTCTCCTCGTCATTCATTCACCGGCGGCGGCGTGCAAGCACGAGACCACCGATACCTGCCAGCATCGCTGCACCAGGTGCAGGAACCGCTGCAGTCGTCCGGAAAATCAACATTTCGCCAGCGCCCGAACCACCCTGGAGCGGATCGTCGTCGCCCACGACCGAAGCCCACATCCAGTTCGCCTCGCCGTTGATGCCTGCGATGGTTCCCCAGGGGCTCAGGCCGTTCGCGCCGCCCACGTGCGGCGCTTCCCACAGCGTGTTCGCATCCGCGAACGCGACGTGGTTCGAGATTTCAAACGTGGAGGGGTGTGCATCGCCATCACCGCGATTCACATCCGTCTTGTACACCTGCCACGCTGCATTGCCGCTGTGGATCGCGACGTTGTTGATCCACATGTTCGCCAGCACGCCCTGCGCGGTCGAGTCGTCCGACCACGCAGCGATGTACACGTAGTCGCCCGCGTTGAAGGTGTATGACTCGGCCTCCGACCAGTTGTACCCTCCGTTGCTGCCGCCAGCATCGATTTCATTGCCGCCGTGGTAGCTGAAAACGCCCCCCGCCGACGAGTACAACGAGTAGTGGTTGTCCGCCGTGATCGTGGCATCCACCGTCGCCGCCTGTGCAGCGCCGACAAAACCACCCATCACCACCGCGGCCGCCAGAACTCGATTCGTATTCATGTCTCAGCTCCTTGTTGTGTTCCAGAGCGATCCGTGCTCTGTCAACCTCAAGGTGCCATTCCCCCACGGATCTGCCGACCACATCACCCCTCGATATCGCGTTCTCAGACTTCCCCCTGCACACCTGTATCACGCATGCCAACATCACACGTCCGCACACATGCTTCCCCGGGCCACACCCCCAGTCTGCCCCGGCCCGATCACTACCACCGTCCGAGAAAACCCTTTGTCGTCCCGCACATCGCTTCAAGCATCTGTCGCTTTGTCCAACCCACCCTGCACAAGACCGGCAGCGCCACATCGCGCACCAACGCCAGGCTCTCCTCACTCGACTGAAACAGCGGCGTCAGGAGCCTCGAAACCCACGTGTAATACCGCAGGATCCGCCGCCGCTGGTCCGAAAACACAGCGAGCGATTCCTCGATCTTGTGGCTCGTTGATCGCGCGTCATTCCTTGCAAGACACTCCGCAAGCACCCTCGCATCAACGAGCGCCAGGTTCGCGCCAAGCCCAAGCTGCGGGCTCATCGCATGACCTGCATCACCAATGCACACCACCCGCCCGCTGTGCAGCGGCTTCATCACGACATCCCGGTACGTCGCGCTCAACACCTGATCCCACCCACTGAGCTGCCCCACCACATCACACGCCTCGGGCACGAGCCGCAACATCTCATCTTTCAGCCACGAAAGCCCGCGCTCACGCGTTGCCTGCTCGTGCAGGCGTTCCACGCTGTAAAAACAACTCACCGTCTCATCACCATCATCATCCATACGCCCCGATGGGAGAAAGCCAATCGTGCGCGATGCATGTTCATACACCTGGTGCAGCGTCCGATCACCCATCGGTGTGCGCATACCGCTCTGCATCTTCGCAGTAAACCACCACGCGCCCCACGGATACTCCACCCACCGCTCGACCGTCCCCGTCACGTTCCTCAGCAGCGTTCTGCTCCCGCTCGCGACCACCACGCAGTCAAACGGCCCCTCGCGCCTTCCAAGTTCATCCACCACCCACGCGCCATCACCTCGCCCATCCTCCACGCGCGCGATCGACCACCCCGTCCTGATCTCCACCCCCGACGCCTCTGCACACTCCATCAGTGCATTGAACAAGAGCCCCCTCTGCACACCCACGCCGTGCACGCCCTCTCCGCTATCTGAATACCGCAGGTCCAGCACCGTCTTCCCCGCCACATTCACCCCGTGCAGACGCTCGACCCTGCTTCCCAGCCTCCGCACCCGCTCTCCCACGCCAAGCAGATCCAGCACCGACATCCCCAAAGGCTGAAGCAGAATCCCTGAACCAATCGGTTTGGGCTCCGCTTCCCGCTCAAATACGACCACGCCGTGCCCGCGTTCCCGGAGCATCGCCGCCACTGCAGGCCCTGCAGTTCCACACCCCACCACGGCAACGTCCATGCACCCATTCCCCTCCTGAATACCCGCAAAACCGTCCAGAACGCCTCCCCCAGCCTATCCTTGTCCCCCTCTTCAAGCGCGGCCCAAAGACCCGCTGAAGAATTCCCGGCCCGCACGGCAAGTGCCCGTGCACCATCGCCTGCGGGACCCAAAGCACTCAGTCACACGAAGGAAGCAGAACCATGGAAACCACGCTCATCATTCTCAAGCCCGACGCAGTCCAGCGCGGCCTCTGCGGCAAGATCATCTCCCGCTTTGAGGACAAGGGCCTCCAGGTCGTCGGCATGAAGCTCATGCAGATCAGCCAGCAGCTCGCCGCGACCCACTACGAAGCGCACAAGGAGCGCCCCTTCTACCCCGGCCTCGTGAAGTTCATGACCAGCTCCCCCGTGGTCGTCCTCGCCCTCCGCGGCAACGGCGCCATCACCATCGCCCGCAACATGATGGGCGCGACCTTCGGCAGCAAGGCCAACCCCGGCACCATCCGCGGTGACTTTGGCGTCTCCAACAGCTTCAACCTCATCCACGGCTCCGACAGCCCCGAAGCTGCAGAGCGTGAACTCAAGCTCTTCTTCGGTGCAGGCGAAGTCCTCTCCTGGCCCCGCAATGGCGACGCATGGATCTACGACATGGCCGGCGGCAAGCCCGAGTAAGAAGCCGCCCTCTTTCAACGAACACGAAGCGCAAGCGAGTGTGCTTCTGTCTTCGCCTCTAGCCTTTTGCTCACATCCCCCGGTTTCCCCAACGCCGCTCACAGCGGCGTTTTTCATTGTCGCATGCAGCCAAGCGAACCAACGTAAAAAGCCCCGACCTGTTCAGTCGGGGCCGAAGTGAATTCGGTCATGAAACAATCGCGCTGCTTATTGCCCTGCTTCAGCCGCAGCGGCAACCGGCTCAGCCGCGCCGTTCACCGCGATCTGATTGGCGATCTCGCGCCGGTTGATCTCAACCTCGCGCGGGAAGTCGAACGCGACTCGAACGCGCTCTCCCTTGATCGACGCGATGCGGACGATGCCGATCGGGTTCTTTGGATCCCCGATCACGATTTCCTCGCCCTCGCGCCGTGTAATCACCAGCATTGGCGACGCTCCCTACGTCTAGTTCCTCGCGGCGTCCGCCGCGAACCACCTGAGCCCGGTCGAACCTCCCGCCGATAGACGTACGGCGAGAAACCATCCGAGCCACCCGAGGCGAGCTTACCGCCTCACCTACCTCGACGCCAGCATAATCCCAAAACCAAACTGCACCCAAACCCTACAACCGCTCCTGCCCGCACCTTCGCGCAAGAACAGCAACGTCGAGACCACCTGTCCCCACTCCATCCACAGCTTCACAATGGATTATCCACAACCTGACAATCTGTCCCGATCACGCACCATCGTTCTCGGAACTCTGGACCCGGGCCTCCGCAGCACCCATCCGCAATCAAGCCTGCAGTCAGGCAACTGCTTCGACCGACTTCACTTCCGGAACGTGTGCTTTCAGGTTCCGCTCAACGCCCATCTGGAGCGTCACGGAACTCGACGGGCAACCCACGCACGCGCCGTGCAGACGGATCTTCACCACGCCCTCGGGCGTCACGTCAACCAGCTCCAGATCGCCCCCGTCGGATTGAACTGCAGGACGGATCAATGAGATGATCTTGGCGACCTTCTCCTGGATGGGACCCTGCCCGATGTTGGCCGACGTCGCGCTGGACATGCAGAATCATATGCAGGTGGCAGGTCATCTGCGGTGTTGGGCACGGGCAGGTCTTTCCCGCACATTGCCCAAGAACCAAAGAGCCAAACGGCCACATTCGTAAGTGCCTTCATTTGGCCCTTTGTCCATTTGCTGCTTTGGCCATTTTGCCTTCTAAACTCGCCCCATGCCCATCGCTCCCCGTCGCCTTCTCGCTGCCTCGCTCATCCTCGCTGCAGGCCTCCTCCTCCCTGCCTGCGGCGGCGGCAGCAACACCCAGCTCACCGGCGATCACGTCGCCGACCTCAAGAACACCAAGTACCGCTGGCAGCTCCGCGGCGAAGCACTCGACCTCATGTGGGAAGAGTCTGAGGGCAACCCCGAAGCACGTGCACGGACCCGCGACGTCCTCAAGGAAATGGCGTGGGATGCAGAGCACGTCCCCACCGAGCTTCGCATCAAGATCATGGGCAAGCTCCTCACCGACAAGGACGAGAAGAACCTCGCAGACTCCCGCGCCATGACACGCCTCATGGTTCCCAAGGAACCAAGCCGTGGCCTCCTCGTCTATCTCGGCTCGGTCATCGGTGCACGTGGCTGGACTGACTTCACCGGCCCGCTCATCCGCAGCTACTCGCGTTATCAGCCGCTCGTGCCCGACGATCAGCGTTCTGAGCGCGGTGCACTCCTCACGCTCTACCCCGATCAGAAGATCGAGAAGATCGTCTACGACAACTTCATCCGCCCGCCTGAGATGGACGCCATCCCCGGCGTCGATACCACCCAGCGCCTCCGCGTCGAAGCCTGGGATCTCCTGGGCCGTCTCGATCCATCGGGCTCCTTCCGCATCCGTGCACTCGCAGAGACCGGCATCCCTCAAGACGACGCACTCCTGAACGCCATCCACCGCTGTGCACGCGAGCTTCGCGCGATCCCGATCGCGGGCGATGAACTCTCGTGGCTCCTCTCCCTCAACGACACCACGAACGAAGCCAACGTCGCATGGTGGGCTGAAGCAACCTCTGCAGTCTCTCGCCTCAGCGAAGAGCAGACCACTGCTCTTGCCCTTCGCAACATCGAAGCCATCCGCTGGGCCTCTTTGAACAAGCCCGACTACCTCACCAGCTCGCGCATCGCGCTCCTCTCGCAGCTCCGCTCGCGCATCGACAGCCGCACGACGCACCGCAGATCTTCCGACCAGCAGTCCAACCGCAAGCCTCTGCGCCAGGATCTTGACACGTGGCAGGCCAAGCTCACGTGGGGCGACGTCGTGACGATCTTGGTTGTCGATGACTCGCTCCAGGATCCCAAGGTCCAGGCCCAGCTTTTCCAGCAGCAGACACTCGACCACCAGGACAAGCAGACCGAGTACGGCGGCGTCATCGATTACGCCTCGCCCGGCACGCACACGACGTGGGAAGGCGAAGAGAAGCTCGTCTCTGCTTCCTGGCGTGCACGCCTCTATCCCCCGCGTTCCTCGCAGCGATTCGCGGACGACCGCTTCATCGCCAGCACCGACATGATGACCGCTGCAGAGCGCGCCCTTGCCATCTACCACTTCCACACCCAGCGCCTCCGCAACGGCGACTACGCAGGCCCCAGCGACGGCGACCTCGAGTTCGCCGCTTACTGCGGCCGCACCTGCGTCGTCTTCACCTCCATCCGCGATGGCACCCTCAACGCAGACTACTACCACACCGGCGTCGTCATCGACCTCGGCGACATCGAACGCCGCTGATCATCCCTCACTCGGGTGCCCTGCTCCGCTGCTCTGAGCGGGGCAGGCTTCCCCCACTCTACACCGTCTATCACTGTTGACTGATCTCTGTTACCTGATCATCCTCTTCTCTCCTCTGCTCCCTCCAAGTCCTCTGCGTTCAAAACTCTTCTCTTGCTCTCCGTGTACCTCTGTCGACTCCGTCCCTCCGTGTTCTTTTCCCGTGACCCCACCCAACCTCGACATCGCCATCATCGGCACCGGTGCTGCAGGCCTCATGGCCTCCATATGGGCAGGTCGATTTGCACATGATGCAGGCCATTCCCCTCGCATCGCCGCCATCGACGGTGCACGGAGGCTCGGCGCCAAGATCCTCGTCGCCGGCGGCGGTCGCTGCAATGTCACGCACCACGCAGTCGACGAATCCGCCTATGCAGGCTCCTCGCGCAACGCGATCCGCAAGGTCCTGGGCCGCTTTGGCGTCGATCGCACGGTCGACTTCTTCCAGGAACTCGGCGTCGAACTCAAGCGCGAGGAAACCGGCAAGCTCTTCCCCACCACCGACGACGCGCACACGGTCCTGAATGCACTCCTGAACGAATCTCGCTCGCAGGACGTCGAGATTCTTTTCCCCTGGCGTGCTGCATCCATCACGCGCGAGCACGACCACTTCGTCATCACACGCAGGCCCGAGCCCGATCTCGAATCAACCGCAAATCCGCTCAGCACTTCGCTCCGCGATCAGAGCACGCTCACTGCACGCAAAATCATCCTCGCCACCGGCGGCATGGCTTTGCCCAAGACCGGTTCCGACGGCGGCGGTTATGCATTCGCCAAAGCACTCGGCCACACGATCACCTCGCGCGTCTTCCCTGCTCTTGTCCCACTCACGCTCCCCAAGGGCCACTTTCTCTGCGAGCTCAGCGGCCTCACCTTCCCTGCAACGCTCGAACTCCGCACGCACACCGGCAAGAAGGTCATCGCCTTCACCAACTCAACGCTCCTGACCCACTTTGGCCTCTCCGGCCCGAGCGTCCTCGACATCAGCCGCTACTACACCGCGATGCTCGCCGAACCCGGCACAACCGCAACCACGGAGCCGCCGCGTCTCCTCCTTTCCGTCATGCCTTCCTTCACGCTCGAATCACTCGACACGCTGCTCGCAGAGCTCGGCCGATCCGGACGCGCCTCGACGCTCCTCCGCTTCCTCACCGAGCACATCCCCGACCGCCTCGCCCGCACGCTCGCGACGCAGGCGCATCTCGATCCCTCCACGCCCATCGCGTCTCTCGCCAAGGACAAGCGCCGCAAGCTCGCCGCGATGCTGACCGAGCTCGACCTCCCCATCTCCGGCGACCGCGGCTTTACCTACGCGGAAGTCACTGCAGGCGGCATCCCGCTCTCAGAGATCAACCTCGCGACGATGGAAAGTAGAACCTGCCCCGGCCTCCATCTCTGCGGCGAGATCTGCGACGTCGACGGCCGCATCGGCGGCTTCAACTTCCAGTGGGCCTGGGCCAGCGGCCACATCGCAGGAACCAGTGCAGCATCCGCCCTGAATCCTGTAGACTGAGATTCGTGGCAGGCGAGCAATCAGGCACATCTGTTCCCGATCCTCGAGAGCAATCTCGCAAACGCATCGCCACCGACCGCAAGCGTGCACGCCTCTGGAAGATCCTGCTCTCGCTCCTCGTGCTTGATGTGATCATCGTGATCGCAGTTCAGCTTGATGCACACCGAGGCCCACTCCTTCCATCTTTGTTTCACGGCCTTGGTCGTAGCAGGACTCCGCGCATCCAGCACCACCGTGTCTACGACACCCCTGAAGGACTCAAGGTTCTTCACAGCTTCACGGATGTCTTCGATCAACCAGCGGTGTATCAGGGCCTCTCGCCATTTCCCGGCTGGCAACCCACCGGTGCAGGCGTCGCGATGAAGTCATCCAGCCACATCGGCATCCTCAGCCCTGCATTCACTCTCACGAGCTTGTACTTCAGCTCCCGCCGTTTCGATCAGCGAGCATGGACACCCGCCGAAGAAGCCGCCATCCGCGACGACTTCATAAAGACCATGACACGCGAATACGGCAACACCCCGTACGTCGCGGAATTTCGCCAGCTCCTGAGCACGCAATCCGGCATCGTGCGCATCAACTACCTCGACCTCCTCCACGAACTCGCAGCCCTCGCACTCCTGCTCACGGTTCTCCACCTTACCCCGTCATACATGCGTACAAGGTTCCCACCTCGTCCCACTCTCAACCTCTGCACCAACTGCAACTACGACCTCTCCGCCACCCCAACCCGCTGCCCCGAGTGCGGCCACGTCCCCACGCCTCCACACACAACCTGAACGACCTGTCAATAGCATCTCCCAGCTTCCCAATCACATCGCCCAACCTCCCTCAACAGCCCTTCCAATCTCTGGTGGGTATCCCTTAATTATCTTTGCGATTCTCCACGCTTCTTGAAAGCTCTTCATCGAAGCGTGCTTGTCATTGCGCGCCGCACGCACATCCCAAAACCAGACCACACAACCACTTACGAAGCACTGCTCTCACATTGAAATCATGCAAGCTGCTTCAACACACGCGTCAAACCAAACCAACAAACCCTGCGAACTCACTTTCACCCAGAATCAGGACTTTCCCCGGCCCAATTCATGATCGCAACACGTACACTCCATCCGCCAATGGTGACACACAAGGACACTCGTGCGGGCAATCAACCCGTGCCTCCGGTTCGCCGAGGCATGCCCGACGCCCCTCGCTTTGTCATCACCATCACGATCACTGCAGTCCTCGCAGCGCTCGTCACGATCCTCGGCCTCAAGCTCGTCTCTCGCTTCTCAAACCCGCCGCCACCCGTCGGCGGCCAGACGCAGCAGCCTGCAGGCCTCATCGCTGAGCCCAGCACCCCCTCGCCCAACTCCCCCGGCGACTTCATCCCCTCCATCTAAAACGCCAACTGCTTCCATGTGGCCCTGTGACCATTTGCGATTTGGCCATGTGGCCATTCGCCATTCTGTCCATTGCCCCACATAACTGCATGACACACTGTGTCACAATCGAGTCTTCGCCCGGTAGGGCGCGACGATGGTTGCCAGGCGGCGCAGCGAGGCTCTGCGAGCCAGCCCCTGGGATCAGACCATTGTGACCCATCGCCCGGCAGGGCGAACGACATTCCAAACTCGCAGGCTCAACAGTACAAATCGTCAGGCAACATCATTCCAAAAAAACGCCACCGTTTTCACGGCGGCGCTCTTTTGCAAATCTGACGAATCAACTTACCGACGTGCACCACCGCGACCCGGCAGGTTCCGCACTGCAACGAGATCAAGCTCGTACGTCAGCGGAACGCTCTTGGGGCGCTTCACTTCGATCGTCGGGGGCGAGTTGTTGATCTGTGCAGGGATGTAGATCTTGCGCTTGCCGCCGACCTTCATCCCCTCAAGCGCGACCTGCATCGTGTCGAACTGCGTACCAGGTGCGTTCATCTCGCCCGGCAGCCACACGTAAGGATCCTTCGCCTCTGCATCGGCGACTTCCTTGCCGTCCTTGCCCGTGCACTGGTGCGTCGTCACCGGAACGAACGAGCCCGATGCCTCTTCGCCAGAGCCTTCCTTCACTTCCTCGATGTACATCGTGTCCACCATCTGGACAACGAACACCAGGTCCGAGTTCGGCGGGATCTGTGCAGAGGGGCTGCGCTCGCCGTACGCCAGTGCAGCCGGGATGATCAGGCGACGGATGCCGCCGACCTTCATCCCGGGAATGCCCTGCGTCCAGCCAGGAATCACGCCGTTGAGCGGGAACGCAGCAGGCTCGCCACGCTTGAACGACGAATCAAACTCCGAGCCATCGCTCTTGAGCGTGCCGTGGTAGTGCGCAACCACGACGACGCCGGGCTTCACTTCGTAACCGTCGCCGATCACGATGTCTTCGATCACGAGCCCACCGCTCAGCTCCTTGCGCTCGACAACCGGGCCATCCGGCACTGCGAGGGGCTTAGGTGCTTCAGGTGCAGCCGGAGGCGTCGCCGGTGCCGGGGGCTGCTGGCCGCCCGTCTGACCCGGCTGGCCATACGCAGCGCCGCACGCAAGACCAACGACCGTAACAAGTGCAAAGAGACGAGACATGAAGTTCCTTTCTTGGAATGGACTCTGCAAGCGTAGCACTACCCCCCGTACCCCAAAAACCAATCTAGACAAACACAGCCATCCTCACCATCCGCCACGCGCCGCAGGTTCACCCCTTTCACGTCCTTTAGACACGCATTGCCCCACCCCGTTCCCACCCCCACGTATACACCCCAATCAATCAGCCCAGTTGATCAGCCGAGCCACTCAGCCCATTGAGTGGCTCCCCAGGGTGATCCCTCACCAAACCCGTCTATCCTCATTCCCACATGCGGCTTCGGACCTCACTCGCCACAAAATGCCTGCTCGTCTTCGGAGGCGCCATCACCCTCAGCCTCCTGGGTGCTTCCCTTGCGCCCCTTGTCCGCATGAACGCCATCGTCGACGATGGCCAGGAAGACCTCTCCCGCCTCATGGCCACCGTCTGGGACCGGCTCGACCGCGAGACCGAAGGCCAGACCGAGCGCTGGACCGACGAACCCAAGGAAGCCGAGTACGCAGGCATCCCTGCTCGCCGCCTCAATATCCAGCAGGCCCGCGAAGCAGCCAAGGAAGACCGCTTCCTCGCCAACGCCATCGAAGAGTTCCTCGCCGACGACGAACGCGACGAGGTCTACTCCGCCCGCCGCGGCATCACGAGCTTCGAATACCGCTATGTCCGTGCGCTGCGCTCGGGCGTCGGCGATGCACGGAGGCTCGACGGTGTGATCCTCCTCAACCGCAGATCGTTCGAAGCCTCGCGCCTCCTCCTGGTCAACATCGCCTACCTCCTCGTCGCTGGTCTTGCCATCGTCATCATCTCGCTCACTGCCTTCTACTTCATCGCAGACCGCCTTATCCTCCGCCCCGTCCGTGCACTCACCTCAACTGCAGAGAAGGTCCGCGAAGGCGACCTGACCATCCGCTCAGAGATCATCACAGGCGACGAGTTCGAGCACCTCTCTGACACCTTCAACTCGATGCTCGGCGACCTTCACAGCACGCAGAACCAACTCCGCTCGATCAACAAGGCCCTCGACACCAAGCTCAACGAGCTCGCTGCAGCCAACTCCGCGCTCTACGAATCCGCCAAGCTCAAGGGCGAGTTCCTCGCAAGCGTCAGCCACGAGCTTCGCACGCCGCTCAACTCGATCATCGGGTTCGCGGAGCTGCTGCTGGAACTTGCACGCTCTGAAGGCGGCACCGGCCCCGAAGTTCCACCGCAGATCGCCAAGCGCATCCGCTATCTCGAGAACATCGTGACCGCCAGTCGCGGTCTCCTTGAGCTCATCAACAGCCTTCTTGAGATGGCCCGCATCGAAGCAGGCAAGATCGATCTCCGGCTCGAAAAAATCTCGCTCAAGGATGCGTGCCAGGGCCTCCTGGGCCTCATCGCACCGCTCGCGGATAAGAAGCAGATCACCCTCAAGCTCGAAGTCGCAGACGATCTCCCGATCATCGAGACCGACCCCACCAAGTTCCAGCAGATCGTTTTCAATCTCCTCTCAAACGCAGTGAAGTTCACCGACCCGCCCGGCAGGTCCGGCAAGCCCGGCGTCGTCACGCTCCGTGCAGAGCGCCTCGTCAGCGCCCAGTTCGTCAATCCCGGCTCGGGTACCGACGTCGATCGCGTGCGTGTCTCGGTCATCGATACAGGCCCGGGCATCCCACCCGAAGAGCAGGACCGCATCTTCGAGAAGTTCCATCAGGTCGACCGCGGCCACACGCGCGAACACGCAGGGACGGGCCTGGGCCTTGCGATCACCAAGGAGCTCGCGGGCGTGCTCCAGGGCGACGTGACCGTCTTCAGCGAGATCGGCCGCGGCTCAATGTTCAGCGTCATCCTCCCCGTGCGGATCGACCCCGACCTCGCTGCAGAGATCCAGCTCGAAGCAGGCTTCCGCGGCAAAGTCGCCCGCAGACGCACGTGGTTCTGACACCATTCTTGGGGCGGGGCCTTTCCAGGCCCCGTCTGCTTGCATTCTCTCCGCCCCGACAGGGGCGCGCGAATGTAGCCGGGGGTCGAGCGAGCAACGCGAGCGAATACCCCCGGAAAACCAAATAGAAACCTGTATCGCGTGCTGCATCATAAGGTTCCGCTCATGCATACGCGTGTTACGAAGATTCTGCATTGAGTGACGCGGGTTTCTGCTATCTACCTCTTGGGGCGGGGCCTTTGATGCCACGTCTGCATGCATTCTCTCCGCCCCGCACAAACGCGCCCGCTCATCACGATCCACTCATCACACCGCGACCACTCGCTCACTTCTCATCTTCTTCCTCCTCCTCAACGCCACCACACCGCCCACTCCACCCATCACCGCCCCCACCGGCGCTCCCACAATCCACATCCACGGCGGCGACGGCACCTTCATCGAGTACGCAGAGCCCGCCAGCGAATTGGGATGTAGATACAACCGATCCTTCGGGTAGTCGAGCAGCATGTTGAACCGCTTGATCACATCAAGCCCCACCACTGCTTCCGAGTGGTTCGCGCCCTGCTCGCTCCCTGCAGTCTCAACGTGCACCGGCACATCCGTAAGCACAGTCCCGCCGATCACAAGCTCCGGAAGCACAAGCACGTCACTCTCAACCGTGGCTTTACCCGTGCCGCTCGATCTGCTCTTGCCGATCTTCCGCAGTTCGCCGCGCAGACCAAGCTTCTCATCAAGCCCGCGCGACACCATCAACGACGGCACAAACCCCGTGTCAAAGAACGCCCAGCCCTCGCCCCGCTTCTCGCCCCCAGCGAGCGTCATCTCGATCGCAAACGTCCGCCCTGCACCCCGCATCGCAGTGCTCGCAAACCCGCTCGCCTTCTCCGGCAGCGAGTCGTGAATCACCAGCACGCTCCGGTCAAAATCAAACTCAACAACCTTGTCCTCGAACACGTGCGAGCCGATCAGCCCATCCACGCCAAACGATTCACCCGCGCTCCAAAGCACCGGCTCGTGCTCCCACCGAATCCCGCCCTTCACACTTGCAACTTCAATCGTGTTCTCAAACGCCACGCAGCTCGTCGCAGTCCCGCCAAACCCCGTGTGCGACTGCTCGCCATCCACATCGACCTTCACGCCTTTCACTGCACTTGAACTGTGAATCAACGTCGTATCCGCGCCGGTATCAAAGATCAGATCAAGCTCTTTCGACCCGTTCACGCTCGCCTTCACGATCATCCGCCCGCCATCCATCACAAACGGAATCTCGACAGGTCCCTCCCCACCATCCACCTGCTTGAACGGACGCACAAACGTCGACAGCCGCGTCGTGCAGCGTTCCTTGTCGTTCAGCACAATCACAAAGTCGTACATCTTGTCCGGTTCGACCTCGAACGCCAGCCGATCGATGTCGGAAATGAACGTCACCGTCCGCTTCTTATCCGAGCGACCTGCACAGAACACATCAACCTCGACCGACGGATCCGCAACCCAGATCCCCTTGCGAAGCCGGTCCCCATCCTGCACATCAATCGTCTTCGAATTCGCACGCAGCACCGGCAAACTCTTCTGCGTCTGCTCGTGCTTGGAAGCCTCCACCTGCCCGTACGCCCATCCATTCAACGCGCAGCTGCCTGCAATCACGACATACACCAGCCCCGCGGCAGGAAATCCGTTCATACAACCTCTCGTTGTTCGCACACCATTGACCGAAGAGAACCTTCGGCCTGCAAGACCACTGCTCGCGCACGCGAAACCGCCGCGCGAGCAATCGCCCCTCATCCGAACGTCATGATTCGGAATTCAGCCCTGCTCTATTTCAGTTGTGCAGCTTGAACGATCAGCCTTACTTGGCTGCCTTGGTCGAAAGCGCCCAGTCCGCGCTCGTCGCCTTGTCGGACCAGTGCCGCATGTCGCGCACCTGGTCCCACCCCATCGCCTCTGCATGCCCGTCAAACATCGCGGTCACTGCCTTGCCCGAATGCCTGAGCGAGACAAACCCCGAGTTCGCGCCCGGAAGCGCCGACTGCGCGTCATACGTCGCCTGCCACTGCAATCCCTGGCCCTGCGTGAAGTACGGCGACTCCACGCGGAAGAACCCCTCGGGCTTTCCCATCCCGGGCAGCAGTTCATGCTCCTGCGAACGTGCAGACGCGAACACGATCAGCTCCGTCGGACGCGTGGGCTGATCGATCCGCGTGATGTACGGACGCCCGAAGACCTGCTTGAAATCCTTGCCGAACTGCCCCTGCAGATCCGTCCCGCCAATCCACGTCGAGTTCATCCCAAACGACGGAAACAGGCTCACCACGTAGTCATACGAGTGCGCTGCATCCGGGTAGTCCTTGCTCCGAGCCATGAACTCAAGGATCTTCCGGTCGCTGTAGATCGCCCTGAAATCCCCCGTCAGGTACGGAATCATCCGCCACGGGTACCGCTGCGCGACCTCACCGGTCACGCGCTCGCCCGACGCGTTCACGACCGACATCGGGCCCGAAACCATCTTCTTGGTCGGGTACCCAACGATCACTTCGCCCTTGCTGTCGTGTGCATACGCGGTGAACGCCACCATGATCTGCTGGGCAGATGCCTGCTCACGGATCTGCTTGCAAAGAGCAGACGCCTTCGACAACCCCGGCAGCAGAATACCAATCAGGATCGCGATCACCGCAATCGTGACGAGCAACTCAATCAGCGTGAATCCGCGCGCTATCGGACCGACCCCAGCCTTGCCCCCCACCGTCTTCATGCTCTGCGTTGTCTCGTGGCAGTTCATTGGGCGTTACGGTCCTACCGGAATAATTCCTGAATCCGCGTATAAGCGCCGCAAGTATAGCACTACAGTTGAGAGGGATTCTCAATGAGTTCCCCATTTTAACGCATCACAGAGCAACGGAGCACACGCGCATGTTCGGTTCTCGACTCACACAAGTCATGATTCCTGCGGTACTTGTCGCACTCAGCGGCGCCGCCCACGCCCAGACCTTCTCCGGCACCTACGCCCAGCCCTCGCTCGATCGCTGGAACTACCCCTTCTCCTCCAACCCCGGCAATGAGAAGTTCGCCCCCAGCTTCGGCGCGATCCTCATCCCCGGCTTTGACGACCGCGACGGCATGTACCTCGTCGGGTACAACACTGCAGCAGAGATCCCCACCGGCCTCCCGCCCGAGTGGTACACGGTCGAGAGCATGACCCTGACCGTCTGGGTCGGCGTCGATGAGCAGTTCGTCTACGACCCAACCTTCGACTCCTTCGTCACACTCCTCCCCAACAGCGACCCCCGCCACGTCGCCGATGCAGACACCGGCAAGCCCGTCGAGGTCTTCGCCGTCGGCTTCCGCAACGGCTTCAACATCCTGACCTTCCAGGAAAACTCGCCCTTCGGCGGCGCACCGATCGTGCCCCCTGCAGAAGGCTCTCGCAACTCCTTCCCCGCCATATACAACGTCGCAGGCACCGCCGCGACCGACGTCTCGCGCCAGGTCCGCCTCGGATTTGACGCAGAACCCCTCGCCATCGCGCAGATCCCTGCTTCTGAGGGCATCCTCCCGGGCGACCTGGTTCCCGTCGGCACCGAGATGGTCTTTGACATCAGCGCGTGCGCACAGGGTGGCCAGGGCTACTTCCGCCAGTGTCTCTCGGCGGGTCGCATCGACCTCATGGTCACCTCCCTCTCCCCTGCACAGGGCGGCCCCGACGGCGGCACCGGCGACCCTGCTTACCCCTCCTTCTACACCCGTGAAAACGTAACCGCGATCGCCCTCAACAAGTACGCGACGCTCAGCTACGTCATCACCGTCAAGAACCCTGCAGACTTCGATGATTCGGGCTTCGTCGACACCGACGACTTCGACGCCTTCGTCCGTGCATACGAAGCAGGCGAAGACTCCGCGGACATCGACGGCTCCTGCTTTGTCGATACCGACGACTACGACACCTTCGTCCGCGCATTCGAAGCGGGTTGATACCACCCGACTGCACCGCCCCGCCCACAACCCTGCTCATCCCGTAAAGCCCGTGCACACGCACGGGTCTTTTTCATTCCCGCTCCCCCGCAGCCAGGCTCCCAAAATAATTCTCAGATTGGATGGAGCGCTGCACGCGCCGTTTCCGCAGAGCACGTGGGCGACAACCTCGCCTGTCCCTTTCCGCGGGACTCACCGTTTGCTTTTCATAGGAGAAGAAGGACATGCGCTCGCACATCATCGCCCTGACCGCCCTCGTTTCGCTCGCACCCGCCGCTTCAGCCACGCTCATCAGCCTCGACCTCAACGCACCGGGCGACGGCCTCCTGACGCTCGATCCCTCGACCGGGTTCAAGTGGCTGGATATCACCCAGACCGTCGGCCACAGCTACAACAGCATGCAGGCAGAGCTCGTCCCGGGCGGTGCATTCGACGGCTATCGCCGTGCAACCACGCAGGAAGTCGATGTGCTCTTCACGAGCGCCGGCATCATCGGCCGCGGCGACGTCCCGACGGAAACCGCCGCAATCCAGAATCTCCTGAACTTTAACGGCACGCCCCAGACCGGCTTCCGCATCGGCACCACTGCATTTGCCTCGAACCCCACTTCGCCCGGCTGGCACGCGATCACAGCGCACTTCCTCGCGCCCAACGAGTCCTTCGTTGCGTACGCACGGGCCATCAATAACGGTGAAGCTATCGACACCGTGAACTTCGGCGACGTCGGCCACTGGCTGATCCAGGTTCCCACGCCCGGTGCTGCAACGCTCTTCGCTGCAGGTGGCCTCCTCGTCGCACGCCGCCGCCGCTGATAGAGCCTGTTCAACGCAGTAACACGAGTACCACGAAACGACCGCGGCCTCCGTGGAGGGGGCCGTGGTCGCTTTTCTATTGAACGGTGATCAGCCCGCCACTGACAAAAGAGCGATCTGCGTTCAACCTTCAGCACCCAGACTCAAACGCGCCAACAAACGCAGTGAAGTCCTCGGTATCGACAGACCCCGAGCAGTCAAAGTCTGCAGTTGCATCCCCTGCTTCAAACCGCAGGACGAACGTGCTGTAGTCGTCTGGCACGTAGACGATGGTGCTCCAAGACCCTTCGATCGCGTTGGGTGCCCGTGTCCGGCCTGCTCGGAGGCCGGGCACGGACGAACACGCCAAGAACACGAAGCACATACCACGTTCAAGAGCCGCCCCTGCAGGGCTCCACAACGAACGCACCTCATCTACCCAGGGCTCGCGCCACTGGGCTATCAAAAGCCGCTGCTTCGCAGCTCAGGATCGAACATACATTCAATGCTGGCCTTTGGCCGCATCGGAGCTCGGTCCAAATCCCGCATCATCCCACGCCATCGCACGTCGTGCCAGCAGCTAACAGCGAGCCGCTAGCTGCTACTCCACCCCGCACACGCACACCTTCATCCCAAGCCCCGCCGCCATCGCAGCCTTGGTTTGCATCCCGCGAATCGCAGTTGCCCGATCCGGCGCGTACACCACCTGAATGTGATTCGACTGGTGCCTCGCCATCATCTGATCGCGCGTCACGCCCCGCATCACTGCGTGCATGATCGGCCACTGCGGCGTTGTCGAATCCCACCGGCGCTGCGTCTCTGCCTCGGGCAGCGTGATCGCCTCGCACAGCCCGATATCCATGTGCAGACGCTCAACGCCCCCTTCATCAGGCTCGACGAAGATACGTGACCACACCACTTCGCCCTGCTTTGAAACGCCCTTGATCCCACCGCCGCCCTGCGCAAAGTACATCGGCGGCTGACGCTCGCTCACCGCCCCTGCATACCCGCCAACCAGATGCGACGGCGGCACTGCGCCCGAAATCTCCAGCACCCACACCTCTTCGCTCGTCGTGCCCGATCGATCTTTGTCCGACCACCTGAGATCATGGAGCGTGTTGTCTGTCGCAAGCCCCATCGATCGCCACACGCGCTCGGTGATCAACCCATCAAGACCTGCACACTCATCAACCTCGTTGAAGTGCGTCACAGGCCGTCCATCAAACAGCACCTGACCTGCACGCAGGCCATCCGCGGCCTTCACCGGCGGCCTTTCCGTGCAGTTCAGCAAGCCCTCGACAAGATCACTCGCGGGACACATGTCCGTCAGTCCAAGCTGGTACTGGATCCCCACGCAGTCCATCCCCCAGCGGTCCGCAAGCCGCACGACCGCGATGTACATCTTGAACTGCTCGCGAATCTGCCGATCGGTCAGCTCGGTCTTCTCATCGCGACCGGTCTTGAACTTCATCCCCTTTGCTTCGCACCACACGCGACCTGCATCCGCCTCTGTATCGCTCACCTCGCGCATTGCAGCAAGCAGACCCGACTGGCTCTGGCGTTCCTTGAAGACATTGCACGTGTGGAGCAGACGATCAGGGATGATCGCGTTGTACATCCCCATGCAGCCTTCGTCGAAGACGCCCATGATCGCAGGACGTTCGCGAAGCTCTTGAGCAAGGCGTTCGCCTTCCTTCTTCGCATCCGCATCGAGCTTCACGGAAGAGAACTGCTTCACATGCGACATGTCGTGCGTGATCTTCCCCGTCTCGCACCATTCACGCAGCTTGGCTTCAAAGCTTGCGGCAGCGAAATCCTCGCCCCAGAGCAGGCTGTACTTCACACCTGCCTTGGTCAGTGAACCCCGAAGATTCAGCACGCCCACCAGCCCCGGCCACTGCCCAGACCAGTTGGCAAGAAGCAGGATCGGCCCCCGGTGATTGCACAGCCCCGCAAGCACGTGCTGCGAGTACTGCCACACCGCCTCCGCAACCACCAGCGGTGCATCACGATCGATCTTCGCAAAGACCTCGCGCCCATACGCCTGCGAATTCACAAACCCGTGCGGCTCAAGATCGCTCTGCCGCTCCGTGCTCCCACGCACGACCTCCCAGCCAAGCCTGGCAAACGCGCGACGTGCATCGTCCTCGAGTGCCTTCTGTGCAGGCCAGCAGACGACGTTCGCGCTCCGCCGCTGATCACCCGAGGCGATCAAAACCACCTGCTTCTTCCCGCCGCCGACCGTCGTGCTCGCCGCCATGGACCCACTCCCGCTCGCTTGGATGCACGACCGACCGGTCGCCGATCCCTGCATCTTTCATGTAACACTGTGTAACACCGCGACGTCCGCGACGCATGGTACCGAAGGCCCTGGCGACCCGCCGGAGGCACTTTTGAAGCCCGATAACGTGTTCACTGAAAGTTTCTGTAACGATTAAGAAACACAAGCGGCGTTTCCCGCGAACTGCCTGTACTCCCTCTCGGGAGCGTTTACATCGACGTATCGCGGGCCAGTGATTCCACTGGGATTTCCGCTAGTCTTGACAGGCCACATTCGGAGAGAGACACATGAAGCGTTCCGTTCTTGCCATCGCCACCCTCGGGCTCGTCGCAGGCGCTGCACAGGCGCAGGGCCCCAACCTCCTCAACAACGCAGGGTTCGAGTCACCCCTGGGCTTTGACTTCTCGAACCTCGCCAACTGGAACGGCTTCTTCGGCGGTCCTGCAGGGACCATTCTCCAGGCCTTCAACGACACCGGCGCGACGCCCTATGCAGGGAGCCAGGCGCTCGTGACGACGATCCGCGGCGTTGACGGCGTGACGACGGGCTTTGATGCCTTCACCGGCCACGTTCAGGTTGTCTCCAGCGGCATCACCCCCGGCCAGGCCTTCGAGCTTGCAGTCTGGGCACGCGGCAATCCCAACGTTCTCGACGGCGCGGAGTTCCGCGTCGAGTGGCAGGACGCAGCGGGCGTCGAAATCTCCCGCGTGAACTACGAAGCCCACACGCTCATCACCTCGGACTACCAGCGCCTCGCGTTCGAGTCGGTCGCACCCGCCGGTGCTGCACGTGCAGCGATCGTGATCGCGGTCCAGAGCT
>JAESFU010000451.1_pt1 | contig 22733 bp, 23 predicted proteins | sample 9269461 | NCBI WGS metagenome assembly JAESFU01 (sample SAMN14502556, study PRJNA617107) | algae metagenome | isolation source: Stenomitos rutilans HA7619-LM2 and co-occurring heterotrophs from cave walls | place: USA: Waikapalae cave, Hawaii | collected 2009-07-28
AGGAAGTCGGCATCGCCCTCGACCTCGATGATTGCCTGGCGGAACAGGTCGAACTCGACGCGCTGGTTTTCCTTCACCGAGTCGGACTTGGCGATCGGCAGGTGGAAATGCGTCGCATGCGGCACCTTGAGGTCATGCGCCTGCGCCCAGTTGCGCCGGTTGCGCACATACTGGGTCAGCGTCTGCTGCCGGCTGTCCACGTCGATGGAGGCGACGCGAAAGCCCTGGTACATCAGGAAAACGGCAAGATGGAAGGCCGTGGTCGACTTTCCCGAGCCGCCCTTCTCATTGCCGACGACAATGACATGCGTCCCCGTCCTGCCCATCAGTCTCCCCAGGCGCGGCACCACCCGACGCGACGCAGTTGCCGGATTCGCTTCATCGCCGGACTATGGCTGCGATGGCCGAAGCCGTTCAAGTGTTGTTTCACACTGGCACAGTGACACTATCGCGACGCGTTGCCGGCAGGCCTCAGATGAGCCCGAGCTTGGCGAGCTCAAGCGCCAGATCCGCCGAGCCCCCTTCGGCGACGCCGCCCTTGTCGAGATCGGATGGCGCGTCCTTGGGGTCGAGGTAGCGCCAGCCCTGGAACGGTGACTTCGGCCGCGGCACCACGCGCACCATGTCGGGCGCCATGATGATGTCGCAGCATTTGAGCCCCTGCTCATCCAGCGCCTCGGCGAGCCTGAGGATCGGCTGGCGCGCCCTTACGACGCCGGAGATCACCCAGTAGATCGAGCCAATGCCTTCGATCTCGGCCTTGCGCTTGGGCATGGTGCGGGTGCGGTGCACATGCACGTCCTCGCCATAGTCGGCGCCCCACCAGTGCGCGCGTTCGGCCCGGTAGCTCTCGAGCTCCTCCAGCGTCGCCACTCCGACGCAGAGCTTGATCATGTGCATCATGCGTGGTTGGCCGACTTCCGCGCAGCGATGATGTTGTCGATCTCGTCGTGCTCGACGATCCACGGCTCCTTCACCGCTTCGGCGAACCACTCCTGAAACGCCGGCAGCGCGTAGATCGCCTCGACATATTCCTGTGCGAGGTCGCTCACGGGCAACTCGTAGGTGCGGATGCGGGTCGCGACCGGCGCGAACATTGCGTCCGCGGCAGTGAAGGTCTCGAACAGATATGGCCCGCCCGAGCGCGACAGCAGGTCGCCCCAGAGCCGCTCGATGCGCTTCAGGTCATCGGCGACCACGTCGAAATCGACCTTGCCCGGATGCGAGGCACGCAGGTTCATTGGCGCCGCATTTCGCAGCGCGCTGAACCCACCGTGCATCTCTGCAGCAGCGGCGCGCGCATAGGCACGCTCGACCCGGTTCGACGGCCAGATGCCCTTGGCCGGATACTTGTCGTGCAGGTACTCGATGATGGCGATCGTCTCGGGCACCACCACGTCGCCATCGATCAGAACCGGCACTTTCCCGCTCGGCGACTTCTTGCGGATGTTCTCTTTCCAGCCGTCGCCATTGAGGAGCACCAGCTCCTCGTCGAACGGGATGGAGAAGTGCTTGAGCACCAGCCAGGCGCGCAGCGACCAGCTCGAATAGTTGCGGTTGGCGAAGATCAGTTTCATGGGGATTTTCCGTGTGCTCCGGCCTAAGGCCGACCGCCTGAATGCCGAAGGGCGCCGAGTGGCCCGGCGCCCTTCCTAAACTCTGTACTACTATCGACAGACCCTTCGGGTCCAGTTGCGCCCCGTCCTAGGCGCCGGCAACGATAGTGAACACCAGCGACATTGCCACGAGGCAGACCAGTGTCCACGACACGGTCGGCACGGCGGAACGCCACCATTCGGTCTTTGAAGTGCTGCGCATCAAAGCTCCTCTTGCCGCTACACGCCGCCGCAACCCGAAGGTGACGAAATTGCGACAGCAACGATTCGTTAACCCGAATACGACCTTTGGGGAAGTGGCCGGAAAGCCACAGTGGATAGGTCGAGATTTCGGTGGAGGCGGCGATCAGAACAGCCCGAACCACAGGCCGGCCAGGGCGAGGAAGGCGAAAAAGCCGATCACGTCGGTGACGGTGGTGACGAAGGTCGACGATGCGATCGCCGGATCGATCTTCAGCCGGTTGAGCGTCAGCGGGATCAGGATGCCCGCCGTGCCGGCTGCGATCATGTTGACGATGATCGCCATGCCGATGACGATCCCGAGCCCGGGATTGAAGTAGCGCAGGTAGGTCACTGCCCCGATCAGGACCGCGAACAGGCACCCGTTGATGAAGCCGCCCGAGACTTCGCGCAGCACCAGCCGGCGAACGCGGCCGCGATCGAGATCGCGTGTGGCGAGCGCACGCACTGTGACCGTCATCGTCTGCGTGCCGGCATTGCCGCCCATCGAGGCGACGATCGGCATCAGCGCCGCCAGCGCCACCATCTGCTCGATGGTGGCGTTGAAGAGGCTGATGACAAACGAGGCGAGCATGGCGGTGATGAGGTTCACCACCAGCCAGGGCGCGCGGCTCCTGACCGTCGACAGCACGCTGTCGGAGATCTCTTCGTCGCCCACGCCGCCGAGCAGCTTGATATCCTCGGTCGCCTCCTCGTGGATCACGTCGACGATGTCGTCGACGGTGAGCACGCCGACGAGCCGCTTGTTCTCATCGACGACACCCACCTCCACGAGGTCGTAGCGCTCGAAGTCGCGCGCCGCTTCTTCCTGATCCTCCGTCGCATCGACGGTCAGGACGTCGCGGTTCATCAGGTCCTCGATCCGCACCGTGCGCTTGGCGCGCAGGAACTTGTCGAGCGGGATCGTGCCCAGCACCTGGTAGCTCGGATCGACCACATAGAGCTGGAAGAACTCGTCGGGCAGTTCCTGCTCATCGCGCAGGTAGTCGATCGTCTGCCCCACCGTCCAGAATGGCGGGATCGCGATGAAGTCCGTCTGCATCCGCCGGCCAGCGGAATCTTCGGGGAAATCGAGGCTCCGCTTGAGGCTCAGCCGCTCGAAGGCCGGCATGGCGGCGAGCACTTCGTCGCGGTCCTCTGCATCCATGTCCTCGAGGATGTAGACCGCGTCGTCGCTGTCGAGCGTCGCGACGCCGCGCGCCACTTCCTCGGCCGGCAGTTCGTCGATGAGCTCGGTTCTGACGGACTCGTCGACTTCCGTCAGCGCCAGGTAGTCGAACTTGTCGCCCAGCATCTGGACCAGCGCCACGCGCTCATCCGCATCCAGGGCCTCGAGCACGTCACCGGCGTCCGGCGCGTCCAGCGGCTCCATCAGCTCGGCAACATCGTGCTCGTCGCCCGCTGCCAGATGCGCGCGCAGCCGCTCGATCCACAGCGGATTGAGGTGCTCGTCCGCATCGCGAAAAGCGTTCGGATCGGGCCGGGTTTCCCCGCTTTCCGCAATGTCGATTTCGTCGGTCATGGAGACCCCGGCAGGCTGGCGCTTCGGGTTCAAGGCTGGTGTAGCCAATCGCCTCGATATGCGCCAGACTCAGCAGCGGGCCAAGTCGGATTTTCCTTGGTACCGGAGGGACATGGCGATGGCGTCGCAGGAGAGCGAGATCGGCCGGATTCTGCGGCTCTGCGCCGAGCGCGGCCTCCTCGAAGTCACGCAGTCGACGAGCTATGGCGCGCCGTCGATCAAGGTGAAGGCGAAGAACTTCGCCTCCGTGCGCGGGCCCAACGAGATGGTCCTCCACTGCCCCATCGAGCAGAAGGACCTGCTGATGGAAATGGCGCCCGACATCTACTGGCAGACCGACCACTTCAAGGGCTGGCCGGGCCTGTTGGTTCGGATGGAAATCATCAGCGACGAGGAACTTGGCCTGCGGCTCGAGGACGCCTACCGCTTTCGCGCGCCCAGGCGCCTGCAGGAGAGTTTTGCCGCAATCAGGGGGTGAGGTCGCGCGGCGGCTCGAGCCCGTTGATCAGGCAGGCAGTGGTCACCGTGTTGGCGAGGAGGCAGGCGATGGTCATCGGCCCTACCCCACCCGGCACCGGCGTGATCGCCGCGGCGACTTCGGCCGCAGCGGCATAGTCGACATCGCCGACCACCCGAGTCTTGCCCTCGCCCTTGTCGGGCGCAGGCACGCGGTTGATGCCGACATCGATCACCGTCGCGCCGGGCTTGATCCAGTCGCCCTTGACCATGCCGGGCCGCCCGACCGCCGCTACGACGATATCTGCCTGCCGCACCACCTCTGGCAGGTTTTTGGTCTTCGAATGCGCCACCGTCACCGTGCAGTTTTCGCGCAGCAGCAGTTGCGCCATCGGCTTGCCGACGAGGTTCGAGCGCCCGACGATCACCGCGTTCAGGCCCTCGAGCGAGCCGAGTGTATCGCGCAGCAGCATCAGGCACCCGAGCGGCGTGCAGCTCACCGGACCCGGGAGGCCGATCTGGAGCTTGCCGACGCTGGCCGGGGTGAAACAGTCGACATCCTTGTCCGGCGAGATCGTCGCGATGATCTTGTTGGGGTCGATCTGCTTCGGCACCGGCAACTGCACCAGGATGCCGTGGATCGCCGGGTCGGCGTTCAGCTTTTCCACCAGCGCCAGCACCTCGGCTTCCGGAGTGTCCTCGGGCAGCTCGTATTTCTCGGAGTACATGCCGACCTCGACGGTCTGCTTGGCCTTCTGCGTCACATAGATCTGGCTGCCGGGATCGTGCCCGACGATCACCACGGCGAGGCCTGGCGTGATGCCGTGTTCGGCCTTGAGCCGCGCCACATGGCCGGCAATTCGGCCGCGCAGCCCCTCGGCAAAGCTCTTTCCGTCGATGATTTTTGCAGTCATGGCGCGGCCTCCGTCTGGCGCCGCCGATATGGAGCAAACGCCGCCGATCCGCAACCTCAGTACGGCGCCGCGACCGCGATCCCGTCGCGTTCGAGCGCGTCGCGCACCGCCCGCGCAATCGCGACGGCCTCGGACGTGTCGCCGTGGATGCAGAGCGATGCGGCCTGGGTCCGGATCACCGATCCATCGATCGCCACCAACTCTCCCGCCCGCGCCAGCCGCACCGCGCGCTCGGCGATCTCACCCGGATCGTGCAAGACCGCCCCGGGCTCGGTGCGCGGCACCAGCAGCCCATCCGGCATGTAGGCGCGGTCGGCATAGGCTTCGCGCACGATGCGCATGCCGAGCACTTCGCCGACCTCGACCTGGGCGCTGTTGTCGATGGCAAGAACGGCGAGGTCCGGCACCAGCCCCGTGACGGCGGCAAAGCAGAGGGCGGCCACCGCCGGTTCCTCGGCCGCCATGTTGGCGAGTGCGCCGTGCAGCTTGAGGTAGCGCACCGGCACGCCCTCTTCCTCGGCGATCTCGACCAGCCGCCGCACTTGCGCCCGCACCTGCGCGTCGAGCTCCTCCGGCGGCAGCATTAGCCGCTTGCGCCCGAAATTCTCGCGATCGGCAAAGCCCGGATGCGCGCCGACGGCGACGCCGCGGGCAGCGGCGGCCCGTAACGCGGCTCGCATCGTGGCGTCGTCGCCGGCGTGACCGCCGCAGGCGATCGAGGCCGACGAGACGATCTCGAGCAGCGCCTCGTCGCCCAGCATGCCCTCGCCAAGATCGGCATTAAGATCGAGCGTCGTCACTTCAGCGTCCTCGCATGGGCAATGGTCACGGGCTCGAACCGAACCTCTGTCCCCGGCCGCAACTGTGCGAAGCGATCGAGATCGGCCGACACGATCGTCGCGATGCGCGGATAGCCGCCGGTCGGCTGGTGGTCGCGCATGAGGACGATCGGCGTGCCGTCGCCGAGGATCTGCACATCGCCAGCCACTACAGCGTCGGAGACCAGCGACAGGATGCGCTGGCCGGCGAACACGCCGGCGGTATCCCCGAGCCGCACGCCCATCCGGTCGAGCTGGGGCGTTACGACGAAGGCTTCGGACACGAAGCGTTGGCGCAGCTTGCTGTCGAACACATCGGCATGAATGCCCCAGATCACCCGGATCGGGCCTTGGGCGATGTCGGCCGCCCTCGGATGCGGTGACGGCTGGCGGGCGAGTACCGCGCCGAAGGTGAGTTCGTCACCGGCGGCGAGCGACCGCCCCTCGAAGCCACCGAGGCCTGCGATCGAGCTCGTGGCCTTACTGCCCATCACCACCGGAACCTCGACCTCCGCATCGAAGCGCAGATAGCCGTAGTTGCCGCGCTTGCCGGGCGTGATTTCGACCACCTGCCCTGCCTTCAGCATGGCGCGTCCGGGCCAGCTTTTGGTAGCGCCATCGATGTTGACGGCGAAGGCGCCGCCATCCCACGACATGCCGAGCGGCCCGCGCTCAACCTTGAAGCTCAGCCCTGCCGTCGTGAACTCGATCCCCGTGGGCGCGGCATGGCCAAGCCAGCCACCGGCCCGCTCGAACGCGGCGCGATCCATCGGGCCCGACTCGCTGATGCCGTGTCGCAGCAGCCCCGGTCGTCCGGAATCCTGCAGCGTCACCAATGGTCCGGCGCGAACGATGCGGATGGCGCTCATTTGGCCACCTCGAACGATACGGTGTCGCCTGCGCGAACCCGTGTCGGCGGCTCGGTACTCGGGTCGAAGTTGCGGAACGCTGTACGGCCGATCACGTGCCAGCCGGTCGGAATGGGCGTCGAGGTGATCGCCGTCTGCCCGGCTGCGAACAGCACTGTGCCGGCCGCTACCTGCCGGCGTACGACCGCCCGCCGCGCCACGTGCAGCACCTCCGGATGCATGCCGCAATACAGAAACCCCGGCGCGAACCCGGTGGCGAGAACGCGCAGCGGCCGGGCATTGTGGGCATCGACAAAGGCGCGCGCATCGAGCCCCACCAGGCCCGCGACCTCGCCGAGATCTTCGCCGTCGAATACCACAGGCACGGTGTGGGCGGCGCCGGGTTGCACATCCTCCGCGTCCGGGTTCAGCAGCCGCACATCCCCGGCCAGCCGATCGAAATCGGTGGCGGCGGGGTCGTAGCGCAGCAGCACGGAGGCGAGGTTCGGCACCACCTCGACGACACCGGCAATCGCCGCCGACTCGGCGCGACTGGCGAACGCGATCGCGGCGGCGTTCACCGCATCACCCAGCCGGTCGCCGAAACGCACCAGCAGCGCCCGGTCGCCGAGCGGCAGGATTAGCGGCGATGGAAGGGGCGCTTGCGGCGAGGACATGGCCCTCACCTAGCATGCGACTTGCCGCTTCTTCTATGGCACGCTAACAGCCGCCCATGACCATTCCGGGCACCAATATTCAGGTCGAGGGCCACGCCATCGTCTCGGTCGACGGCATGATCGCCGCCGCCGATGGCTCGATGCCGCCAGCATTGCGCAGCGATGCCGACTGGCGGCTGTTCCAGGCCGCGCTCGACCGTGCCGCGCTGGTTGTCCTCGGCCGCCTCGGCCACGCGCGCCACCCGAACCCCGGCCGTCGGCGCCTCGTCCTGACGCGCTCGGTGGCCGATCTCGCACCCGATCCCGCTGATCCGCTCGCGACCTATTGGAACCCGGCCGGCCTCGACTCGGCCGAGATGCTCGCCCGCCTCGGCATCACCGAAGGTACGCTCGCGATCACCGGTGGCACCGGCACGTTCGACCTGTTCCTGCCATTCTACGACCGCTTCATCCTATCCGAAGTCCGCGGCCTGACGCTCCCCGGCGGCATTCCCTGCTTCACCACCGACCACCCCCGTTTCGTCCTCCCCGGCGCCAGCCTCGAAGCCCGCGACATGGAGACGATCGATCCGGGCGTCGTGCAGACGACGTGGGTGCGTGTTCCCGCCAAATCTGGACAGCCGCAACTCTAGCGGCTAATCCACCGCCGTCGGGCAGGTGGCAGAGCGGTTGATTGCTCCGGTCTTGAAAACCGGCGAACGTGAAAGCGTTCCGGGGGTTCGAATCCCTCCCTGCCCGCCAGTCTCAACGTGATCGGATGATGAAGCTCCAGATCGGCACCACCGCCCGCGTCGCGCTTCTCAGCACTGCGCTCGCGCTGGGAGTTGCCGTGGCGGCGTGGCTTGCGTGGGGCCGATCGGATCTCGAACGCCGGCTGGACAGTTGGCTTGCTGCCAACGAAATACCCGGCGCCGTCCTGGCCATTGGAGCCGTTGGGGGAGAGCCGCGATTGCTGGCGCTTGGAAAAGCGGCGCCAGGTGACCTTATGACGGCTGACGACAGCTTTCGTCTCGCCAGCCTCGCCAAGCCCATCACTGCCGCAGCGGTTCTGCTGCTGGCACGTGACGGCAAGCTGGAGCTCGATGCGGACGTCGACCCCTCGATCCCTGGCGTGACCATTCGCCAGTTGCTGCAGCATAGCGGCGGCTGGGACCGGGCGTTGACGTCGGACCCGATTGCCGATCCTGCGGCGGCGACCGCGCTGGGCGTCACCGGCCCGCACACCTGCATGGATGTCGCCAAGCTCGTGCCACCGCGCGAGTTCGTCCCCGGAACGCGCTATGCCTACTCCAATATCGGCTACTGCTGGCTCGGCGCGATCATCGAAAAGGCGTCCGGCCGCGCCTATGCCGAGTTCGTGAGCGAAGAGATACTTTCGCCGCGCGGGGCGCACCTCACCTACGACGGCGTCCCCACGGTGTACTATGTGAACGACTGGCCGAGCACAGCTTGGACGGCCCTTGGGCCAGGCGGCGGCTGGACAGGTACGGCCGCGGAATACTGGCGCTTCGCCGCCGGGCCAGTCGACCCCGAGGTAATGTCGCGACCGGCATTCGCCATTGCCGGGCAGGACTACTACGGCCTCGGTTGGCGAGTGTGGCCCGACGGGGCCTTATCGCACTACGGCTCTCTGCCGGGAGCGTACACGTTCGTGATGCGACTGAACGGCAAGGTCGCCGTGCTGCTCTTCAACGGGCGACCGCCCGACGATCTTCTTGCCCAGGGCCAACTGAGGGACATGCTACTCGCCGCAGGATTTGGCGAAGCCTCACGGCAATAGCAGCGTGGACCCCGTCGTCTCGCGCGATTCCAGCGCCACATGCGCCTTTGCGGCGTCGGCGAGCGGGAAGGTCTGGTCGATGGCGATCTTGACCTTGCCCTCGGCGATCACCTTGAACAGGGCGTCGGCGCCGGTCCGGAGGTCCTCGGCGGTGCGGAGGTAGCCGCCCGTGGTCGGGCGGGTGAGGAAGAGCGAGCCCTTCTCGGCGAGGATGGTGAGCTTGGGGATCGATACCGGCCCCGAGGCATTGCCGAAGCTGACCATGAGGCCGCGCGGCTTGATGCAATCGAGCGAGGCTTCGAACGTCGCCGCGCCCACGCCGTCATAGACGACGTCGACGCCCTTGCCGCCGGTGAACTGCTTGGTCGCCTCGACATAGTTGCCGGTCTTGTAGTTGACCGTTAGGTCCGCGCCGTTTCTGGCGGCGATGGCGCATTTCTCGTCCGAACCGGCGGTCGCGATCACCCTGGCGCCAATCGCCTTGGCCCATTGCGTCAGGATCTGGCCGGTGCCGCCGGCCGCGGCGTGGATGAGGATCGTTTCGCCGGCCTTCAACGGATGGGTCCAGTGCAGAAGGTAGAAGGCGGTCAGGCCTTTGAGGATTGCAGCGGCCGCGACCTCGTAGCTGATGCCGTCCGGGATCTTCACCGCGCGTTCAACGGGCAGCAGCCGCTCCTCGGCATAGGCGCCGACCGCGCCCTGATAGGCGACGCGGTCACCGACCTTGAGCGTCGTGACATCGGGGCCGACCGCGATCACTTCGCCGGCGCCTTCATTGCCGGCAACAAACGGCAGCGCGACCTTGTAGAGGCCGGTGCGTTGGTAGGTGTCGATGAAGTTGAGCCCGATGGCGTGGCTGCGGAGCTTGATCTGCCCGAGACCGGGCGCCGGCACATCGACCGTCTCCAGCGTCAGCTTTTCCGGGCCACCGAGTTCGTGGACGACGATCGCGCGGGCCATGGCTACTTCCTCGGCGCCGATTTCGGCCGCGACTGCGCCCGCGAGGTCGTCGTCGTGCGCGACCGGGCCTTGGGCTTGGCGGACGCCGGTGTTGCTGCCGCCGCCACCGGCTTTTCGTGGGCGAGGTCGGCGATCACTGCCGTTGCCGTCTGGGCGTTGGCGCTGCTGCGCTTGCGGCGTTCCTTCGCGATGATGTTGATCGCCTCGACCAGCACCGAGAAGCCCATGGCCGAGTAGATATAGCCCTTGGGGATGTGGAACCCGAGCCCGTCCGCCACCAACGTCGTGCCGATCAGCAGCAGGAACGCCAGGGCCAGCATCTTGGTCGAGGGGTGCTTGGCGACGAAATCGGCCACTGGGCCGGAGGCAACGAACATCACGCCGACGGCGACGATCACCGCTGCAATCATCACCTCGACATGGTCGGCCATGCCGACGGCGGTGACGATCGAGTCGATGGAAAACACGAGGTCGATGAGGATGATCTGGCTGATGATGGCGGCAAATGCCATCGAGGCCTGCTTCTTCAGGTCATCCGCATGCTCATGCGGCTCCTCGATCTCGGCATGCATCTCGTGCGTCGCCTTGTAGACGAGGAAGGCGCCGCCAAGGATGAGGATCAGGTCCTTCCACGAGGGCGCGAACCCGGCGATGTCGAAGGCCGGTTGCGTCAGCCCGATGATCCAGGAGATCACCAGCAGCAGGAGGATGCGGAAGACGAGCGCCAGCAGCAGACCCAGCCGGCGGGCGCGATCCGCCTGTTCCTTGGGGAGCCGCGACACCAGCACCGAAATGAAGATGATGTTGTCGATGCCAAGAACGATTTCCATCGCCGTCAGGGTCAGGAAGGCGGCCCATACGTTGGGGTCGGCAAGCAGTTCCAGCATTTTCGCTCCGGTCGATCCGCTGAGGTGCCGCCATATTTACGGTCCGGCCAGCAATGTTGGAAGAGTGCGCGGAACACTGCGCACAGGGTGCGGATTTTTACCGCAGGGGCCGAGCGTGGCATGAAGCAGCGCGCGAACCACTGGCTGCAAGATGGTCCGGCTGTTATGCTTTCGCCAAGACCCGCATGAAAGCTCTCCCATGGACTCATTCGCCCCCCTCCCCGCCCTTGCCGGCGGTGTGCTGATCGGTCTTGCCTCCGCCCTGCTCTGGCTCGGCAATGGCCGGATCGCCGGCATCTCCGGCATATTCGGCCAGTTGCTGCCGCCGGCGCGAACGGTGATCTGGCGCCTCGTCTTCCTCGTGGCGCTCGTTCTCGGCACACTGGCAGCCGCCTGGCTGATCCCCGGCCTCGGTGTCGGTGGCCCTAGCGGCCAGCCGGCGCAGCTCGCGGCGCCACCCTCCGGCTGGGAAGTGCCGGCACCGCTCTGGATCGCCATTTCCGGCCTGCTCATCGGCTTCGGCACCAAGATCGGCAATGGCTGCACCTCCGGACACGGGGTATGCGGGATCGCGCGGCTGTCGAAGCGCTCATTCGTCGCAGTGGGCGTATTCTTCGGTGTCGCTATCCTCACCGTCACCCTGACCGGGATCGTCTGACATGTCCGCAACGACCCGCCTGCCCTACCTCGCCACTGCCGCGCTGAGCGGCCTGCTGTTCGGCGCCGGCCTCTACATCTCGCAGATGGTCGACCCGCTGAAGGTGCTGCGATTCCTCGACTTCACCGCCATCCCCACTGGTGGCTGGGACCCCAGCCTCGCCTTTGTCATCGTTCCTGCCATCGCGGTGATGTTCGTGGCCGTGCGCATTGGTCGCCGCCGCAGCGCTCCGGCCTTTGCGGCCGAGTTCAACGAACCAGAGTTCAACCGTGTCGATACTCCGCTGGTCGCCGGCGCCGTGCTGTTCGGCATCGGCTGGGGCATGTCGGGCATCTGCCCGGGCCCAGCTATTTCGCTGATCGCGTTCTGGCCGGACAATCTGGGCATATTCCTGCTGGCCATGTTCGCCGGTTCCTATGCGGGTGCGTTGATCATCCCGAGTGGCCACGACAAGCGGCTGGCGCTGGCGCGATGACCGGTACGCCAGAAGCAGTAGTGGTTGGTGGAGGCCTTGCCGGCGTCGCGGCGGCCGTGGCCGTGGCGCGCTCGGGGCTGCGCACGCTGCACCTTGCGCCCAAGGGGCCACCCGACCGCCGCACCTCGGCACTGATGGGGCCAAGTGTCGACTACCTGACGCGCACGGGGCTGATCGCCGATCCTGCCCGGCTCGGCCATCCGCTGACCGAGATCCGCATCATCGATGCCACGGACCGGCTTATCCGTGCGCCCGAAACCCTGTTCCGCGCCGACGAGGCGGGCCTCGCCGCCTTCGGTTGGAATTTTGCCAACACGCTGCTGCTCGAAGCCTTCGAGGCGGCGCGCGGAACGCTCGACAATCTGGAAACGCGCGATCTCGCGCTCAAGAGCATCGAACCCGACGACGCCGGCTGGCGTCTGGTACTGGCCGATGACAGCACGATCATCGTGCCGCTGGTGGTCGGGTCCGACGGCAAGAAGTCGCTTGTCCGCGTCGCCACGGACTTCCGTGCCCGCGAGCACGGCTTCACCCAGGCGGCACTGGTCTGCGACCTCGAGCTCGCGCGGCCGCTCGGCGGCACTTCGGTCGAGTTCCACTACGAACAGGGCCCCTTTACCCTGGTGCCGGCCGGCGGTTCGCGCGCCAACCTCGTGTGGATCGACGACCGCGAAACGCTGAAGGCGGCACAGGCCTCCGGGGCGGAGGGGCTACGCAGGACCTTCCTCGAAAAGTCGCAGCGCCTGTTCGGCGACATCAAGCTGCTGACGCCTGCGCACATGTTCCTGCTCTCGACCCTGACGGTCGACAAGGCCGGCATGAACGGCGTGCTGCTCGCGGGCGAAGCGGCCCATGCCTTCCCGCCGATCGGCGCGCAGGGGCTTAACCTCGGCCTGCGCGATGTCGCCGATCTCCAAGCGGCACTCGCTGGGAGCGACCGCTCGCAGCTGGACTGGGCCAAGGCGGTGAGCGACGACTATGCCGGCCGCCGCGCCGACGACCTGCAGCGCACCGGCGCCATGGTCGATGCGCTGTTCCGCTCGCTGCTCAGCGATTTCCTGCCGGCCCAGGCCCTGCGTGCCGGAGGCCTCTGGGCCCTGCGCATGCTTCCGCCGCTGCGGCGCACGGCCTTTGGCCTCGGCATGGGCAACCGCTGAAAGGAAAAAGGGGCGCTGATGCGCCCCTTCGCATTCGGTCGTTCGCGGCCCGCTTATTGCGGCGCCGGAGCCGGAGTACCTTCGGCCGGCGGCGTCGCGCCACCCGACAGCTCCTGGCGGAGCTGCTCGGCCCGATCCTGCAGCTGCTGCTCGAGCGCCGACGGCGCCGCAGCCTGCTGGTTGAACTCGTCGAAGGTCATCGCGGCTTCCCCGTCATAGACGGACGTAAAGCCAGCGAGGTTGATGTCGATGACCAGATCCTTGTTCTGGCGATTCTTGGCGGTAAGGCGCAGCGTGCCGCCCTTCTTGAGGCTGTTGACGTAGGCCTCGTTGATCACCAGCTGGGTTGCGCAGCTCTGCGGGTCGCACAGCATGAAGGGCACGCGCACGGGCTTGCCGCCATCGATCTGCCAGGTCAGCCCGAACGGCAGCAGCACCCCGAGCGGCACCGCGGCCACGGCGAGCAGGCGGCTCTCCTGGCCGGGGTCGTCACGCAGCAGGAACGAACCGAGGAACTGGCCGTTCGCCACCACGACCTGCCGCATGATGCAGGCCTTCTTGTTGTCTGCGATCGGATCGCACACCTTCAGCCAGTTCTTGGTCGGATCGGCATTGGCCGGTGCGGTGGCAGGCGTCGCTGCGGCTGCATCCGGAGCCGGTGCGGCCGGTGCCGGTACTGCCGGCGCTTCCTGCGCGAAGGCCCCGAAGGTGGGCATCATCAGCGCGGCAACCGCGAAACCGGCGACGGCGAGCTTCTTGAGGGTCATTGAAATTCCTTGTGGTGTCCTACCAACGGCAGCTCTTGTGGCCACCCTATTTCGAGCGCTGTTCAATGCACGAATTCGGGCAATAGCATGGCCGGCCTGACTTCCGGAAGTATTAACCTGCCAGTGTTGCGGCAACGCCCGATTCCGTGGCCAGCCGGGCCATTCTGGAGAGAATCGCGGCTGTGCCCTTCAGCCTTGCATCGGCCGTTGGCCAATCTCGGGCGAACACGAGTTTCTGATCAGGTTTGATCCGCACCTGCATCTGCGGCTCGGACACCATGCGCACGAGCCCCGCCGGATTGGGGAACTCGTTGTGCCGCAGGGTGATGACGGCGCCCTTGGGTCCCGCATCGACCTTTTCGACATTGGCCTGCCGGCACAGTGCCTTGACGAGGATCACCTTGAGCAGCGCCTCGACCTCGTCGGGCAGCGGCCCGAAGCGGTCGATCAGCTCGGCCCCGGCTGCGTCGATTTCGCGCGCATCGGTCAGATCGCCCAGGCGGCGATAGAGCTGCATGCGGACCTGCAGGTCGGGCACATAGTGCTCGGGAATCATGACCGGCATGCCGAGCGAGATCGTCGGGCTCCACTCGTTCTTGTCCTCGTAGTCGGCATCGCCATCGCGCAAAGCGGCCACGGCTTCTTCCAGCATCGCCTGATAGAGCTCGAAGCCGACTTCGCGGATATGGCCCGACTGCTCGTCTCCGAGCAGGTTCCCTGCGCCACGGATATCGAGATCGTGGCTGGCGAGCTGGAAGCCCGCACCCAGCGTTTCGAGCGATTGCAGCACGCTCAACCGCCGCTCGGCCGTGTCGTTTAGCTTCCTGTCCGCCGGGATCGTGAACAGCGCATAGGCGCGCTGCTTGGCGCGTCCGATACGGCCCCGGATCTGGTAAAGCTGCGCCAGCCCGAAATTCTCGGCCCGATGCACGATCAGCGTGTTGGCGTTCGGGATATCGAGGCCCGATTCGACGATCGTCGTTGCCAGCAGCACATCGAACTTGCCGTCGTAGAAATTGTTCATGATGTCGTCGAGCTCGCTCGGCGGCATCTGGCCGTTGGCAACGACATAGCTGACTTCCGGCACCTGCTGGCGCAGGAACTCGGCGATATCGGGCTGATCCTTGATCTTGGGCACGACATAGAAGGCCTGCCCGCCACGATACTTCTCGCGCAGCAGCGCCTCGCGCACGCTGAGTGCGTCGAAGGGCGAAATGAACGTGCGGATGGCGAGGCGATCGACCGGCGCCGTCGCCAGCAGCGACAGGTCCCGCACGCCCGTCAGCGCCAGTTGCAGGGTGCGCGGAATCGGCGTCGCCGTCAGCGTCAGCACGTGGACGTTGCCCTTCAGCTCCTTGAGCCGCTCCTTGTGGGCAACGCCGAAATGCTGCTCCTCGTCGATGATGAGGAGGCCAAGATCCCTGAACTTGATGGACTTGGCGAGCAGGGCATGCGTGCCGACGACGATATCGACAGTGCCCTTCTCGAGTTCTTCCTTGGTGCCCTTCAGCTCGTTTGCCGACACCAGCCGCGACGCCTGGCGGATGCGTAGCGGCAGCCCCGAGAAGCGCTCGGTGAAGGTCTTGAAGTGCTGCCGCGACAGCAGCGTGGTTGGCACCACCACAGCGACCTGCCGACCCGACATGGCGACGGCAAACGCGGCACGCAATGCCACCTCGGTCTTGCCGAAGCCCACATCGCCGCAGACCAGCCGGTCCATGACCTTGCCGGACGACAGGTCCTCGAACACGGCCGAGATCGCGGCGAGCTGGTCCTCGGTCTCGTCGTAAGGGAAGCGTGCCGCGAACTCCTCGTAGAGCCCCGGCTGGATGTCGATCGGCGGCGCAGTGACGAGCTGGCGCTGCGCCGCGATCTTGATGAGCTGATCCGCCATCTCGCGGATGCGCTTCTTGAGCCGGCTCTTCTTCGCCTGCCAGGCGACGCCGCCGAGCTTGTCGAGCTCGACCTGCGCATCCGCACCGTAGCGCGAGAGGAGTTCGATATTCTCGACCGGCAAATAGAGCTTGGTGTTGCCGGCGTACTCGATCTCGACGCAGTCGTGCGGTGCCCCCTGCACCTCGATGGTCTTGAGGCCGAGGAACCGACCGATACCGTGGTCGACATGGACGACGAGATCGCCGGCCGCGAGACCGGCGGCTTCGGTCAGAGCATCGGAAGCGCGCTTGCGGCGCTGCGGACGGAGGAGACGCTCGCCGAGAATGTCCTGTTCGCTGAGGACCAGCAGGTCGTCGGTCTGGAAGCCGGTTTCGAGGCCGAGGACGACCAGCGCGGTCGTCTCGGCCGAAGTCGTCTCGGCATCGCGCCAGTTCTCGGCCATGCGCGGATGCGCTAGGCCGTGATCGGCCAGCACCTGCGCCATGCGGTCGCGCGAGCCCTCCGACCAGCAGGCGATGACGGTGCGGCGCTTCGCCTTCCGCTCGCGGGCGAGGAGGTTCACCACCGACTGGAACAGGTTGACGTCCTGCGCCTGCCGCTCCGCGGCAAAGCTCGGCGCTACGCGCCCGCCGGCATCGTCGCCGCGGTTGGTGTCGGGCGCCGCGAAGGGCGACAGTTGCACCACGCCGCCCTTGGGCGCGACCTCGTAGATCGCGCGGCCCGTCTCGTAGAGCTGATCGGGCGGCACAGGCTTGTAGGGCGCGCCGGAATTCGGCGCCTGCTTTTCGTGCCGCGCATCCTCGCGCGCCTGGTAGTAGTCGCCGATCTGCTCGAGCCGGTCGACGAAGGCTTCCCTGGCCTGGTCGTCGAAGACGAAGGGGGCGGCTTCGGAATAGGCCGCAAGGTGGTCGAGATGCTCGTAGAAGAAGGCGAGCCAGTGTTCGACGCCCGGATAGCGCTGCCCGGCGCTCACCGCCGCATAGAGCGGGTCGTCCACCGTGTTGCCGCCGAACATCGTCGTGTAGCGCGCCCGGAAGCGGCGGATCGCCTCATCGCTCAAGAGCACCTCGCTCATCGGCGCGAGCGCGATGCGCTTCACATTGCCGGTCGTGCGCTGGCTGTCCGGATCAAAGGTGCGGATGGTCTCGAGCTGCCGCCCGAAGAAGTCGAAGCGATAGGGTTGCTCCGCGCCGGCCGGGAAGAGGTCGATCAAACCGCCGCGCACCGCATACTCGCCCGTCTCACGCACCGTCGGCACGCGGAGATAGCCGTTGCCTGCGGCCCAGCCGACTAGCTTCTCGCTATCGACCACCTGCCCCGCCGCCGCGGCAAAGCTCATGCCGGCAACTACGTCGCGCGGCGGCAGCTTCTGCACCAGTGCGTTGACCGTGGTGACGAGGATGGCGCCCTTCGCGGCGCCGCTGGCGATGGTGGAAAGCGCCGTCATGCGCGCCGACACCGTCACCCCGTTGGGCGACACGCGGTCGTAGGGCAAGCAGTCCCAGGCCGGCAGCGACAGGATCTGGTGGCCCGGCATCAACTGCTCGAGAATTTCGACCATGCGCTGCATGCGCCGCCCGTCGCGCGCAACGAACACCGCCGCGATCCCGTCATCTGGCGCCGCCTTCAGCCGCTCCTCGACGAGGCGTGCGAAGACGACGGGCTGCATCCCGTCGGGAACATTGGCAAGCGTGCGGTCGGGGCGCTGTTCGGTCATCGTGCGGTCCGGAAGTTCAGCACATCATCGAGAAGCCGGTGGTCGGCATCGGCGGGCGTCGGCTCCTGGCCCATAAGCCACTTGAGGAGGTCGGTATCCGCCTCTTCGAGAAGTGCCTCGAACCGATCGAGTTCCGTCGCGTCCATGCCCGCAAGCTTGGCATCGGCATAGGGACCGAGCAGCAGGTCCATTTCCTTGGTCCCGCGATGCCAGGCGCGATAGCGCAAGCGGCGCTGGCGCAATGCAGAATCTTCACCGGCGTCTTTTTGAAGGGCCATGATCGGGTCGTCTCGGAGATGTGGAGGGCGTGTTTACGCCGTTGCGCCGCCCCTGTCCACGCGAGCCTTGACCCAGGCCCGCCGCCAGCCACACATGGCGGCATGGCGCGTCCACCCATCCTCGATCCGCTGTTCCGCTCGCTCCACTCCATCAAGGGCGTGGGGCCGCAGCTCTCGGCATTGCTGACCCGCTTCTTCGGCGCGCCCGAGGGGCAGGAAGCGATCGCGCTCGACCTGTTGATGCATATGCCGTCCGGCGTCGTCGACCGCCGCGCCATGACCGGCATTGCCGGGGCCGTACACAACAATGTCGCGACGCTGAAGCTGCATATCGACCGCCACCAGGCGCCGCCGCGTGGCCGACCGAACGTGCCCCACCGCGTCTTCGCCCATGACGAGACCGGCGAAATCCAGCTTGTCTATTTCCGCGCCCAGGGCGGCTGGGTTGAAAAGCTGCTGCCGGTCGGCGAGGACCGCTACGTCTCGGGCACGATCGGCTTCTTCCAGGGTGAAAAGCAGATCACCCATCCCGACTATGTCGTCGAAGTCGACAAGTTCGAGGACATGCCGCTGGTCGAGCCGGTCTATCCGCTCACCCATGGCCTCACCGCCCGCCCGCTGATCAAGCTGATCCGGCAGGTGCTCGGCACCCTGCCTGATCTCCCCGAATGGATGCCGGCCGAGCGGATCGCCGAGTTCGGCTGGCCAACCTTTGCGGCCGCGATGACGGCCTCGCATGCACCGGAGACGCCGGACGACGCGCAACTCTGGTCGAAGAACCGCATGCGGCTGGCCTATGACGAATATCTCGCGGGCCAGTTGGCGCTGCTGATCGTCCGCTCGCAGCTCGTCGCCCCGCGCGGCATCCCGCGCAGCTTCACCGGCGAGATCACCGCGGCGGTGACGGCCGCCCTGCCCTACACCCTCACCGACGGCCAGAGGCTCGCGGTCGAGGATATTCTGCGCGATCTCGCAGCGCCCGAACGCATGTCGCGGCTGGTGCAGGGCGATGTCGGTGCGGGCAAGACTGTTGTTGCGCTGATGGCTATGGCCGCCGTCGCTGAAAGCGGCGCGCAATCGGCGCTGATGGCGCCAACCGAACTGCTGGCCGCCCAGCACTATCGCTCGCTAGCGCCGATCTGCGTGAAGGCTGGCCTCGGCATCGAGCTCCTGACCGGCAAGATGCCGGCCGGCGACCGCCGCGCCGCGCTCGAACGGCTGCGCAGCGGAGAAAGCCAGATCGCCGTGGGGACGCATGCCTTGTTCCAGTCCGGCGTCGAATTCCACAATTTGGGGCTCACCGTGGTCGACGAGCAGCACCGCTTCGGCGTGCACCAGCGGCTCGCGCTCAGCGAAAAGGGCTCGCATGCGGACCTGCTGGTGATGACCGCGACGCCAATTCCGCGCACGCTCGTCCTCACCCATTTCGGCGACATGGCCGTCTCGATCCTGCGCGAAAAGCCGCGCGGGCGGCAGCCGATCGACACCGCCGTGCTCTCGATCTCGGAGTACGACCGGGTGGTGCAGCGCCTCGCCTCGCGTATTGCCGAAGGGGCGCAGGCCTTCTGGGTGTGCCCGCTGGTCGAGGAGAGCGAGAACCTCGAAGTCGTCGCGGCGGAGGATCGCTTCGCCGCGCTGAAGCAGGTGTTCGGCGACGAGGTTGTGCTCGTCCACGGCCGCATGAGTGCTGCGGCCAAGCAGGACGCCATGGACCGCTTCCAGCGCAACGAGGCAAAGATCCTCGTTGCGACCACGGTGATCGAAGTCGGCGTCGACGTGCCCAACGCCACCATCATGATCATCGAGCATGCCGAGCGCTTCGGCCTCGCCCAGTTGCACCAGTTGCGCGGCCGTGTCGGTCGCGGCAACCAGCGCTCGGCTTGCCTCCTGCTCTACAAGGAGCCGCTGAGCGAGACCGCCCAGGCCCGGCTCGAGACAATCAAGCGTACGGACGACGGCTTCGAGATCGCCGAAAAGGACCTCGAACTGCGCGGCCAGGGCGATGTACTGGGCACACGCCAGTCCGGCATGCCCGGCTATCACCTCGCCGTGCCGGACGTGCACCGGCACCTGCTGGAATGGGCGCACGAGGATGCACGCAATGCGCTGTCGCGTAACCCGGGCCTTACCGGAGCCGAGGGCGAGGCGCTGCGGATCCTGCTCTACCTGTTCCGCAAGGACCTTGCGATCCCGCTTTTGCGGGCGGGGTAACACCGCGTTCGGCCAGCACAGAGCTCGCCCATCCACTGGCTGTCATCCCTGCGAAGGTAGGGATCCATCTATCGGCTGGCGCGAGAGGTGCGTTGGACCCCTGCCTTCGCAGGGGTGACACCCGGACCAGTGGGCGCATTTGAGCCCAAATCGCGCTGGAACCACGTCCCCCGATTAGCCGAACCTTAACTGCCCGCGTAGGACATTGGGCTTCGAACGCGTAGCCCGACTCTGCCCGATTAGCGGCAGCGGCATCCGGACCGATGCCGAAGGGTCTCGCAGAAGCGAGTTTTAGCGGGGCACTGCCGTTCGGACCCCATCCGGCCTGGTGGTTCCCGATTTTAGTACGGGGCTATGCGCGTATGCGGCTCATCATTGGTATTGTCGTCGTTATCGCCTCCGTGATTGGCGGCTACATGGCCATGGGCGGCCATGTGGAGGTGTTGTGGCAGCCGTTCGAAGCCGTGATCATTCTCGGCGCCGCCTTCGGCGCCTACATCGTCGGCAATACCGGGCCGGTGCTGAAGCAGACCGCGAGTATTTTCGGCATCCTCTTCCGCGGCCCGCGCTACAACAAGGCAGCCTATGTCGAGCTGCTGGGCCTGCAGTTTTCCATCTTCAAGCTGGTGCAGTCCAAGGGCGTCCTGGCGCTCGAGCAGCACATCGAGGACCCCGAGAACTCGCCGCTCTTCCAGCGCTTCCCGAGCTTCATCAAGAACCATCATGCCGTGGAGTTCATGTGCGACTACCTGCGCATGGTCACCCTGGGCACCAACGTGGTGCACGAGATGGAATCGCTGATGGATGAGGAACTCGAAACTCACCACCAGGAGAACGAACGCCTCGTCAGCGCCGTACAGGCCCTCGCCGACGGCACCCCTGCTCTCGGCATCGTGGCCGCAGTGCTCGGCGTGATCAAGACCATGGGCTCGATCTCCGAGCCGCCGGAGGTGCTGGGGCACATGATCGGCGGCGCCCTCGTCGGTACGTTCCTCGGCGTGTTCGTCGCCTACGGCTTCTTCGGCCCCATGGCGCAGTCGCTGCGCTCGATCTTCGAGGCGGAGTCGAAATACTTCCTGTCGATGAAGGTCGGCCTGCTGGCCCACATGTCGGGCTACGCGCCGTCCATCGCCATCGAATTTGCCCGCAAGGCGCTGATGAGCGAAGTCCGCCCGACCTTCGCCGAGATCGACGAGGCGACCGCGAACCTTCCGGCTCTGACCTAGGAGCCGGACGATGGCCGCTCACGACCAGATCATCATCAAGAAGATCAAGAAGGGCGGCCATGGTCACCATGGCGGCGCCTGGAAGATCGCCTATGCCGACTTCGTGACCGCCATGATGGCGTTCTTCCTGCTGCTCTGGCTGATCTCGATGACCACGCCCGAGCAGAAGAAGGGCCTCGCCGACTATTTCGCCCCACCCAATGTGAGCGAGAGCAACAGCGGCGCCGGCGGCGTCATGGGTGGCCAGGCCTTCTCCGCCGACGGCGCCAAGATCGCCGTCGATTCGAGCAAGGACGCCCTGACCGCGCCCGAAAGCAGCACGCCCGGCCCGCAGATGGAATCGCGCGGCGGCTCGGACGAGGTTGGCGGCAGCCCGAACGATGCCACGCGCGCATCCTCGGTGTCGCTGCAGTCGCAGTACAATGCGGACTTCCACAGCGCCGCCGCCAGCATTCGCCAGGCGTGGCAGGCAGACCCCGATATCACCACGGTTTCGGACAGTCTCATCGTCGAGGAGACGCAGGAAGGCCTGAACATCCAGATCGTCGATCAGGAAGGCCGGCCGATGTTCCCCGAAGGGTCGAAGTATCCCTACGAGGAAACGCGGCAGGCCATTGCCGCCCTGGCTCCGATCCTCGAAAAGCTCTCGAGCCCGATCTCGATTTCCGGCCACACTGCGGCGGGTGCGAGCTACCCCAATCCGCGCTATGGCGCCTGGGATCTTTCCACCGATCGCGCCAATGTTGTGCGCGGCATTCTTGGCGAGTTCGGGCTCTCCGACGACCGGCTCCAATCGGTGACCGGCATGGCTTCGGCCGATCCGCTCTTCCCCAACGACCCCTACCTCGCCGGCAATGGCCGCGTGGAGATCACGGTGAAGTATGAGGCGCCGCCCGTGCCGGCAGGGCTCAAGCCGTAAAGAAAAGGCCCGGCGCAAGGCCGGGCCCCTTCAATCCCAAATGGACGTGGCTCAGCCGTTCGGCGAGCACTCGGCCACATAGCGGCGACCGTACTGGTCTTCCCAGACGCACTTGCTCGGGTCATCGCGATACCGGCCGATCAGTTCGCCGGTCACCGCACCCGCGATGCCACCGACCGTTGCACCGACAACCGCACCGCCGAGCGAACCGGTCGTGGTGCCGCCGATGACGGCGCCAGTCACCGCACCAACGCTCGCAGCCTTTTCGGTGGTCGAACAGGCCGTGAGGGTCAGCGCCGTGGCGAGCACCGCTCCAATGGACAGGATTTTACGCATGGAAGACTTCTCCAACAGATGTTTGCGCTGAGCCCGCGAACGGAATGCGCACCGACCCCATTGGTTCCACGCGCTTGTGACCACACCGTGATTGGGCTAAGGGTCCGGCTCAAGATTGGATAGCCGAAATGTCTGAACCTGTTGCGGCGCCGGCCCCCGGCGCCGACGAGATCGTTTCTTCCCGTGGCTGGGCCGCCGAGTTCCGCGCGAGCTTCGCTCTCGCCTGGCCGCTGATCATCGCCCAGCTGGCCCAGAACCTGCTGTTCACCACCGATGTGGTTCTGATGGGCTGGCTCGGCTCGAAATATCTCGCCGCCGGCACGCTGGCGGGCGCGTTCCTCATTCCGTTCCAGCTGACCGGCATCGGCATAGTCG
>JAESFU010000452.1_pt1 | contig 22559 bp, 23 predicted proteins | sample 9269461 | NCBI WGS metagenome assembly JAESFU01 (sample SAMN14502556, study PRJNA617107) | algae metagenome | isolation source: Stenomitos rutilans HA7619-LM2 and co-occurring heterotrophs from cave walls | place: USA: Waikapalae cave, Hawaii | collected 2009-07-28
ACCGCGCGCCGTCAGTTCATTGGCAATAGATGGCGTCGGTGTCAGGACGCAGCGGCTTGGTTTGTGGAACTGCCGCAGGAAGCTCCAGCTAGCTTGCGCGACGCCGGGCAGCGGAATGCGCAGGGCCGTGTAGTCGGCAAGCTTGGTGTGAAAGCCAGTCGTAAAGGGGATCTTGTTACGGAGGCACCAGCGGCGCGTGGCCCAGCCGATCGGACCTTCAGTGGCGATGTAAATGGCATCAGGGCGTGCGTCGTCGATCTGCTGCCCGGCTTCGTCAGGTGTCAGGAAGGTGAGCCTGATTTCCGGATAGAATGGCAATGGCCAGGTGCGCTTGTTGCCGCCAGATAGGAACCGGACATCATGGCCGCGATCCTTGAGCGCCAATGACGTTCGCTCAAGCGTGCGGACGACACCGTTAACCTGCGGGCGCCAGGCGTCTGTTGCGATCAGGATGCGCATTGGCGGCGGCTCCGGCGGTGAGGGTTTTCAGGTCGGCCCAGGCGACGATCTCGAAGCGGCCGTCATAATGCTCGACGAGAGCGGTGCAGCTCTCCACCCAGTCGCCGTCGTTCAGGTAATGAATGCCGTCGATGTCGCGATTATCGGGGGTGTGGATGTGGCCGCAGATCACGCCTTGAGCGCCCCGCTGGCGCGCCTCGCGCACCACGGCATCCTCGAAATGCGAGATGAATTCGACCGCCTTCTTGACCTTGTATTTGAGATAGGCGGAGAGCGACCAGTAGGGCAGGCGAAACAGGCGCCGGATACGGTTGAAGCCGGCATTGAGTGTGATCGACCAGTCATAGGCCGTGTCGCCCAGCTTCGCGAGCCACGGCGCGTAATAGACGACCCCATCGAACTTGTCGCCATGCAGCACGAGATAGCGCTTGCCATTGGCGCCGGGATGGATCGTCTCGTTGAGGACCGACACGCGACCGAAACGCAGATTGGCGAAATCGCGGAAATTCTCGTCGTGGTTGCCAGGGATGTAGATGACCTTCGTGCCCTTGCGGGCCTTGCGCAGGAGCTTCTGAATCACGTCATTGTGGAACTGGTCCCAATGCCAGGTCTTGCGCAGGGCCCAATTGTCAACGAGATCGCCTACGACGTAGAGCCAGTCGCTTTCCGTTACTTTGAGAAAGCCCAACAGGCTTTCGGTCTGGGCCCGGCGGGTGCCCAGATGCACATCCGAAATGAAAATGGCGCGATAGCGTCGCGGCTGTGGGAAGTGAGCGTTCATCGGACCCGGATCGGCCTTTGTGGCTCGATCCTTAGACCGCGAGTCCGGTGACGCCTTTACGACAGTTTTCTAACGGTCATTTTACAAGTTGCTGATTCTGCCGCTGAAATGCGGTTCAGGCAGCCAATGCGCGGCGTACCTTGTCAGTCAGGTCGCTGCGGGTGAACGGCTTGTTCACCAGCTCCACCTGCTCGGGCAGGTCCTGGATCTGGCGCACGGAACCCGGCGCATAGCCCGACATAAACAGGATTTTGAGCTGCGGATTAAGCTTGCGGGCGCGCTTTGCCAGCTCGGGACCATTCATGCCGCCGGCCATGATGACGTCCGATAGGATGAGATCGATGTCGCCCCGCTGCTCGATCAATACCAGTCCTTCAGGCCCATTGGCCGCTTGCAGCGTTTCGATGCCCATTTCGGAGATCATCGCTGCTGCCACCTCGCGCACCGCCTCATTGTCCTCGACGACCAGGACGACAGGCGCATGATCGGTGGTTTCCGTTTTCTCCGCGGCTTCCGGCTCTGCCTGCGAGGGAGCGGCTTGCATGGGCATCGCGGCCGAAGCGACGACTGGCAAATAGAGCTTGACCGTCGTGCCATGACCGACTTCGGAGTAGATGCGGATATGGCCGCCCGATTGTTTCACGAAACCATAGGTCATCGAGAGGCCGAGGCCTGAACCGGCTTCCGGGTCCTTTGTCGTGAAGAAGGGCTGGAACACCTTCTCGATATCGGCAGCCGGTATGCCGCAGCCGGAGTCGCTGACCGCGATCTCGACATATCGGCCGGGCAGGACTTCCTCGTGCTGGCGGCAATAGGTGTCGTCGAGCGTTCGATTGGCCGTCTCGATGACCAGAGTTCCGCTCTTGCCGGTCATGGCGTCTCGCCCGTTGATCGCAAGATTGAGGATTGCGGTCTCAAGCTGGGTCGGATCGGCGCTCACCGGCCAGATATCATCGCCTGGCTGGATATTGAGACCGACACGGCCGCCAAGCGCATGGCTCAGCATGTCCTGCATCGAGGTGATCAAGGTGTTGACCTCGATCGCCTCGTTCTGGAGCGTCTGCTGGCGCGAGAAGGCGAGCAACCGGCGCGTCAGGTCCGAGCCGCGGTCGGTCGCATCGATGGCGGCCCGCAGGCGCTTTGCGGCGCGCTCGTCATTGCGTACCAATTGTTCGACCAGTTGCAGATTGCCCATCACGACCATCAACAGATTGTTGAAGTCATGGGCGATGCCGCCAGTCAGTTGCCCGACCGCTTCCATCTTCTGGGCCTGAAGGTATTTGCGTTCGAGGAGGCGGCGATCGGTGATGCACTGGCAGGTGCCGAAGATCGCCTCGACAGTGCCGCCCGGACCGCGCTCGGCCTCGATATTGCATTGGAAATAATGCTGCTCGCCGGACGCGAGCTTGGCTGCGACTTCGAGCTTGGCGAGCGGTGCGCCGAGACGTGCCGCCTGGATCGCGTCGCGAAAGCGCGATTGATCGCCGGGCGCGATCATTTGCTCGAACATGCTGAGCGTCGGCGGCAGGGCTGAGCCTTTCAGTTCGAGCAGGTCGATCATTTCCGCCGATAGCGTCGAAGCGCCGCTATCGAGGCGCAGATGGAAGCTGCCGATCCGTGCCGCGGCCTGCGAGCGCCGCAGATTGCGCTCGCTCACGCTGATGCTCTCGAGCGCCGTCATCTCGCTTTGGATATTGCGGCAAAGACCCACGACCTTGGCAGGCTTGCCATCGACGGGATCGCGCACCAGGCCGGCGACCGCCTCTATCCAGATGTAGGAGCCGTTGCGGGCGCGGACCCGATATTTGGTCTGGAACAGGTCGGCGCCGAAGGGCGCGTTGCGGATCTTTTCGTCCAGCGTCTTGTCGAGATCGTCTGGGTGGATGCTGGCATTGAAATTGACGAAGTCGAGATCGACCGCGCCGTCTTCGAATCCCAGCACCTCGTAGATCTCGGAGGCGTTGGTGGTGAGCCTCGAACGGTAGTCGTAGTCCCACAAGGCATAGCCGCCGGATCGCAAGGCGAGCTGCAAGCGCCGCTCGTTCTGGATAGCGGTCTCGGCTTCCGCCTGGCTGCCGTGTTGGCCGATGAGGATCATGTATTCGCGGCCATCGGCCTGCCAGGATTGCGGCGAGAAATAGCTGGTGCGGGCTTGTCCAAGCGGTGGTGTAAAGGCGATCTCGACCTTCTGCGCGCCGGTGACGTCATCGGTCATGTAGCGCGCGGAAATCGCGCCTGCGCCGTATTTGGCGAGTTTCCGGCCAACCACATCTTCCTGGCGGCAGTTCCAGCGGGCGAGCGCGGCACGGGTACAGGCGATGACCTCAACCTCGGGCAGGGCGACGATCAGCATCTCGACATTGGCGATTTCGAAGGCATTCGCGAGATCCGCGATATGTCCGTCGGCCCTGTGCATGGATTTCCCCGGATGGTTTGAGGCGTCCCGGCGAATCTGGGCCCAAATGGTGAAGCAAGGGTTGACCGCGAAACGCGATTGCGAGCCGTTTCGCGGCGCGGCATAAGCTCTGTTAGTGCTTGGGGGACGCGCGATGGACGAGAAATGGCAGAAGAGCTTTCCGGTATCCTGGGACCAGTTTCACCGCGACGCGAGGGCGTTGGCGTGGCGATTGAGCGGGACCGGACCTTACAGCGCAGTAGTTGCGATCACCCGGGGCGGCCTCGTGCCGGCTGCAATCGTCGCTCGGGAACTCGGCATCAGGGTCATCGAAACGGTGTGCGTCGCTTCCTATGACTATGACAAACAAGGCCAATTGCAGGTGCTGAAGACTGTCGGATCGAGCGTCACGGGAACGGGGGAAGGCGAGGGGGTGCTGATCGTCGACGATCTCGTGGATACCGGAGCCACGGCCAAGACAGTGCGGGAAATGCTTCCCAAGGCGCATTTTGCAACGGTTTACGCCAAGCCGGCCGGGCGCCCCATGGTCGACACTTTCGTAACCGAGGTCAGCCAGGATACGTGGATATACCTGCCTTGGGACATGGGCTTGCAGTTCTCCCCGCCGATCCGGGACGGCGCCAAGGTCTAAACACACGCATGGCCGCGTGGTGGAATGGTAGACACAGCAGACTTAAAATCTGCAACTCGAAAGGGTGTCCCGGTTCGAGTCCGGGCGCGGCCACCAATTTCAGTTAGTTGTTGCCGAGGCTTCAGCGATGCTTCCGATCCCCGCCGATATCTTTACCGAACCGAGCAATGTTTCCCCCGATGGAGTCGCAAATCTCGGGCCCTTACGGGGGCTCGCAGGCGGGTGGCAGGCTCAAAGGGGCATCGATGTAAATCCCAAGGCACAGGGGCCGGAGCAGCGGATATTTCAGGAACACAACCTGATGCTACCGATCGATCCGCAGACCAACGGCCCGCAGATATTCTATGGCCTGCGCTATCACATCCACATCAACACGCTCGAGGAGGACATAACCTTCCATGACCAGGTCGGCTACTGGCTTTGGGAGCCTAACAGCGGCTTGATCCTGCAGAGCGTGACTATTCCAAGGGGCCAAGCCCTTCTGGCAGCGGGGCATGGTAAGCCGGGTGACAAGAAGATTTCGGTCAGCGCCAAGCGCGGCGACACCGCCTACGGCATCTGTTCGAATGAGTTCTTGGAACAGGCCTTTCGGACCGACAGTTATCGGTGCGACATTACGTTCAATGATGACGGAACCTGGACATACTTCATCGAAACCCAATTGATGGTCAAAGGCTCAAACACCCCGTTCCTTCATCATGATACGAACACGATGCGGCTCGTTGAGCCGCCGAAGCTCAATCCTTGGGCCCTGAAGCTCAAAGGCGGGAAATGACCAAGACTGATGGAGTTCGCCTTTATCGCTTGACCGAAGATGCCGCGGGCGAAAGCTCGTTCGAGGATGGCGAGATCGCGCGCGTGCTCAACGTGTTTGCGCCGCCCGCCATCCCGTTCTTCACATCTCCAATCGAGAACGCAGCGGGCTACACAGCCATCCGTATCCCTGTCGGCTGGGTCGGGGAACTGCACCGCTCGCCCTATCGGCAGATGATGTTCTGTTCAGCGGGTGCCCTCAAGGTGACGGCCACCGACGGAAGCGTCAGGACGGTCAAGGCCGGCGATGCCTGGCTGATGGCGGACAATCACGGCAAGGGCCACCGCAGCGAAGTCGTCTCCGAGGTCCCTTTCGATGCAGTCATCATCATCCTCGAAAAATAGATCAAGCTTAAAAGGTCGGCGATCATGAAACGGACGGCAATAGGTTGGATCCTGCTCGCTGTAATGCTCCCGCTCGGCATGGCGTGCGCGGACGCAGAGGCCGCGGCGTGCAAGCCTGGCGCAAAATCGAAGAAATCGAACGTCGCGGTCAAAGTGAAATTCGTCAACAAGAGCGGCGAGTATCGCGGGGTCTTCTGGCTCGATTACAAAGGCCAAATGGTCAATTACGCCAACCTCAATCCAGGTCAGAGCTACACGATCGACACCTTCGTCTCGCATCCGTGGGTGTTCACGGACGGTCCGGGCAATTGCATCGAGATGTATTTTCCAGCGAAGGGGAAGAACCGCTACAATTTGACGGTTAAATCGCCTGGCTTCGGCGAGGACGGGGATTAGTCCAGCCGCACATACAAACTAAATCAATGGCTTAGAAAAAGCGGAAACCCCGCCGGCCGGGGGCGACAGACGGGGCTTCGTTGATACAGCGGGATCTTTCGATACCGCTCTACACTGCGAAAATGCGCCTCTTTCCGTCCGGTTCCGGCGAAAGGATAAAATTATTTCCAGTCCCGCGGCCGCCCATCGGATGAGCCGGATTGAATCCTCTCATTTGCGGAAATTTAGGGTTAACCAAGGATTCACAACGGCCTTTGTTGCACTGCAATAGAGGTGCATATGGGGCGCACGAGATGGGGCATCTCGGTGGAAGACATGATACGTAGAGAACCTGTGATTAGCGAACGCGCCATTATCGCGTTCGTCGGATGCTTTGCCCTGGTGGTCGCCGCAATGGCGGTGGTGCGCTGGGTCGTTTGAGTAGAACAGCACCAAGACGTGACTCACAAGAAGGCGCGATCCCGATGGGACCGGCGCCTTTTTCTTTTCTTCGCGGGAACGTTCGGCACTTTAATCTGTGCACGGACTAATAGCGCGCTTGCCGGATTCACGCGTTACAACCCAAAGCTGACCCCATGTTCCCCTGCCACAATTGAAGCGTTGACCGGGCAGGGCGATGCACTGTAGCCTCCGTCCAACCGTGAGGGGAATCGCGGGCAAAAGAGAGGGGGCGGTGGTCCGAAGACCTTGCCCCCTCATCTGTATGGGCAAGCCAAACTCCGCAAATCAATTGAGCACGACACGAGCTGGGCTAGGATGCGCGCGCGGTGAATCGATTGCGCCAGGCTTGAGCATATGACCCACGACCACAATCATCATCATCACGATCATGGCGCCGCCGGTCATCATCACGGCGGCCATGCTCATGCGCACGGGCCTGCCAATTACGACCGCGCCTTTGCGATCGGCATTGCGCTCAATCTCGGCTTCGTCGCGATCGAGGCGATTTACGGCTTCCTCGCAAACTCGATGGCGCTGCTTGCCGATGCCGGACACAATCTCTCCGATGTCCTGGGCCTTGTCATCGCCTGGGGCGCCACCATGCTCGCCAAACGCCCGCCGACGGAGCGTTTCACCTACGGTCTGGGCAGTACGTCCATTCTAGCTGCGTTGCTCAACGCGGTTTTCCTGCTCGTCGCGACCGGCGGCATTGCCTGGGAGGCTGTGAGGCGCTTCGGCGAACCCGCACCGGTCGCCGGCATGACGGTAATCGTCGTCGCGGCGATTGGCATCTTGATCAACGGGATCACGGCGTGGCTCTTCGCCTCGGGCCGCAAGGGCGACATCAACATCAAGGGTGCCTATCTCCACATGGCCGCAGATGCCGGTGTTTCGGCAGGCGTGGTGGTGGCCGGCATCGTCATTCTGATGACCGGCTGGGGCTGGGTCGACCCGGCGGTCAGTCTGGTGATCGCGCTCATCATCGTGTGGGGAACCTGGGGTCTCTTCCGTGAATCGATCGCCATGACGCTCAATGCGGTGCCGTCGAGCATTGATACGGGCAAGGTCAAATCCTACCTGGCGGCACTGCCCGGAGTGAGCCAGGTTCACGATCTTCACATCTGGAGCATGAGCACGACCGAAGCCGCGCTGACCGCTCATCTCGTCATGCCGCAGGGCGCGCCGGGCGATGGGTTCTTGACGAAACTGGCGGAGGAAATGGCCGAGCGCTTCAAGATCGGCCATACGACCATTCAAATTGAATGTGGAGACGACTGTCGGCTCGCTCCGGACAATGTCGTCTAGTCCATCGTCGCAATTGTCTTGTCGATCAGGGCAAGCCGGTCGATGAAGAACCGATCGTGTTGCGTCATGCCGGCCGCCTTGACGACCTGCCATGAGCTTTCGATCGCCTGGCGGCTCTCGCGAACGAGCGCGACCGAGCCCTTGCGCTGACCGACGATAAGGAGCGCCGTGCCGCGTTCGCTCTCTATCGTCGCCCAGTCGAGTGGCGCCCGCTCGCGCGTGTTGACCAGAAGAATGGCCTCATAGACCTTGACGGCCTCTTCCAGCCGCTCGGTGCCGGCATCGGCCATCCCAAGATCGGTCAGTGCAAACGCCAAGCCGTACTGAACGCTGAGCCACTCGGCGGGTGTCCTTTCGCGGGTCAGGATTTCGAGAGCCGCTCGATAGGACTTGACCGCGGATTCGAGTAGAAGCCGGTTGTCCCGACGAATTGCCAACATGCCGAGGGTGCTTCCCAAATTGTACTGAGTAAGCGCCCAATCAATCGGAGACTCGGTTCTCGCCCGGGTGTCGAGCATCGATTCGTATATCTTGACCGATTCCTCCAACCGCTCCGGGCCTTGCTCCAGAGAGCCCAGGGATTGCAACGTGTTGGCAAGTCCGCCATGCGCCGCGCCCCATTCCCGACGGTCCCTGTCGCGATCGACGAAGGGCAGCAATTCCCCGTAGGCGGCGACCGCGGTTTCAAGCCGGGAAGCGCTTCGCTCTCGCTCTCCCAACAATTTGAGTGCGGCCGCTAGACGGGATTGCGTCCAAAGCCAGTCGCTCAAAATGAGATCCGGTTTGCGGATTTGTAGAGCGGCCTGATAGTAGTCGACTGCTTCAACCAATCGCTTGGTATCGGCGTCCTTGAGGGCCAGGGCTGCGAAGGCATCGCCGAGGTCGGTTTGGATCGTGGCCCATTGAAAGGGCGAATTCTCACGGGTGATGACTTCCGCAGCCTTTTGATAGATTGCAATTGCCTCAATCTTGCGCTCCGAATTGCCTTCGACCTCGCCAAGCGCCACGAGCGCTCGTGCCAGTGGCAGTTGAGTGTTCGCCCATTGCATGGGAACTGTATTTTTGGTCAGCACTTCGAGTGCGCTTTTGAGAGCGAGGATCGCATTTTCGATCCGAGTCTTGTCACCCGTTCGTGTGCCGATCGTCAGCAGAGTCTGTGCAAGGTTGGTCTGAACGGCCGCCCAAAGCAGAGGCACGCGATCCCGGGTACGTTCTTCCAGCGCGGCTTGATAGGCTTTCACGGCAAGCTCGAGTTGTGCGGTGCCGTCCACGCGATTGCCCAAAATTTGCAACGCATTGCCCAAATTATTCTGCGTTGTGGCCCAGTCGAGAGGAACGCGGTCGCGCCTATGTTCTTCGAGCGCGGCCTCATGCGCCTCAATGGCTCGCTGGATCGCGTCAGTTCCTGTCTGCCGTTCTGCCAGAGCCGTGAGCGCAGTGCCGATATTGTCGACGGTTGCCGCCCAGGCGAGCGGAAACCGTTCGCGCGATCGCACGCCGAGTGCGGTCTCAAAGACCTGGATTGCTTCCTCGAAACGGACGGTGCCGGTCTCGCGCTGGCCGAGCCAGAGCAGCGTGGCACCCAGATTGTTCAGCGTCGTCCCCCAGAGCACAGGGAAGCGCTCCGGCGTGTAGACTTCCAATACCTCGCGATTGACAGCGACGGCCTGCTCGAGTTTCTCAGTACCACGCTCGCGCTGGCCGAGATTGGCAAGCACGAGCGCGATATTGACCTGGGTCTCAGCCCACTCGAGCGGGGCCTTTTCACGGGTGCGAATCTCCAGCGCGGCACGATAGGCGGAGAGAGCACGCTCGAACCACATGGTATCGCTGCTGCGTTCGCCGAGCGTGCTCAATGCGGAGCCGAAGTCGTTTTGCAGAGTGGCCCAGACGATCGGATCGCGCTCGCGGGTCATGACTTCGAGGGCCGTCTGATGGGCGTTGACAGCCTGCGTGAGGCGGTCTGTTCCCGCTTCACGGTCGCCTAGCCGGTGTAAGGCTGTGCCAAGACCGTAGTGGATCAACGCCCATTTGGCGGGCTCGGCCTCGCGCGTCGCAAAGGCGAAGGCAGCGGGGTAGGTTGCAATGGCGCGTTCCAGGGCGGCGTTGTCGCCTTTGAAGTGGCCATGCGAAGTCAAGGCGTCGGCTTCTGCAAGTTTGTAGCGATGGGCCAGTTCCCGGTCCCAGTTTTCGACACGCGTAAAGGCGGCGCGGTAATCGTCCGCGGCCTTGAGGAAGTCGTAGGCGAGCACATTCGCTTCGGCGCTTCTGGCGAAGACCTGCGCGAATTCCAGTTCGCGCGCTTTCACATCCTCCTTGGCCTGGTCGACGGTCGTGGCAAGCGAGGCAATGCGAGCCTTGGCCTTCTCATTGAAGCCGATGGCCGTCTTGATGGCGCCTTCGCCGATCGCCTCATCGGCGAGCGCCGACAACCGCATCAGTTCGGCATCGCTGCTTTTGAGCGTGTTGCGTTCGGCGATGAAGCTCTTGAGCTTTTCGGCGCCGGCGCGCAGTTGCTCTTCAAGCTTGGTCGGGTCCGAAGGCCCTTCGACTTCGAGCATGCCGAGCATGCCGTAGAGCGCATCGAGCGGAACCTTGTCGTTGCGGGCCAGGGATTCCACGACCTTCTTCCTGTCGTCGGGCGTCGTCGCAATGGTGAGAAGGAGCTTGCGGCGTTCGCCGCGGATCGCGGCTTCATCGCCTGAAACGGACTCCGCAACGCCGCCGAAATAGAGGAACTGGCGCAAGCTGCTGTTGGTCCACGGCACCTGGCGGCCTTGCGTCTCGACATAGACTTCCTGGCTCACCAAAGTGAGCACATCGCCGAAATCCATGCCCGTCGCGGCGAGGTGCTTGAGGAGGGCCGCGGCATAGGGGCTGTTGCTGTCGGGCTCGCCGTCGAGCGCCACTTCGCCAGGGGCTGCCGCAAAGCCTAGAACCGTGCCGCGGACGGCATCGCTTGCGGATGGCTCGGGCGCCGAAACGATGACGCCGCGCGTCGGCACCGTCAGACCGCCTTGGCCGATAGGCGCTGGTGCTTCGGTTTCGGAAAGCTTGAGGGAAGCTCCGGCGGGAAATGGATTGGACCGGCAGGCATCGAGCAGCACGATCACCAGGGGCACTGTCTCCTGCAGGTCGCGCAGGAAACTGGAGAGGGAGACCAACCGCTCTTGGGCGCTATCGAGCGATGAGACATCGGCGTCGATCGGAACCAGCCAGTTTTCGCCACCCGCCTCGATGCCATGCCCCGAATAATAGAGGATCGCGACATCGGCGCCCTCGGCATCCTCGACGAAGCGTTCGAGATCGCGCTTGAGCTTGGCTGCGTCGCGATCGACGACATCGCGGGCATCGAAGCCGAGATTGTCGAGCAGGTTCTTGATCTCGCGTGCGTCGTTGAGCGGATTGGTGAGCGGCGGGAGGTTCTTGTACTTAGTTTCGCCGACCACCAGGGCGACGCCCTTGAGCGCCGGCGCGTCCTCGGCGCGGACAGCACCGCTGAGCAGGAACACCGCGATCACCGCGGCCAGAAATGTTCTCAACTTCGCCGTCACGCCTTGCCGTCCCGAATGGTTGCATCGAAACTCCCGGGCAAACCGGGCGGCATAATGTCGGGCAGGCGGCAGGGTGGAGGCAAGGGCGGGTCTTAGCGATCGTTCACCCGCGTGGTGAGCGCAATAAAGCGACGGTCAGTTCCCTCGAAGCCCTGGCGGAAGAGGCTCAGCAGGACCGCGATCGTTGTCTCGCCGCCCTCCGGCGTGAAGGCGATGACGTCGGAGATGGCATAGTCGCGCGGGCAGAAGCGCGATTCAGGGATCGACGTGTCCTGCGCGATCACCTTGGTCCCGCCTTCGGGGCTGGTCAGTTCGAGCTTGAGGCCCTTGACCGGGCCCAGGTTCTCGCAAGCCGCCGCGGGCTCCGGCACCGTGATCGGCGTCAGGCGCAGGCTCCAGGCGCGCTCCTCCATATTGAAGTAGTCGTTCAAGCGGAAACTCACGCTATAGGGATCGGCGGAGAGTTCGGTCGCCGGATTGCTCACCACCAGAAGTCCGCGCGGTTCGACCTTGAGCTTCTTGAGGATCGGATCGGCCTTGGCGCGTGCCTCGCTGCGGGCCTTGCTCAGAGGCGTCGCCTCGTCATCGATGCGCCGGCGGATCGGCGTGCCCTCGGCCCAGCTGTCGTTGGTCGCGTCGATCACGAAGATGTTGGAATAGGGAAAGCCGGAGCCGTCCTGGATGCCGAACTCCTCGAAGGCGAAATACCGGCCGTCCGGCGAAAAGCCGAGAATGTCGCGATAGGCATAGTCGCCGGCATGCGCCAATGGCGCTGCGAAGATGAGGGCGAAGAGGATGGTCAGGATACGGGCCGTCACCGTGGACTCCGGTTTTTCAAGGCAGTTGCCCTTTCGGGGCACATCTGGCCTATTCCGGCAGCCTTCGGGCTTCAAGGAGAAATCAATCCCGTGTCCGCACTCGAATCCAGCAGCGTTAATCTCGGAAACTGGCGCCTGCCGCCCTTTAACCGCGTGAGCCTTACCCGCGTCCGGGAGATCCTCCCGACCGCCAATATCGCGGCCTCCGGCCATTCGGAGCCGTTGCCGCGCGCCTACCATGATTTCTCGAAATTGCCGGTCGCATTGGCCTCGGGGTCGGAGACCACCGTCGCGGCGTTTCTCGATGAAACCTTTACCGATGCCTGGATGGTCCTGCATCAGGGCACGGTTCTCCACGAATGGTACCGCAATGCCGAGTGCTCGCGCCAACCGCATGTCTTGTTTTCGATCTCGAAATCGGTGACGGCGATCCTCGCCGGCGTTTTATGGGGCGACGGAGCGCTCGATCCCGATGCGCCGGTCACGCGCTACGTCCCCGAGCTTGCGCAATCGGCCTACAGCGATGCGACGGTGCGCCATCTCCTCGACATGACCGTGTCGCTTCAGTTCAAGGAAGATTACCTCAATCCCGACGACCTCTATCTGCGCTATCGCCAGGCGACGGGCTGGAATCCGCGCCAGCCCGATGCCGAGACGACGGCCGGCTTCATGGCGCGGCTGAAAAAGAACACCCATCCGCATGGCGATCGCTTCCATTACCGCTCGCCCAACAGCGACCTTCTCGGCTGGGTCGTCGAGCGCGCCGGCGGCGCCAAGATCGCCGAGCTTCTCTCGGAGCGCATCTGGAAGCCGATGGGTGCTGAGGCCGACGCCTATATCACGCTCGACCCGGCGGGCGCCTCGCGCACCGCGGGCGGCATCTGCATGTTGCCCGCCGATCTCGCCCGCTTCGGCGAGATGATCCGCTGCGGCGGCATCGCCAATGGACGGCAGATCGTGCCTGGCGCGTGGATCGACGACATCCGGTCCGGCGGCAGCGTCGATCAATGGGTGAAGGGCGACATGACCAACTTCATCGCCAGGGGGCGCTATCGCAGCAAGTTCTACAACCTTGTCGATTCATCGGCCTTCATGGGCATCGGCATTCACGGCCAATGGCTCTATATCGATCCCGATGCCGATCTCGTCATCGTCAAGTTCTCGTCGCAGGAGCAGCCGGTGACCGACAGCACCGATCATCTGCACCTCGCGGCTTTCGCCGCCCTGTCGCGGGAGTTTAGTTAGTGCCTCACTTTCCCTCCGCCGCGCGGCACGCGCGGGGAGGGTGTCACGCGACAGCGTGACGGGTGGGGTGTATCAACAAGGTCTTCGTTTCATGGCTCTAATAGGCTGCCCCCACCCGGCGCTTCGCGCCACCCTCCCCGAAGCCGGGGAGGGTGGGGAAACCTGCCCATGAAAATCTCTCCGCGTGTCGAAGCCTTCGACGGCTGGATTCGTACGGGCTTCGTCGAAATCAACACGGCACTGGAGAACCTCTATTTCGCGCAAAGTGATCGCGCCAATGTCGAGGGCGTCGGCGATGAACTCAAGGCGCAATTGCGCGACGAAGGCCGCGCCTACGTCGTCGATCTGCTCGCGGAAGGAAACACCGGCGACGGCTTCGAGAGCGGCTTTGCGGTGCTCGGCAATGTCGGCATGTATATGGGTGCCCTTCGCCGCCACGAACTCACAAATCCCGATCGCGAGGAAAAATCGCCGTTCCAGGAAGCCTCGTCGCTGGCGCTCCATGTCGGTGCGTCGATCGGCATGGCGCCGCGCTTTGCTACCGCCCATCTCGCGACCCACAATCTCGCCGTCAACGGCGTGCGCAAGAGCTTCACGTCACTTCCAGACGAGTTCCTGTTCATCGACGAGAACACGCGCGCGATCCTGAGCTATCAGCGCACCGCCGATACATTGGCCCGTATTGTGCCGCTCGGCGTTTCGAGCCCGGTTGCGGATGTTCTCTTCGCCGTGGCGCGCGATGGTCTGCGCGATGTCATCGCCGCCAATACTCGCCTTTTCGAACAACTCGACGTCGATCGTTTCTTCTACAGCGTCAGGCCCTATTACAAACCCTATCGCGTTGGGCGGCAGGTCTATCGCGGCGCCAATGCGGGCGACTTCTCAGGCATCAACGAGATCGACCTGTTGCTCGGCCTCTGCCGGGCGAGCGATCCCTATTACGCGCAACTCCTCGTCGACAAGATGCTGTTCATGCCGCCCACCGACCAGGCGCGGTTGCGCGAATGCATGACGCGCCGCCCCTTGCTCGATGAACTTCTCGACCTTGCCGAAGGAAATGCGGGCGAGGGGTGGTTTCGACAGAATGCCGCGGCCTTCCTCGAAGTCTGCGATCTCTTCGGCGAAACGGCGCGGCAACACCACGACCAGCTTGTGCGCCAGTTCATCGTCGAACCGGCAAAGGACCTGAAGGAAGAGCGGATGCAGGGCCTCACCGCGAGCGGGCCGCCCTTGCCGGTGCTCATTCGGGCGCTGGAAGTCTTGCGCGATTATCGCACCGCGGCCGACCGGCCCGATCTCGAGACGCGCCATGCCGATCTAGCCTTCCTGCGCGAGGCTTTGGAGAGCCAGTCCCGAAAATGAACCTCATGGTGAGGCGCCCGCGTAGCGGGCCTCGAACCATGCGACTGGAGCGAGACGCGGGAGAGGGTGGCGTTCCCGCGTTCACACCCGTCATCCCGTTAGCGGGGAGAAGGGAATGGTTGGAATTATCTATTGACCTAGTTCTCTCTGTGTTCTATGTGGCTCACATGGACACGCCTCATTACACGTCCCGGACCTATGCCATCGAAAGCAATCGCGAACGGCTCCTCGAAGTCGTCGCGGATCTGTTTGCGATGATAGGCCTCACTGCGGGCGGTATGGTCGAAAGAGTGCCGAAGCCGCTTTACCGGAAGGTGCGAAGGCTTCTCGTCTCGGCTGAATCCTGTGTCAGGCGATTGGTTGTCTCCGCGGCGCGCGAGATCGGGGTGGAGCCCAAGCCTCCGGTCCCGGTGGAGCGCAGGACCTCCGGCGAAAACCAAGCCAAGGCCCAAGCTGAAGCGAAACAGGACGGCAAGCCCAAGCGCAGACGCCGCCTGCTCTTCAACCTGTTCGACCGACCCAGGCGAAAGGATTGGGGGATTCCCGGTCGCCCGCCCAGGAAGCGCAGCAAGATCGAGCCGCGTGTTCGCCTCCTCGGTGATCCCCCCGATACGCGGCACTTGATGTTCCGCGAGTTCGGTCCGAAGGAGCCTCCTCCCGCGCCGCCAGCACCACTTGTCGAGCAAGAGACAGCCTTCGATGACGGCACGGTCAGTGCCATCCATCTCTGCCGGCGTATCTTAGCCCTTGCCGAGGCCTTGGCCGACATCCCACGCCAGGCCCAACGTTATCTGCGCTGGGAGAGGAAGCCCATCGAACAACGCCGCCCGCAACGGGCCTCGCCCTTTCGTGTCGGCCGGCCGCCAGGCTGGCGCATCAGAGCGAGCCACGCGGTTGACGAGATCCTCAAAGACTGCCACTGGCTCGTCAACGAGACCCGATTCGATACGTCGTAGGCCGATTCGTCCGTATACAGATGTTATCCATGCCCTCATCCTTCGAGGCGCGCTTTTGCGCGCACCTCAGGACGAGGGGCGATTGTATTGGTCCACACCCATACCCGTCACCCCAGCGAAAGCTGGGGTCCCCTGAATCATGTCAGCAACGGCACCGGCTCAGGGGATGCCAGCTTTCGCTGGCATGACGGTTCGTGTACGGAGCAGTTGTGACATCTCCATCGGCGGGCTTGCCTGTCCTCGGGCTCGACCCGGGGAACCCGCCGATCCAGTCTGGATGGCAGGCTCAAGGCCTGCCATGGAGGATCCTCATCCTGAGGCGATCGCCAAAGCGATGTGCCGCTGGCCTTATGTCATTTGCGTGATGAGGAGCGTGGCGAGCGCCAGCATCGAGCCCATGCTGACGATGTCGGTGATCGTCGTGAGGATGATACTTGAAGCGACCGCCGGATCGGCGCCGAGCTTTTTGAGTACCACCGGCACGCTGGCGCCCGACAATCCGCTGACCACGACCGACACGAGGGTCGCGACAAAGCCGATCGCCGCCAATGTGATCGGTCCCTTGTTGCCTTCGTAGACCGCGGAGAGATAGATCGCGAGCGCCACGAGAACGCCGGTGGCGATGCCATGCAGAAGCCCGAGCCGGAATTCCTTCCACATGGCGGTACGATAGAAGGCGGTACTGCCCTCGCGCTCCAGTGTGCGCAATGTGATGGCAAGCGATTGCGCGCCGGTATTGCCGGACTGGCCGGCGAGGACCGGAAGGAAGGCGGCCAGCAGGACGACGCGGTCGATCGTGTGCTGGAAATAGCCGACGACAAGGCCTGCGGCGAAGACGGTGAGAAGATTGACGATCAGCCAGGGAAAGCGCGACTTGACCGACGGGATGAACGGCGTGGCGACGACCTCGCCGGCGTCGACGCCGACCATCTGGCCCGGCACGGCAGCAAGGCGCTGTTCCTCGAGCGTGTGAAGCTTGGCGGCGCGCACGACGCCGAGGAGTTTGCCGCGCTTGTTGCACACCGGGTATTCGGGGATCTCGAGACCCCGTATCGCATCGAGCGCGTCGCGGACGTCATAGCCGGCCCTGAGGGACACGAATTTGCTCATCATGACATCGGCGATCTTGTCTTCCGGCTCGGCGAGGATGAGGTCGCGCATCACGCAGACGCCGACCAGTCTGCCCTTGGCATCGGTCACCATCGGATAGGTAAAGAGGCGGTCGCGCGGCGTCGTGCGGATGGCCTCGATCGCGCGCGAGACCTTGTCTCCCGGATCGAGGACCAGGACCGGCGGATGCATGAGCTCGGCGATTGTCGTCATGAATTCCTGTCAGGAACGGTCAAAAATAGTCGCGGCCCAGTTGTCTCGTCCGCGCGATGGCCGATTGGCGCACGGCGTCATCGCTGAGAAGATCATAGAGGAGGACCAGCTCGCCTTCGGGGATGCCACAATAGTCGATCATTCCGGTCAAGAGTTGGACCTCGATCGCCTTGTCATAGCCGCGTTTTGCAAATTGCGCCTGGTCGCCGCCGCAGGCCCCGATGAGCAAACCCTTGCGCAGTGGGATCTTCGCATCGCCATAGGCCCAGCCATTGTTCCAGACGCGATCGATCCAGCCCTTGGTCGTCGCCGGAAACGACCACCACCAGACCGGGAAGATAAAGGCGATCGCATCATTGCGGAGGATGCGCTCCTGTTCGGCCAGCACGACGGGCGAATAGACCTTCCGCGAATCATCCCAGTCGGGTTCGTCGGCCGGCGGCAAGCGCGGATCGAAATTCTCGGCGCGCAGATCGGCGATTTCGGCATGGTGATTCGCCTGCGCGAGTCCCTCGACGAACACGTCAAGGAGTGTGCCGCAGAGCGAATCACGGCGCGGATGGTCGAAGACAACAAGGATATTCACGGAAGTTCCTTCGTATTGCGGTCCGGTGTTTTGCTATTTTTGCGCTGGAACCGCCATAGCGGAAGCGCGTTTATCGCTATGGCCCCCGCGTCACGCGCGGAGGAAAAATTTTTGCTGGCCGATTCGAACGCGCTCGCAAAATTGCCACGATTGGGCAGGACTCTCGCAATTGATCCAGCGGGGGATCAGGGGACTATCCAACCTTGTGAGAGGGGGCGGGTAATCGACTTTCCCACGTTGCGAGCGAGTTGGTCGCGCGGCTCCTGTCGCCGTCCCGAGCTTGCGCGCCAAAGAGCCCGTCCGTCCTTACCGACGGACGGGCTTCTCTTCTTCTGAAGGGGCTTGGAGCACGCTCCTGTCGCCGTCCCCTTGCACAGTTTCAACGCTATCGCGTCTTGCATCCGGGTTCAATTCACCCGAAGTGATTCAAATGCACTGTGTGATTGGCGCAACAGGCTTCGACATATATGTCACGGTCGTTCGAAGTATAAGTTCGAATTTCAAGCGAGCTACTGCTGCGGCGTGAAGATGCTGTCGAACACGCCCTTCTTGCAAGCGTCCATGAACTCGTCTTCGGTCATTTGGATAGCCGCATCATCGCTGCTATTGGCCGGCGCGAGGTTTGCCACTTCCTCGGGCTGGAGCTGACCGTCCTTGTTGGCATCGGCCTTGAGCCAAGCGCCTTCGCATTGCGCCTGATCGGCAGCCATGGGCGCTCCGGATATCGAGAAAATCATCAGGTACAGCAGAAGGGGGAGGATTGGCTTCGGCACGCATTCGGCTCCTTGTCTCACTTGGGAAGGACAAGCCGCGAAAGCGCGGGCCGGTTCCGCAAAAGAAAACCCCGCCGGGTGGCGGGGTTGAAGGTGAGGAGGTTTTTCCGGAAGAAACGAATCACGTGCCTAACAGCCTAACGCTATGCCCCCGGCGTGACCGGGGCGTGACTCAGGGTCAGGGCGAAAACGGGGGCTTGTGGATAAACGGCCTGTTGGGGCCTGCGGCGGCGATGGTCACGGGGGAGTCACGCCGAGGCGATTACGGTCATTTCCACGTTGTTGGCGCCGGAGATTCGCCGTCCCACGTCGCTGATGGCCACCCTGAGAGGGGGCTGAATCCCGCCAGACATCGTTTGGCGGGTTTTAGCTTTTGGGGGGGGCCGCGTTCACAGTTTGGCGGCGGCGAACAGCAGATAAAGTATCATCAATACGGTCAGGATCGTCACGCCGAGGGTGATGACCACGACGAGCGGGCCGCTCGACCTGACTTCGCCCTTCATGATGGACTGCCTGATCACCCTGAAATGCCAGGCAGCGCCGACGGTGAGTGCGCCGCCGAACAGCATCATGATGATGCCGATGGGCAGCGACATGGCCGTGCTGGGGATGTGGATATCGGGATTGATCTGGGCGGCAAATTCGCGAAGCCAGATGCCGAATTTTGCGACGACGAATCCCAGGCTCGCGACCGCGATACTGGTGCGCACCCAGGCGAGGAACGTGCGCTCGGCGGCCAGCAATTCCGTGACGATCTGCGACGGACTGGGCGGCGGCAGGTCGGGCGTCGTCATGCTGGATCTCCGCCCGCCTTGTCGAGGATCTTCTTGAGCCGCGCGAGCCGGACCTGTTCGACGCCGGTCACAACGCCATCCGCTTCGCTCAGGCTTTGCGCCATTTCCCACAAGGCGGCGATCGCATCGGGACTACGCGCGCGTGCTGCTGCGGCAAGCCCCGCGCATTGCGAAAGTGCCGGCGGATCGGTCCTCGCCCAACGCAGGGCGGCCGCCAGCTCGGCAGCGTCGAATGCGATGCCCGCCGCCTCCGCGCGCGCCGCGACATAGCGCTCGAGCATGAGGCGCTCGCGGTCATGCAACGCACCATCGGCCATGGCGATCGGCAGGAGAAGGCGCAGCTCGGCTCCCAATTCGGCAATCAGCCGGGATGGTGCAGGCTCGCTTGCCATTACTAGCTCGGTTGCGGACGCGGCGCGCGCGGCGCGGTCGGCTTGGTGGGCGAGGCATTGCGGGCGAGCGACAGCATGGATGCAACCTTCTGCGGATCGCCGGCAACGGCAAGCCCTTTGCCGTCGGAAAAATTTATCACCGTGCCCTGATCGGGCGCGGCCACGACAAATCGGATGAGTTCCGGATTGACGAAAATGCTTTCACCCTTCTTCGTGGTGAGCTGGCAGAAAACAGGCATCGTACCTCCCTTGGCGTCAGTTCGGGCGAATCATGCCCAATGCGGAATTTTGCTATGGAACCGACGCTTACCACATGCATTTCCAAATCCGTGAAGGGAGTGGTACTTGGCTCCCGGTTAGAACCCCGTTGGCTGATGTCAGCGGGGTTCTCCTTTTCTTGTTGCACTGCAACTTGTGGATTACGTCCTTATTACTTGCAACCGTACTCCGGCTTGCCTAATCATTGTGCAGGTCCTCTGGGTGGAGAGAGCCGGATGCGTCACGAAATCAAGAAGATGCACGCGGATGCACGAAAGAAGCAGTTCATCATTGTTGCATTAACCGCGATCGCCACGGCAGTGGTGTTCCTGGCGATCGACGTGCTCTCCGGCTAACGCCGTCGGCCGATCATATTCCGACAAATCTGACAAAACTTGCGGAGAACCGTAGGCATTAGGCCTAACGGCAAGTTTGCGAATCCATCTTTGCGATCAGCGCGTTGTGGGTTCGAGCAACGGCATCATGCCTGCTCGAACAAGCGAGGATCAGACGATGATTAAGGACAGGCGAGTCTTGAAATCACTAATCTGCGCTTTGCCACTTGCCGGGTTGATGGCGTTGGCCAGCCCAGCCCTGAGCGAGGGATTGGGCGGGCTAGGGATCAACGACAATGGCGGTAAGGGCATCGGTGTCAGTGTCGGCGGAAGGAGCGGAATCAACGCAACCGTCGGCCTCGACAAGGGTGTCGATTCGGATGTTTCGATCGGCGGTCGCAATGGCGTGAATGCCAGCGCCGATGTCGGCGTGAATGACGGCGTGTCGGGAGATGTCGACGTGTCGATCGGTGGCGGCGTGCGCTCCAATGTCAGCGCGACGATCGGCAACGGTGTCGATGTCGATGTCGGAGTCGATATTGGCGGCGACGACGATGTCGCAAGCAATCCTCCTCCGGGCAGCAGCAACCCGCCGGGAACCGAGAATCCTCCGGGATCGTCGCCTCCGGGTACCAATCCGCCGAGCCGCAATCCGCCGGTTTCTCCGAGTATCGACCTGCCGTCCGGCATTGCCGGCGTGCTTGCCGACATGTCGGCGAGCGACCGGCGCAAGCTGAAGAAGAAATGCTTCTCCATCCTGGCGGCGCCGGCATCCTATAGCCGCGACATGGTTGCGATCTGCCGGGTCCTGCAACTCGCCAATCGCTAGCAAACCTCGGAGCCGCGCATTCCCTTTGCGCGGCTCCTTCCTTCCACGTTCCGGTCTTGCCACCCATCGCGTCGTGTCGCACTCTCAGGATGAGGAATTCCCCGAGAGCGACACTTGAATTCAATCGAATTGAGTTTGCCAAGACATCGACCGTTTCGGACGGCGCGCGCCGCTTTCGAGATCGGGCTGAAGCCGATGCCGTTGGAGACCTGGCTTGAGACAGGGCCGGACCACGCCCCGTTCATGAAGGCGAAGCGGGCGCGGCTCGAAGGGTTGCCACCGCTTTTCTACGGCTGTCTCCCATCATCGCGGCCGGCCCAGGCGGAACTCCTCGCGCTGGTGAGCGAGCATCTCGTCAAGGATCATGGCGGGAATTTCACGGCAGTAGACGGGCGGCTTCACGACCACATCGATGGCTGCGTGCACGACCTTTCGAGCGACGAGGCGCTGCAGGTGCTCGGTCGCCTCTTGGAAGAAGACTTCATTCTGATCGAGCGAGTGGACGGCGCGGATATCATTTCCGCGGCTTCCAATGCCTATACGACCTCCGGGCGGATCGTTTCGTCGGTGGGGCACAGCATGCGCTTTGCCCATGAATTTGTGCCGGGCCTCAATGATCAGCTCGGCGCGCGGATCGACCGGGTGCTTGCCAACGTGCAGGTCAACGGGCCGGTCGTGCGCTTCAACTGGGTCCTGACATCGATCGCCGATCGGCTTTTTCCCGAAGGCTCGCATGACGCCAATGTCGAGGCATCGGATCGAGCGGCACTAGCGCTCGCGGAGGACTATCGCCGCGCCGGCGACATGTTGTGGATCAGGGCCGAACGGCAGACTTTCGTGCGATTGCCCAGGACCGGGGCGCTCGCCTTCGGCATCCATACTTATTCGCATCCGTTGTCGTCAGTTGCCGATGACGGCGAAAGCCTCGCGGCTCTGCATCGCCTGATCGGAGAATATTCGGATGATCGCTTGCGCTATTCCGCCATGCTTGCGATCAAGATCCCCATCATGCGATGGCTCGAGGATAAGCTGGCTCGCCTTGGCGATGTCGTCAAAGCTGGGTGAAACGGAGTGATTCGATGATCCGCCATACTGTCGTGTTTCGTCTCAAGCATCCGGCTGGCTCGGCGGCTGAGGTAGCCTTCCTCGCCGACACCAAACGGATTCTTGGTCGAATTCCGGGTGTCGAGAATTTGGAGCAGCTGCGCCAGGTCAGCAGCAAGAACAATTTCAGTTTCGGCTTCTCGATGGAGTTCGCCGACCAGGCGGCTTATGACGGCTATAACTACCATCCCGATCATGTCGCCTTTGTGCGGAACCGCTGGGTTCCGGAAGTGGTCGACTTTCTGGAGATCGACTACGTGCCCCTGTGATGGCATAACGTCCGTGTACGGAAGTTACGCTCCTGACCCAAGTCTCTGTTTCAAATCGAGACGAAATTCTGATCAGCCTGTGACAATACGCACAGCGACGCGCTAGCGCCTCCGCTATCCACAATGGCGGGAAGTCTTCGTATTTCCCGAAGTATCAAACCTCATCTCTCAAATGCGGAGGAATACCATGAACCGCCTACAATCACTCGTGCTCGCTTCCGTTGCCCTGGTTGGACTTGGCCTTGTTGCCAATGCCGGCACGACAACGACCACGACGACGACGACCGTCACGACGACAACGTCCGACGGGTCGGCGACGGAGGCGAGAGCGGCCAAGAAGGGCCATTGCATCGCTAGCCTGACCGAAGCAAAGG
>JAESFU010000453.1_pt1 | contig 22545 bp, 16 predicted proteins | sample 9269461 | NCBI WGS metagenome assembly JAESFU01 (sample SAMN14502556, study PRJNA617107) | algae metagenome | isolation source: Stenomitos rutilans HA7619-LM2 and co-occurring heterotrophs from cave walls | place: USA: Waikapalae cave, Hawaii | collected 2009-07-28
CTGGTCGTCATGGCTGCGGATCTCCTCGCCCTGACGCTTATCAAGGCCCCCGGCGAGTGGGGTGCGGACATCGCAGTCGGCAGCGCGCAGCGCTTCGGCGTTCCGATGGGCTTCGGCGGCCCGCACGCTGCATACATCTCGACCAAGATGGAATATGCACGCAAGATGCCCGGCCGCATCATCGGCGTCTCTCGTGATGCACAGGGTGGCCAGGCCTACCGCATGGCAATCCAGACGCGCGAGCAGCACATCAAGCGCGAAAAGGCCACCAGCAACATCTGTACGGCCCAGGCGCTGCTCGCGATCATGGCAGGCTTCTACGCGGTCTATCACGGCCCTGAAGGTCTCCGTCGCATCGCCCGCCGCGTCGAGCGCCTCACTGCATGTCTCTCTGAAGCCCTCAAGCGTCAGGGCCATGCAGTCTCCGGCGGCTCACGCTTCGACACCGTCCACCTCAAGCCCGTCGGCAAGGACGCTGCACAGGTCCGTGCCCACGCAGAGGCGATGAAGCTCAACTTCCGTTACTTCGCGGATGGTTCGATCTCCATCTCGCTCGATGAAACCACGACCCGTGAAGACGTCGCGAAGGTCGTCGCCTCGTTCTGCACGACGAGCGAAGTCCGCGTCGACTTCGCCGACCTCGTCAACGCAGTCGGCGGCCCTGCAGGCACGATCGCAGAGCCCTTCCGCCGCCAGTCGGGCTATCTCACGCACCCGGTCTTCAACGTCCACCACTCCGAATCGGAGATGCTCCGCTACATCAAGCAGCTCCAGGGCCGCGACCTCTCACTGGCGGATTCGATGATCTCCCTGGGCTCGTGCACGATGAAGCTCAACGCCACGAGCGAGATGATCCCCGTGACGTGGCCCGAGTTTGGCCGCATCCATCCCTTCGCGCCGGTCCCCCAGACCGAGGGCTACCGCTTCATGTTCGCGCAGCTTGAGAAGTGGCTGGCCGACATCACCGGTTTTGCTGCAGTCAGCCTCCAGCCCAACGCAGGCTCGCAGGGCGAGTATGCAGGGCTCATGGTCATCCGTGCATACCACCATGCACGCGGCGACAAGCACCGCGATGTCTGCCTCATCCCAGACTCCGCGCACGGCACCAACCCTGCCTCTGCAGTCATCGCGGGCATGAAGGTCGTCGGCGTCGCATGCGATGAACGCGGCAACATCGACGTCGCAGATCTCAAGGCCAAGGCTCTAGAGCACGCCAAGGACCTCGCTGCCCTCATGGTCACCTATCCCTCGACGCACGGCGTCTTCGAGGAGTCGATCAAGGAGATCTGCCAGGTCGTCCACGCACACGGCGGCCAAGTCTACATGGACGGCGCGAACATGAACGCACAGGTCGGCCTCACCGCCCCTGGCATCATCGGCGCGGACGTCTGCCACCTCAACCTCCACAAGACCTTCTGCATCCCCCACGGCGGCGGCGGCCCCGGCATGGGCCCGATCGGCGTCGCATCGCACCTCGCGCCCTATCTCCCCGGCCACGGTGTCGTCTCTCCCGTCGGTGAGTCTGCTCGCTCGACCGCGATCGGCGCAGTCAGCGCTGCACCGTGGGGCTCACCCTCGATCCTCACCATCAGCTACATGTACATCGCGATGATGGGCGGCGAAGGCCTCAAGAAGGCAACGCAGGTCGCGATCCTCAACGCCAACTACATGGCCAAGCGTCTTGAGAAGGATTACCCCCTCCTCTACATGGGCAGTAAGGGCCGCTGTGCACACGAGTTCATCATCGACTGTCGCCAGTTCGAGAAGACCTCTGGCATCAAGGTCGAAGACATCGCCAAGCGCCTGATGGACTACGGCTTCCACGCACCGACGATGAGCTTCCCCGTCCCCGGCACGCTCATGATCGAGCCGACCGAATCAGAGCCCAAGATCGAGCTCGACCGCTTCTGCGAGGCGATGATCGCGATCCGTCAGGAGATCCGCGAGATCGAAGAGGGCAAGCTCGACAAGACGGACAATCCTCTCAAGCACGCGCCGCACACCATGCAGGTGCTCATGGGCGACACCTGGAGCCACACGTACACCCGCGAGCGTGCTGCATTCCCGCTCCCCTGGCTCCGCAAGCACAAGTTCTGGCCCAGCGTCGGCCGCATCGACAACCCCTACGGCGACCGCAACCTCGTCTGCTCCTGCCCGCCCATGAGCGCGTACAACTGACCTGACGCACGCAGCTTCAAAACGCAAACGACCCGCGCCTTCGCGGGTCGTTTTTTATTCGCAATCCAGAATACATTGAACGCAGAGCACACAGAGATCACTGAGAAGAAAGCAGAAGACTGGTCATAACACAAGCCACAACAGGTAGGACAATCACAATCTGATCTTCCTCAACCTCAATGTCTTCCCCTCTCTGCTTTCTCTGAGTCCTCTGCGTTCAAAACCTCTTCTTTTTCTCTTACTTCCGCTCACGCAGCCAGTGCCACACGTCCGTTGGGCCGATCGACCCCGTCTCCTTCTCGACCTCTTCCACGATCTCGTCGTAATCCCTGACCTCGGGTGCAGCCTTGAGCGCGATCGGCTCGGGCCCATCCACCTTCACCAGCCCCAGCGATCCATCACCCGTCACCGTTACCACCCAGCGACCCTCATCGAGCGTCCGGTACACCGCCTTGCCATACCGCGCCCGCTGCGAATCCCACTCCACATTGATGAACCTGGGATCAACAACCAGCCCCTTGTCCGGCGGCGTCGATGCATCAAACACCCGCCGGATCCACAGCCGGTTATCGATCACCACGTAATCGATGTACACCTCGCCCTTGGGGTTGAACGGCGTCGGGATCTCCTGCAGCACGCCATCCAGCCCACGAATCCGCACCGCGAGCTTCCCCTTCTCGACGTTCAACTCCGTCACTGCAGTCCGCCTGACCGCCTCGTTGTACGTCGTCGCAAGCTTCTTGTACTCGCCCGCCACATCCTCAAGCTTCCGCCGATACATCGACGCAGCCAGCTCTGCACGGAAGAACGAATACCCAAACGCACCGCCCAGCCCCACGACCGCGGCCAGCGCCAGTGCATTCACGACCTTGGAAAATGACGGGATCTGCATGACTCTCTCACTCGAGTCGCCGCGCGACAACATCCGGCACGCGTTCGTGTCTTTCACACATCGGCAGCATACTCGCGATTACAACACAGACGCCCCATCATCTTCAGCCGTCGGGCGTCTCAAGGATCTGACGCAGCCGCACCGCCAGAGGTTCGGGCAAATTCGATAGCATCTCGCCATCAAGCAGCCCGACCTCGATCAGATCCCGCAAATGCATCCGGTCCTTGTCGCGAAACGCGGTCAGCTTGATGCGAACGAGTGCAGACAGTGAAAGGACCGTGAATTGTTCACCGTGCTCTGATTCGGTCACATCCGGATTGCTCACCGGCTCGTGCTCGCGAACCTTCTCGTTCGCAAAGATGATGTGCACTGCATCCCGGGGCTTCGCATCAGGACCATCCAGGAACACATCCATCGCCGCGACGTGCCGGTACACAAACCCTGCTGCCTCCATTGCAGCACGCGCCGCAGGAAGGTCCGCCCTCCGAATCAAAATGTCGACGTCCTGCGTGTTGCGCACCGCACTCTCATCAATGCGCGACACCCACAGCGCCACGGCGTTGCCGCCTGCAATGGCATACGGCACACCCGCATTGCGGAGAATCGCCGACGCACGAAGCAGTCTCTGTCGCACGCGTTCCACTGCGTTCACCGCCCGATCGATCGAGAATGGACCAAAAGCCGTGGACATCTCACTGAGAGTGTATGACCCCTCCTCTACGCCCCGATTCCAGCAGATCTTGACCCCTCCAGTGCCCCGTCTACCCTTCCCTCCGACGTGACGCATTCCCGCTCCAGCTCCTGTTGCTGTTGTTCCCGCATCACCTGCGGCACTTGTACCAGCCGCTAATTGCGGCCACTTCGCGCACGTTCCACCAACATCCCGCGTTCTCCCCGTCCCGATGGTTGCCCCGTGGCAGATCCGTTCCCAAAGCACGGCCACACGCACACACCCCGCAGGCCCCTCCATGAACCACTCCACCCGCGTCTACGGCAGCATCCTCGACATGCTCCCCTCCGAAGAAAACCCTTCGCCGATGGTCCTCGTCCGTCGCCTCACCCCACCCGGATCCTGCATCTACGCCAAGCTCGAGTGGCTCAACCCCTTTGGCTCCATCAAAGACCGTGCAGCCTGGTCCATGATCCAGGACCTTGAACAACGCGAAAAAGTCGGCCCGTACGTCGATGCAAACGGCAATGAGCACGTCCGCGGTGTCGTCGAACCCACCAGCGGCAACACCGGCTTCTCGCTCGCCGCGATCGCGAGCCTCCGCGGCTACGAAATGCGTGCAGTGATCCCTGCAAAGGTCCCCAAGGAAAAACGCACGCTCCTTCGCATCGCTGGTGCAGAGGTCGATGTCGTCCCCGACTCGCTCTGCCCGCTCCCCGGCCAGGATGAAGGCGCGATCGGCCTCGCCAAGACCTACGCACGCGCAAGCTCGCACAAGTACTCGATGCCCAACCAGTACGAGAACCCTGCAAATGTCCTCGCGCACGAACGCACCACCGGCCCTGAGATCTGGCGGCAAACAGATGGCCTCGTCTCGCACGTCTTCGTCTCGCTCGGTACCTGCGGCACCGTGACCGGCCTCGCAAAGTTCCTCAAGCAAAAGAACCCCAAGGTCCGCATCATCGCAGTCCAGCCCACGCCCGGCCACGATGTCCCCGGCATCCGCAACGCCTCCGAACTTGGCGCAACCAAGCTGTACGATCCCTCGCTCATCGACGAAGTCCTCGAGATCGATGGCGAACTCGCCTACGCCACTGCTCTCGAACTCTGCCGCAAAGAAGGCCTCACTGCAGGCCCCAGTTCGGGCCTCATCTTTGAAGGTGCACGCAGAACCGCGGCCAAGGAACCCGTCACCTGCGGCGTCGCCATCTTCTGCGATTCGATCTTCAAATACACCGCCTCGATGGAACGCCACATCCCATCGCTCGCAGAGTGATCGGCACTCCAAATCACATAACCCAATCACGTAACCCGACAAACACGCCAACCATCCACACGTCCCACCACATCGGAGCTTGAACATGCCTGAATATGCACACCCCGAAGTCCTCGTCTCGACCGAATGGCTCGCAAACAACCTGAGCAAGCCCGGCATCCGCGTCGTTGAGATCAGTGTTGATCCCAAGCTGTTCGATGCAGGCCACGTCCCCGGTGCAGTGAGCCTCAACTGGAACACCGAGCTCCAGGACCAGCTCACGCGCGACATCGCCTCGCAGGCCACGATCAACCGCCTTCTCTCTGCGCGCGGCATCAAGCCCACCGACACGATCGTGCTTTACGGCGACCACAGCAACTGGTTCGCTGCATACGCCTTCTGGCTTCTCAAGATCTACCAGCACCAAGACGTCCGTATCGTCAACGGCGGCCGCGCCAAGTGGCTCGCGGAAGACACCCGCCCCCTCACCACCGACGTCACCGAGTACGAGCCCAGCAACTACGTCTCGCCCGGCGTCGACGCCAACCTCCGTGCACGCGTCTCCGACGTGCTGGGCATCGTCTCATCGCGCTCGTCCAACCTCATCGATGTTCGCAGCGCGGACGAATTCACCGGTAAGGTCATCGCGCCCCCGGGCATGAACGAAACTGCCCAGCGCGGCGGCCACATCCCAAGCGCAAAGAGCGTCCCGTGGTCGAGTGCAGTGACGCCCTCTGGCGAGTTCAAGTCCGCGGACGAACTCCGCGACATCTACGTCAAGAGTGCAGGGCTCACCGAGGCCAAGCCCACCATCACCTACTGCAGAATCGGCGAACGCTCCAGCCACACCTGGTTCGTGCTCACCTACCTCCTCGGCCTCAAGAACGTCCGCAACTACGACGGAAGCTGGACTGAGTACGGCAACCTCATCGGCGTCCCGATCGAGCGCTGATCATCTGGTGTACAACAGCACATCCCATGATCTTGGGGCGGGGCCTTTCAGGCCCCGTCTTTGTTTTTGCCTTTATTTGCCCACTTTGCGCATTTTCAGCGTCAGGTGCCCTGCTCCGCTGCTCTGAGCGGGGCAGGCTCCTTCTTCTGTCTCTTTTACCTCTTCCCCAAGTTCCCCTCCGTGCCCCTCTGTGTCCTTTGTGCCTTCGTGTTCTCTTCTGCCTTTATGTGCAGCTGTGCAAATGTGCCGCTGTGCTGTCTTTATCTGCCGCTTTGCCCCATTTGCGAATTTTCAATGCAGTGCACGCACCACGTCATCGGATCATCCAGGTTCACCGCAACCCACTGACCATTGACAAAGTGCGTCACGCCGCGCCGCGCCGCAACCTGCCCTGCATCCGGTGCAGGCGGCAACGCAGCCAGCTTCGCGAGAAACTTCGTCTTGAATTCCGCTTCCTTGTACACATACTGCGGATTATTCTGCGTAAACCCGTACGACTCTGCAATCTCCGCCTTGATCCGCTCGATCCGCGTCTCAGGCAACGGGTGCGTGCTCGTCCACTCGTTGCCGCCCGACCCTTCCGACGCTGCCTTGAGAATCTCCATCACCTGCACCATCGCCTGCGGGTTGTAATTCTCTTTCGTCATGTACCGCATGCCAAGCGAGTCTGATTCACTCTCCTGGTCGCGGCCAAACTTCAGCGTCACAAGCTGCGAACCCACCTGAAGGGCAGGAAGCGCCTGCGCCACGCCCGAGCTCCCTGCAACATCCGCCGCAACACCAACTGCCTGCACAGTTCCCTGCAGCAGCGTCACCTGGCTGATGCGCTCTGCAGTATGGCGTGCAGTCACGTGCCCCACCTCATGCCCAAGCACGCCCGCCATCTGCGCTTCGTTCGTCATCGCCTGCGCCAGACCACGCGAGAAGAACACCTTGCCCCCCGGCAACGCAAACGCGTTGATCACGTCCGAATCAAGGAGCGTGAACGTCCACGGCAGCGAGGGGTTGTCCGCCTCAGTGTGCTGCGCCAGTCGCTTGCCGATGTCATCGACATACGCACGAAGCTCGGGGCTCTTCACCTCGCCGCCAAACTCCGTCACCATCCCCGGCGCGGCCTGCTGCCCGATGTCGATCTCCCAGTCGCGATCATAAAACGAAAGCTGCGTACGCCCCGTCGCTGCATTGGTGCTGCACCCACCCGCCACCATCGCAAGCCCTGCAGTTGCCGCAGCCAGACCAGCAAACCGACCACAACGTCCCAAACGTCCAAGTACCTTGCGCATGGGTGCAATCTCCAGCTTTCGGTGGCACATCCCGTGCCACCGTTCCAAAACGATAGCAGTGATACCCCATTCTGGTGATGCCCCATCATGAAGCCCAATGAACCCGAAGCGCAAGCGAGGCTCTTCATCGTTTCTGCCTTAAACCAAAGACAGGCCACGGATTTCACGGATGGCACGGATCCGGCAGAAGAGATTTGGCCGCGGAGTACGCGGACGACGCGGATCAAGGCATGGGAGTGGGAAAAGCAGAGTGCGCGGAAGTGCCACCGAGATGCAGCTTTGAGCATGTCGGTGTTCTTGGCTCTCCTACATCTTCTCGCCGGGTGCCCTGCTCCGCTGCTCTGAGCGGGGCAGGCTCCATGCCTCAAGCCAACTCAACCACCCCATGAAAAAACCGCAGGTCTGCACGATCCAATCCCGTGCCAAACCCGCGGCTCACTTCAAAATCGTCACTCACTTCTTCCGCATCAACGCAAACTCCGTGTGGCTCGTCTTCGCCCCGCTCTTCTGCGAGATCCACTTCTGCGTCACGTTGTCCGCATCCTGCATCGTCAGTTCAAGCTCCGCCATGTACTCCGTCCCCGGCGTCGGCAGGTTCGTCACGCTCTCAGGCCGAAACGCGATCATCGTAGGTGTCGCCCACGACGAGGCCTGCATCCTCACCTGCGTCCCCATCGCGCAGTAATGCGTCACAAGGAAACGATCGCCATCGAGGTGATACATGTTCACCATCTCGTGTGCAGATCCCGGGAACATCCGCTCGCACACCACAGACCCTGCAGACACCACGCGGTACTCCGCACCCACGTGCTTCTCACCCTTCTCATCCACCATCTCCCACGTGCCTTCGAGCGACTTGACCTTGTCAAACATCGCCTGTGCCTGCGAGGCATCCCGCGCTGCATGCACTTTGGTCCCGCTCGACGCACACCCACCCACTCCCAGTACCCCCACCGCGCCAGTGCACACCACCGCCACGCACACGCGCATCATCACGTTCTGAACCTTCATTGTGCATTACTCCCACACAGCACCACCGGTGCCGCGACTACTGACAAACTCCCACACACCCCCACAGCATACCCACCCGCCCCACTGCCATCCCACGCCCATACCCACGCCGCTTCTCGGCCCAACGGGGCCAAGGCCTGTCGCTACGGGTGAGCAAAGCGAACCCGTAGTAACCGACCCCCCAAAGCCCACCTCCACCTCCCAATCCACCCCGAAGGGGTGGAGGAATTGCCTTCAACTTCTGCCCTTCTCTCCGGGTCCCCCGCTCTCCCTCCGTGCAGCCCGCCGTCAGCAGTCCGCCGCCTGCTGCTATCGCTCCACCACCGCCTCCTCCGCCTCCAGCACCGGCGCAACCGCTGCCCGCTCGGCCGCCCTCGCCTCTGCTTCCTTTTTCTCCCTCGCCCTGCCCTGCAGCATCGAATCCAGCCCCAGCATCTGGTACGCGCTCCACGCAAATGCAATCGCAGCCAGCACCAAGGGTGCTACAAAGCTCCCCGACACCTTGTAGATCAACACGCCAAGGAACTGGAAGATCGCGCCACGCAACCCCACCAGCGTCGCATGGATCGCCACGTACTGCGGCACCTTTGCAGGCGTCGGCGCAAGCGACACCGGCCCCAGCGTCCACCCAAGGTGCGTCCCCGAGTGTGCAAGCCCGTAAAACGCGCTGACGATCGCAAGCTCCTTCGCATCGCTCGCGATCAGAAGCCCCACCGGATACAGCGTCAGTGCCGCAAACGAGATCCCGCTCGTTCTCGCTGCACCCAGCCGGTCCATCGCCCACCCGCACGGAAAGAGCGCCAGCACCAGCGCCACCAGGTACGCGACGTGCGTCGACTCCGCCACCTGCTCATACGTCAGCTTGAACTTGTCCGTCGCCATTAAGGGGATCATGGCGTAACACACCATCCATCCCACGCCGTACGTCATGTACGCAGCTTCATACCTGTAAAAAACCCGGTCTTCCTTCAGCACGATCTTCATGTGCTTGATCGGATCAAGCACCCGCCCCACCACGCCGCCGTTCCCTGCTTCCACTGCAGGCTGACGTGCGGCGATCACACCGTGCTTCTTTGCAAGCACAAAGAACACTGCCACACCCAAACCCTGCAGCACCCCCGCCACCGGCATGTACCACCGGAACGAATCCGGATCATGATCCAGCATCTTCCCCACGCCATACCCGATCGCTGCATTGAACAGCATGTTCATGCCAGACAGCACGCTGAACAGCCGCCCACGCGATGCATCCGGATACAAGTGCCTCAGCAGCTCGCCTGCAGCAGGGTGATACCCCGCAATCCCCACACACACCAAGATGTGCACCAGGAGCAGATGCCAGTACTGCGTGATCAACGGCGCGAGCAACAGCGGCGCACACGCAATCAGCCAGTACACCCACAGATACTTCCCAAGCTTCGACCGCCGGAAGATGTCGTTCCAGAAGATCCCCGTCACGAACAGGATCGTCGGTGCAGCAGTGATCAGCGTCGTCTCGATCTCGCTCGCGCCAAAGCGCTTCCGCGCCAGCACCGCGAGAATGAAGAACACCGCGTTCTGCGTCGACTGCACGAACACCACGCCCGCGCCGTGCATCGCAAACGTCAGCCCCGACCACTTGGTTGAGTCGTACCCGCCCGCGCCGCTGGATGAATGAGTTTGTGTCACGTGTTCCCGTGCGTCAGATGCCGCGGGCGAGGACTGTATGCAAAATCCCACGTTCTCCAGCCCATCTGCGCGCAAAGTCTCCGCACCCCGCGTCCAAGCCCCCTCCTGCACCCCATCTCTCGCCCCAGCCCCGGCCCCAACTCCAGTCCCAACCTCGCTTTGCCTACCCTCCCATAACCTGTGCGCTCCCGGAGGTGGATCCGGAACTGCACGCGTCGTGATGCGTCTCATGCACTGTTCATTTCAAACAGTTTCGCCAGACGCCCATCCAGGAGTGATGCCTTGAAATGCTGCTGCGGTAACGTCAACGGTGGTATGGCCTTTACCATGATCGTCGCGGTCGGTGCAGCCACGTTCATGTCGATCGCAGGACAGCCTGCCAAGAAGGAAGCGACCCAGCCCACCACCGTCGCCCCTGCCCAGAAGGGCGAGAAGCCCACCAAGGGCCAGCCCGTCATCAACACCCTGACCGACGCAGAGAAGAAGGAAGGCTGGACCCTCCTCTTCGACGGCAAGAGCCTCGAACACTTCAAGGGTTTCAAGAGCGACGCAGTCCCCGCAACCTGGAACGTCGACAACGGTGCGGTCCACGCCACCGGCGGCGGCGCTGACCTCGTCACTAAGGACCAGTACCAGGACTTTGAATTCTCCTGCGAGTGGAAGCTCGCTGAGGGCGGCAACAGCGGCATCATCTACCGCTCCACCGAAGACGGCAGCGCCACCTACGAAACCGGCCCCGAGTTCCAGGTCCTCGACAACAACGCCCACAAGGACGCCAAGCCCGTCAACAAGGCAGGCGCTCTCTACGACTTCTTCCCTGCTTCCAAGGACATGACCAAGCCCGTCGGCGAGTGGAACACCGCCAAGGTCGTCGTCAAGGGCACCAAGGTCGAGCACTGGTGGAACGGCGAGAAGGTCGTCGACGCAGACATCGGCACCGAAGAGTTCAAGAAGGCAGTCGCCGCGACCAAGTTCAACAACTGGAAGGGCTTCGCAGTCCAGCCCAAGGGCCACATCGCCCTCCAGGACCACGGTGACCAGGTCTGGTACCGCAACCTCAAGATCCGCGCGATCAAGTAATCACGTCAGATCCCACTCTGTCCCCCCAAGAGCACCGCCCCTGCGGTGCTCTTTTCTTTTCCTCGATGCCTTGATGCCTTTCTGCCTTCCCCCCAGTGCCAAGTGCCCAGTCCCCAGTGCCCTCTCTTCTTTGCCCCATTTGCCGCCTTGCCCCCTTTGCCTCTTTTCCCCCTCTCCTACCATCCCTCCCAACGCTCCAAGGAGTCCCCATGGCCTCGAGCCCCAACGTCAAGATTTTCACCGACGCGAACTTCGACCAGGAAGTCATCAAGTCGTCCGTCCCCGTCCTCGTTGACGTCAGCGCCACCTGGTGCATGCCCTGCCAGTTCCTCGCCAAGACCATCGACGCAGTCGCCGATGAGCTCGGTGCCAAGGCCAAGGTCGGTGTCATCGACGCGGACGAAAACCGCACCACCACCATGAACCTCGGCGTCATGTCGCTCCCCACTGTCTTTGTCTTCAAGGGCGGAAAGGTCGTCAAGACCTTCATGGGCGGCAACACCAAGAAGGACGAGCTCATCGCCGCCCTCACCGACGCTGCCCGATAAAAGACCCTCGCCCACCCCCCGGGCCTTGCACCTGCCTGCACCGGGCCCACGGCCCCCTGCACATCCCAAACGCCCTCACCTGCCCTCGCACGAATGACTTGGGGAAACTCACCAGAGCTTCACTCCAAGCCCCGTGCCTCTGATCCACATATCATCAGATCCGCCCCGGCACGCCCGGCGCGGGACGCGAGAGTCGTTCAGGACGCACCGTCCTGCCCACCTCGCAAGGGAGTGGAACCTTGACATCATCCGTCACCGGATCGGGCCGTCCTGTGGTTGTTGAAGTCCCCGACCGTTTTGCAGGGCGCACGCTCCGCTGCGGCGTCATCGGCGTCGGCCGCATGGGCCAGCACCACGCACGCGTCTACTCCACCCTCAAGGGCTGCTCCCTCGTCGGCGTCGTCGATTCATCCAGCGACCGCTGCGGCGCCATCGCAGACAAGTTCGACACCACCGCGATGTCGACCGTCCAGCAGCTCCTCGAAGCAGGCGTGGACTGCGTCTCGATCGCAGTCCCCACCACCCACCACTTCGCAGCTGCAGAGCCCCTCCTCAAGGCCGGCGTTGCCTGCCTCATCGAAAAGCCCCTCGCAGGCGACGTCGAAACTGCACGCAAGCTCAAGGACCTTTCCGAAACTACCGGCTCGGTCCTGATGGTCGGTCACATCGAGCGTTTCAACCCCGTCATGCGCGCTATGCAGAAGGCCATGCAGTCGGGCGACCCCATCATCCCCCGCTTCCTTGAGATCCACCGCGTCAGCCCCATGACCTTCCGCTCGGTCGATGTCGGCGTCGTCATGGACATGATGATCCACGACCTCGACGTCGTCCTCATGCTCATGGGCGGGCAGGAACCCGACGAAGTCTCTGCATCCGGCGTCGCAGTCATCACCGGCCACGAAGACATCTGTAACGCACGCCTCACGTGGCGTAAGGCCGCGATCGCTGGCGGCAAGTCCGTCGTCGCCAACATCACTGCAAGCAGGCTCGCCCTCAAGACCGAGCGCATCGCCCGCATCACCGGCGAGAACTGCTACGTCAAGATCGACTACGGCGCCAAGTCCGGCACGCTCATCCGCAGAATCGCCAACGAACTCCAGATGCGCGAAGTCCGCGACCAGATCCGTGCAGGTGCGGACCTCACCCACCTCAAGTGGCACGAACTGGTCAACATCGAACCCCTCACCGTCGACGACGCAGAACCCATCGTCGCCGAAATCTCCGCCTTCATCGAAGCAGTCCGCACCGGCGCCCGCCCCCCGATCGACGCAGAAGCAGGCTTCGCCAACGTGAGAACTGCAGAACGCATCGTGCAGTCGATCCGCGAGACATTGTAACGAACCCGCAGCGCAAGCAAGGGTGTCTTGCTCCAACGAACCCGACGCGCAAGCGAGGGGCTTTGTCTTTTTTCTCTCGATCAAACCAAAGACAGGCCACGGATTTCACGGATGCAACGGATCAGACAAGCGGCAGATAAACGCTGTGATCAACGCGAGATCAGAGGAAGAGATATATGGCCGCGGAGTACGCGGACGACGCGGATCAAGGCAAAGAGCAGTGAAGACATGTGGAAAGACCATGCACCTGTCATCCGGATTGCGTGAGATCGTGGTGCATTTCTCTCCGCCCCGCAAGGGGCGCACGAATGTAGCCGGGGGTCGAGCGAGCAATGCGAGCGAAAACCCCCGGTGAGCTCGATAAAAACTTGTATCACGTCCTGCTTTCCCAAGGTCCCGCTTACCCACACGCACATACAACCAAGACGCAGGAGCATCGAGATACTCCTGCGTCTTCTACTGCTTCTCTCAGCGCACCCAACACATCTCTGTCTTTCCACCCGTATTCCATTCCTCTGCCTTGATCCGCGTCGTCCGCGTACTCCGCGGCCAAATTACTTCTTCAGATCCGTCCAATCCGTGAAATCCGTGGCCTGCCTTCACGCCTCGCGCACAAGACCTGCACGCTCTTCCTGGCTCACCACTTCGCGTGCATCTTCCAGCCAGCGCCGCGCATCGAGCGCATAGCCTGCAGTCGGCTTCAGCTCCACGCCACACAGGTCGACCGAGCGTCTGCTCCAGTACCGGTTGAACCGCGCCATGCCAAGCTCACGCACGTACTTGGCCATCATCGATGACAACGCCACCGGCATGTGCGATCGCTCTGCTTCAACCTGGAACGCGATCCCGAGCTTCCTGCCTGCAGGTGTGTGCGCCCAGTATCTGCTGCGCTCGGACGATTCATCCGATTCTGCAATCTTCCCGCCGTGAAGCATCTCCTCGATCACGCGGCCGTAGTGCTCGCGCCCGCCAAGCCGATCGCACACGATCTGCACCATGTCCTCGGGATACTGCTCATGCGCGATCTTCGCCACGCGCCGGACGTGCTCACCCACTGCAGTGAGCGTCACCTCGCCCTTGCTCCGCGTTCGCCGGATAATCCCGTTGAACTCTGACTCACTGATCACCCTGCACCACATCCCCACGATCTTGATCGACGCACGGCCAAGCGCCCCGCGGAGCACGTTGGTCGAGATGCTCAGGTGCTCGGGCCTCCCCGAAACCGGCAGCGTTGTCGAGTCCGTCGTGTACCAGTGCTCAAGCGGCGTGCACCACGACCCTGCTTCGCTGATCGCAGACAACCGTGCAAGAAGGTTGAGGTCGTCGGCAGGCGATGGCAATGCAGCACAGCCTTCGGTGCAGGCCATGGCTGCGAGCACGCCACGCTCCAGGTGCCCAAGAGGATGGACGGTCGTCGCGTCGTTGGGCCGCTTGAGAAGCTTTGAGTCCGCCATCGCGATCGGGGCGGACGGACTCTTGCCCTTGGCACCCGGAGCAGGCTTCCTGCAGACCTGCGGCGCGAGGAGCTTCCACAGATTGGGGGAGACGTGCTCGTCGGTCCAGTTCTCGATCCGCCAGATGGTCAAGCCAACGCACATCGGCCCCAATGTGGGGCCGTATCCGGCTTCATCAATACCTGCAAGGAGCAACGCCATGGGCGGCCAGTGTACGACCGGGAGCGAGGCCGACTCCAGCAAGCGCCAGGGAGGGAAATACCGACCGAAAAACGAATATCAGAAACGAAAAAGGCCCGCTCCGGAGAGCAGGCCTTTTCGATGCGAATGCGGCCGAGAGGAGTCGAACCTCCACGGGTGTTGAGCCCACTAGTACCTGAAACTAGCGCGTCTGCCAATTTCGCCACGGCCGCGTGGTCGGCAAGGAGCAAAGAGTATTCCGCGCTCCCAACCGAAGCAATTCTGATGAGGAGTTACCGACCCCCACCGCCGCTACGCCGGGGCTTGCCGCGGAAGTGGTTCATCCCGCCGCGAGCACCGCCGGGCTTACCGCCTGCAGCGTGGCCACCACCGCCATACCCGCCGCCACCACCACCCCCACTACTGGAGTGGGAACGTGAGGAGCCGGAGCGATGGCCGCCACCCCCACCACCACCGCCGCCACTGCTGGCGCCGCCGCGCGAGCCCGAGGCGTGGCCCCTGCTGGGACCGCTACCGCGTGCATCGCCTGCACCGGGCTTGGGACCCTGGCCGCGATGGAAAGCCTTCTTGGCAGGGCGACCGCCCGAGACGTGACCACCGCCGTGCACTGCACTGGTGCCGCGCTCGTGCGAGTGGCCGCCGCCATGGCCAGACGAGTGACCAGACGAGTGACCTTCCGAATGGCCCGAACCACGTTCAGAACCGTGGTCTGCACTGCGCGAGGGGCGCGGTGCGTGGCCGCCACTGGGACCGCCGCGATGGCCGCCGCGGCCCCCATCACGGGCGCCAGAAGACTGGCGCGGGCCGGGACGACGGAAACGGGTCGTCGGACGCTCGGAAGGAGTCTCAAACGCTGCTTCGTCGCGCGCGTGGTCGTGGTCCATGTCGGACTCGGAGTCGCGCTTGACGATCTTGCGTTCGGGAAGGTTCTCGATTTCGGGCGCGATCGGGATCTTCTTGCCCGTCAGGCGCTCGATGTCGCGGAGCATGCCGCGTTCCTCGTCATCGCACATGGCGATGGCCAGGCCCTTGGCGCCTGCACGTCCGGTGCGACCGATGCGGTGGACGTAGGCCTCTGCTTCGTTGGGGATGTCGTAGTTGAAGACGTGGGTGACATTGTCGATGTCGATGCCGCGTGCAGCGACGTCGGTGGCGACGAGGATCCGCATGCGGCCTGCCTTGAAGGCGTCGAGCGCACGCTTGCGCTGGTTCTGGGCCTTGTTGCCGTGGATGGCAACTGAAGCGATCCCTGCCTGCGTGAGGCGCTTGGTGACGACGTCGGCACCGCGCTTGGTGCGGGTGAAGACGAGGCCACGCGAGACCTTCTGGCCGTTGATGATGAACTCAAGGAGCGCCTGCTTGCGGCCGCGCTCGATGTAGTACACCGACTGCTCGATGAGCGGGGCGGCAGAGGCGACGGGCGTCACCGAGACCTTGACGGGATCGTTGAGGAGCGAATCCGCGAGGCCGACGATCTCGCGCGGCATGGTTGCAGAGAACAGGAGCGTCTGGCGCTGCTTGGAGATCTTGCCCGCGATGCGGCGGATGGGCTGGATGAAACCCATGTCGAGCATGCGGTCTGCCTCGTCGAGCACGAAGACCTGGATCTTCGAGAGATCGACGTAGCCCTGCTCCATCAGGTCGATCAGGCGACCGGGCGTGGCGACGACGATGTCGACACCGCGCTCGAGCGAACGGACCTGATGGTGCTGGCTCACGCCGCCGTAGATCACGGTGTGCGAGAGACCGGTGAGACGGCCGTAGGCCTGGAAGCTGTCGCCGATCTGGCTTGCGAGTTCACGCGTCGGTGAGAGGACTAGGACGCGCGGGAGCGGACGGCCGCGCTGGGTCTTGTCGACGGGCTGCGTGACAAGGCGATGGAGAATCGGCAGCGCGAACGCAGCAGTCTTGCCGGTGCCGGTCTGTGCGCAGCCCAGGACGTCGCGGCCCGACATTGCAGTCGGGATGGCCTTGGCCTGGATGGGCGTGGGGTGCTTGTAGCCTTCAGACTCAAGTGCACGCTGGATCGGAGCAGCGAGTTCGAGCGAGGCGAACGTGATGCCACCTTCAGCGACAGGCATTTCGCGTGCAGTGATCGGTGCACGGGTTTCAGAAGTGCCTTCTTCTCCCGAGTCATCCTGGGCAGACTTGGCTTCTGCAGGCGCGATCGTGCGGGGCTGCTTGGTGGGCGCGTGCGAAGGCATGTGCTGGGGCTTTGCGGCCCGTGCATCGCTGCCATCCATGTGCGTATCCCACGAGTGCGAGTTCTTCGAACCGCTTGAACGACCATCATCAGACTGCATCAAAACGAGGACTCCTTCGGCCCGATGGTGGACGTGCACAAAGAGCACGCCGCGCCAGGGGCGAGGCTGTTTCGGGCGTCCTTGCCACTATCTCGCAGTGCGAGTTGAGTTGGGTCAAGTGAGCCGTACTGGGGTGGCGCACAAGGGGGTTTTGTCGTCCCTTCGACAATTGAGGGACGCCCGCAGGTGCGGCCAGCAGATTCCCAGGACGAAAGGGCCGAGTCATTGCACCGGATCGGTGCGTGCGGCCAAAGTGCGGCTGAGGCTACTGGCGTGAGTTGGAAAGATCATAGGCGGGGGGAGGGGGCGGGGATGGAAGAGGGGCGTTGGGTGGGAGAAGTTGGGTTATCGCCCTAGAAGAGCGGACTGCAGACGGCGGGCGGCACGAGAAGAGGAAGGAGGGATGTAGCCTGCCTCTGGCTCAGGGCAGCCAGAAGCAGGGCACCCGATGAGGAAGTAGGCATCAGTAGGTGAAGTTGGCACTTGGGTCGGTGGAGCCGAGGGGTGTGCCGCCGGAGTTGCCGTTGACGAGTGAGGCCGCGTTGGCGGAGACGACGTAGAGGAAGTTCTGTGAAGCGGCAGACCAGTTCACGTCGTTGCCGCTGGCGGTGTTTCGAATGATGATGTTGCCGGTGCCAACGATGTCATAGCCGGTGGTAGATGCGACAGCGCTGTTTGCCTCGATGCGGTTATCTGCACCCAGGACGCGGAATCCGGCGAGGCTGTTCTGTGATGATGTATTCGAGATGACCAGGCACGCCGTCGACACCTGGATGCCGTTTCCCGAGTTGTTGCGTGCAGTACAACGGGTGATGGTGTTGCCGGTGACGGCTCGGATGCCGGTGATCAGGTTGGCGTAGACCGAGCACTCCGTGACCGTGCAGCCCGAGACCACGCTGATGCCGTCGGACGTGTTGGCATAGGCGGTCGAGGCGGTGACGGTCGATCCTGTTCCAATGGAAATGCCGTCCGATTCGTTGAGGTATGACGTGCATCGCGTGACGGTGCAGCCGTTGGTGACGCTGATGCCGTCGTCACCGTTTTGTGAGGCGGTCGAATCGATGACCGTGGAACCGACCAAGGCCGTGATTCCACTGCCATCGTTGCTGGTGGCGTAGCAGCCACTGACGGTCGACTCGGAGGCGACGCGGATGCCGATACCAGCGTTGTCGAATGCCTTGATGGCGGTGACAACGCAATTGATGGCTGCGGCAGGAGTGAGATCCACACCGTCTCCGCCCCACAGACGAATCGAACCGCCGGTGATGTGGATGTTTCCAAGACCGGTGCCATCGGTGGTGATCGCGTCGATCGCGGTTGCGACACCCAGGAGTTCGAAGCCGTTGAGGTCGAGCGTGACACCGCTGGCGGCGATCTCGATGCCGGACTTGCCAGCGACGCCGGTGATATTGGTTGTGAGGTAATACGAACCGGGCTTGGTGATGCGGAAGAGGCTGTTGGCATCGCCGGGCGTTGTCGCTGCAGAGATCGCAGTGCGCGGTTCTACGTCGGAGAGCGTTTTGTATGTTGGTGCAACGGGGCCTGCAGGGGGATCGAGAGGGCCTGCGTGGGAGATGAATGCACCGGCGAGGGCTGATGCGGTGATGAGGAGGGCGGTGGTGAGTTTGCGGTGCTTCATGGGTGTACTCAGGCAAGAGAGAGCGGGCGGCAGACTGCAGACTGCGGACAGCACAGCGAAGAAGAAGAGGCATGTAGCCTACCTCTGGCTCAGGGCAGCCAGAAGCAGGGCACCCGGAGAGAAGCCACCTTCAGTACGAGAAGTTGGCGTTGGGGTCGGTGGAGCCGAGGTTGGTGCCGCCGGAGTTGCCGCTGAAGCTGCCGGATGCAGTGGCGTTCACGACGATGAGGAAGTTGGAGCCCGTGACCGACCAGTTGTTCGTGCTGTTTCCGCTGGCGACGTTGCGGACGATGATGTTGCCGGTCGAGAGGATGTCGTACCCGATGACCGAATCCGTGACGACGTTGCCTTCGAGGCGGTTGTCGTTGCTGATGACGCGGATGCCGGCGACGCCGTTGGCAGAGACGTTGTTCGAGAGAACAAGAGAATTGCTGCTCACGCGGATGCCGAATTGGTCGTTCCCGCGCACGTTGCATCGCGAGATGACGTTGCCCCCCACTGCCTGGATGCCGGCGATGCCGTTGTCGTAGGACGTGCAGTCGGTGATCGTGCAGCCGTACTCGGCGTGGATGCCGTTGTTGCCATTGCGGTGGCTGGTTGAATCGCTGAGGGTGCTTCCTTGTCCGACGTAGATGCCGTACATGGTGTTGAAGTATGCAGTGCAGCGAGCAGTGGTGCAGCCTTGGCTCGCGACGATGCCGTGGTCAGCGTTCAATGACGCGACGCAATCAAGGATGCTGGAACCAACGCCAACGACGATGCCGGAGCTGCCGTTGCTGGAAGCAGTGCAGGCGGTAACGAGGGACCTTGCTCCGACGCGGATGCCGGTGGAGCCGTTGCTGGTCGCGGTGACATTCGAGACGCGGATGTTCTCGATGGTGGTGCCGTTGAGGTTGATGCCGTGCGTAGGCCAGGAACGGATGGAACCGTTTGTGATGCTGACGTTGGTGAGTGCGGAGAGATCGGTGGCGATCGCGTCGAGCGAACCTGCGACACCGATGAGTTCAAAGCCGCTGAGATCGATCGTGACGCCGCTGGAGGAAATCTCGATGGCGGACCTGCCTGCAGTACCGGTGATGTTGGCGGTGAGGTAGTAGGAACCGGGCTTGGTGATGCGGAAGAGGCTGTTGGCATCGCCGGGGGTGTTTGCAGCGGAGATCGCGGTGCGCGGCTCGACATCTGCGAGCGTCTTGTAGGTTGGCGCGACGGGGCCGGAGGGTGGATCGAGGGGGCCTGCGTGCGAGATGAGTGCACCTGCGAGGGCGGAGGCGGTGATGAGCAGAGCGGTGGTGAGTTTGCGGTGGTTCATGGGTGTACTCGGGCGAGGGAGAGCAGACGGCGGGCAACGGACTGCAGACTGCACGAGAAGAGAAGAACAGAGACGCGAGGCCTGAAAGGCCCCGCCCCAAGAGAGAGAGATGAGAAGCGAGATCAGTAGCTGAAGTTGACGTTGGGGTCGTTGGAGCCGAGGTTGGTGCCGCCGGAACTGCCTGAGACGCTACCCGCAGCGGTGGCGGTGATGACGTTGAGGTAGTTGTTGGCAACGAGGGACCAGTTGGAGTTGTTTCCGCTGGCGGTGTTGCGGACGAGGATGTTGCCGGATGCAGTCGCTTCGTAGCCGTACACATTGGTAGAGGAGTTGTTCCCCTCAAGCCGATTGTCGTTGCCCGCGATTCTGAACCCAGCCTGTGCATTGTTACTGCACGTGTTGAACGACACGACGCTGCCGGTCGTGATGGCAATGCCGCTTTCCCCATTGCCACGTGCAGTGCATCGCGAGATGGTGCAGCCAGTGGCAAGCGCAAAGCCGATTCCTTCATTGCTATATGAAGAACACTCTGCGATGGTGGATCCGGAGCTGACATTGATGCCATCATCGATGTTGCCCGAAGCGGTGCACGCAGTAATGGTGTTGCCCAGACCGGCGAGGATGCCGTATGTGGAGTTGCCGCGCACGGTGCAGCGTGTGATGGTGCTGCCGGTCGATGCACGGATGCCTTCTGCTGCGTTTCCGCTGGCGAGACAATCAAGCACCTGGACGCCTGACGCGCCGATGATGCCGCCCTGATCGCACTTGGTGGCCTGGCAGTTGCGGACGGTTGAATCGCTTCCGATGCGGATGCCCGCGCCGCCGACATCAAAGACCCTGAGCGACGAGACGGTGGAGTTGCTGGCGTTGGATATCGTGACAAGATCGACGCCGTCGCCATCCCACACGCGGATGGATCCATTGGCGATGTTGACGGTGGTCAGGTTGCCGATCGTGCTGATGATCGCGTCGAGTGTTCCGGCGGTACCGACCATCTCAAAATTGCAGAGGTCTATGCTCACGCCGCTTGCAGCGATCTCGATGCCTGACTTGCCTGCAACGCCGGTGACGTTACCCGCGAGGTAGTAGCTGCCGGGCTGGGTGATGCGAAAGACGCTGTCTGCATCACCGGGCGTGGTGGCGGCAGAGATCACCGTGCGCGGTTCGACCTGCGTGAGAGTCTTATAGGTTGGTGCGACGGGGCCTGCAGGTGGGTCGAGCGGGCCTGCGTGGGAGATGAGTGCACCTGCGAAGGCAGAAGCGGTGATGAGGAGGGCGGTGGTGAGGGAGCGTTGACGCATGAGGAGGACTCAGGTTGGTGTGAGCAGACTGCGGACGGCTGACTGCGGACTGCACGAAGAAGAACGAACAGATGATGGCACGAGATGAAGAGCGGGCGGTGGAGTGCAAACTGTTCGGGCAACAACAAGAAAAACACATAGCCTGCCTTTAGCTCAGAGCAACCAGAAGCAGGGCAACCGGCGCGTGGATGATGAAAAGCCCCTGTGTTATGGGGCCTGGGTGGCTGGGTGCATCTGCAGGAGGCTACCGCGCTTTGGTGGAATGACCAAGGCGTTTTTAGGGTGTGTGAAGCGGATGGAAGGATGGGGAATCCGCGAGCAGGGCGGGGTGAGGGGATGCACTGGGGGAGCAGGCAGCGCGGTTCTGGCGATGCAGGAAGAGGTTAGATTTTCTCTGCCATCACTAGTTGCATGTGCCCGCAGAAGCTTCGGAGCAGCCGGGGCGGATGATGGAGGAAGCGTGCACAGCCGGGGCCGCGTGACTTGAACCACTCGAGTGATCGCTTGACGCGAGGCGTGCGCATCGTGTCCTTCAAGCCTTTGTAGATGTCGTAGGCGTCGGTTGCGATCACGCGCATGCCTGCAGACTCGATCTGGTTGCAGAGATCGTGACGCGTGAAGAAGTACTGATAGAAGGGAAGATCGCCGGTTGACGCATCAAAACCGCCCATGCGGGCCTGTGCACGCCTGAATGGGCTGAAGTATGGCGTCGTGATCATCGCGACGCCGCCGACGCGGAGGCAGCGTGCACACTCTTTGAGAATCCCTGCACGAACTTCGTCGCTGAAGTGCTCGACAACGCCGAGCGAGATGTAGCCTGCGAGTTCGCCATCTTCGTAGGGCATCGCGCGGACATCGCCGATGCAGTAACGACCGTGCGGGTCGATCGCGAGGTTTGCCTGCACCGTGCGCTCTGCAAAGTCGAGGCCTTCGATGGTCCAGCCTGCGCGCGAGAAGGTGCGCATGATGTTGCCGTTGCCGCAGCCTGCTTCGACGATGAGGCCGTCCTTGGGCAAGTGGCGTTCGCAGGCATCGCGGTACCAGCGGGTGAGGCGCTCGTTTGGTGCGTGGCGCGGCGGGTCGGAATCCCAGATGGCGTCCCAGTATGCAGCGGTGTCGGCTGCGGCGCGGTGCATGACGAGGCGGTCGCCTGCCACGATCACGGCCTGCGAAGGGGCAGCGCGAGACGCAGCAGCGTCATGATCGCGCGATGCAGATACTTGCGTAGTTGGCCCAATTGCAGAGTGCATGAAAGTTTCAAGTGCGCCAAGCAGCCTCGCTTGCGCTTCGGGTTCGTTCAGGAGTCGATGACGACGGCGTACATGGAGGGGGAGGGGTTGCCTGCGTGGAGGTCGAGGATGCGTGCACGGTCAACTGCGCGGGCGTAGAGGTTGGGATGGACGAGGCGTGCGTCCTTCTTGCCTGCGGCGAGGCGGTCGGTAATGACTGCACGATGAAGGCGGT
>JAESFU010000454.1_pt1 | contig 22534 bp, 15 predicted proteins | sample 9269461 | NCBI WGS metagenome assembly JAESFU01 (sample SAMN14502556, study PRJNA617107) | algae metagenome | isolation source: Stenomitos rutilans HA7619-LM2 and co-occurring heterotrophs from cave walls | place: USA: Waikapalae cave, Hawaii | collected 2009-07-28
TCCACGACCCGCCTGCGTTCGGTCACCCGCTGCAGAAGTCCCCCGCGTACCGGAAACTCCACGGACAACCCCTCGACCTCCAAAAGGTCGCCGCCGCCATCAAGACCTGCCTTGGAATCACCGGTGCTCAGGACCGTCTTCCCTTCCCTCAATAAGCCCCTGCATTGCCCGTAGACCCCGCCCGACAAGGTTATCGACCTGTACTGCCGAACGCCGACGCCGGTTTCATCCAGCTTGGTGATCCAAAGCCCACGCAGCCGCCGCTCAAGCACCCTCCTGAGCTCACCCTGAAGAACCCAGCACGTCGACCCCTCTCCCCCCGCTGTCACATCCTCATCCCTCCGCCCTGCACGCTCCACGCAGTCTGTGCAGCCCCCATCCCATCACTTTCCACGCTCTCCGCACCCCACCTGCACCCCACCCCACCCCACGCCCCAGCCGACAAACCCCAACCTACAAACCACCTCCAACCCCTCCCAAGGGTTGACGGTGCCTACCGATCGGCTACCCTATGCACCCGGACCGCTGGCACTCCCATCGATCTGGACGCTGGCCCCCAAAGGCCACGTGGGCACGTTGTCGGGCAAATAGCTCAATTGGTAGAGCATGGCATTGAAAATGCCAGGGTTCCCGGTTCAAGTCCGGGTTTGCCCATTGAAAATGGCTCCGCACCACAGCGGGGCCATTTTTCGTTTTGAGGAAGGTGGTACGGCCAACGGGTCGCGACTTGCATTGCAACAGATGTAAATTGGCGTGAGTACCTACGGAGTCCAACTTTGATCTGCTGATCTGCTTGACGTTAAAACGCTGATTTCGGTGATTTGGTGGATGTCGTCCACCCACCGTCGGTTCCGATGATCGCGTGTTTGCTGTACACTAACGCAGCGTTCTCATCAAGGCTATATCGAGGCGGAACAGAGATTAAGAACCATGGCTTCTGCTGAGCAAATACACACTTTGGTGAGCAGTTTCGCTGAACGCGATGATGAACGGTTCCGGGTGGTCGCATTGGAGATAGCGGTTGCTGCAGCCAAGGCAGGTGACTCAAAGCTTGCCGACTCACTTAGAACGCTAGTTGATCGCTCGCGTAGAACTGCACTGCCAACGATCGGGCCGCGTGCAGTTCCGATTACAAGGCCAGAGGGCGAATTTTCAGCACTGATGGCAGTGTCCTATCCAAAGGTGCGACTAGTCGATATGGTCCTGCCCGATTCGGTACGTGCAAGCCTTGCTCGCGTACTCATAGAGAATCGTGCTGGCGACCGGCTTCGCGAGCGTCACCTCGACCCTCGGCGTCGTTTACTGATTGCAGGACCGCCGGGGTGTGGCAAGACGATGTCCGCCAAAGCGCTAGCTGGAGAGTCTGGCTTGCCCCTGATGGTTGTGCAGTTTCACGCTTTGATCACTAAATTCATGGGTGAAACGGCCGCGAAACTGCACGGAATTTTTCAAGCGATGCACACTACGCGCGGTGTGTATCTCTTCGATGAATTTGATGTACTTGCCACCAGCCGCGGCGAACAGAATGATGTAGGCGAAGCCCGGCGCATCGTAAATTCATTCTTGCAGCTTGTCGAGCAGGACGATTCAGAGAGCATTATTGTTGCCGCGACCAATCGGCCCGAGGCACTCGATTCCGCTATATTCCGCCGATTTGATGACCTCATTGAGTTTACTCGCCCTGATGCAAAGATGGTGCGAATGCTTGTGGAGAATCGACTGGCGGCTCTTGCGCCCCTGCGGTTAGATTGGAAAAGTCTTGGAACGGCTGTAAAAGGTCTAAGTCACGGAGAGATCGTTAAGGCGTGCGAGGATGCAGCCAAGGCAGTTGTGCTCGGGCAGGCTACAGCCGTCTCCACAGCCCTGCTCACAAAGGCGCTTCGGTCGCGCCGCAACCTTGGGATAACAAAACATCAGAAGTAAGTTGAGGTCAGTATGTCGCAATTACCGCACTTGCAGCTTGTCGGCGGTGTGACGGGTGTTCCTTATACACGTCCGGGCGGAGGTGGAGTAGCATTTAAGTTTCCGCCTCGTGATCGAATAACGCATGGGGCAATTGTGCGTCGAGGACTAGAAATCGCAGTTGTGGACGCTGCGATAGAACATCAGGCTCAGCATACGCAGCAAGACACATGTGGTATTCAGATCGCTCTGGAAAGCCAAGCAGGCTTCAGTCTTAAGCTTGACAGTTTGGAGTCCCGACGAGCGGGCATCGAATTGCTGCATGTTCGAACCGAAGCAGATGTAGAAAGAGCAGTGATTTTTGTTCCTCACGATGCGGTAGGTGTGCTGCTCGACAAGATTAATCAGTATGAGCACGATTCAACTGCGAAGGGTAATCCTCGTAACCAACCCTTGATAGATAGCATAGAACGTGCTCGCCTCGCAGTCACTCATGATCTTTGGTCTGACGCACGCGCGTTTCCCACTACAGACGCGATGATGTGGTGGGAGGTTTGGTCGTATTACTCTGGCGCCGATGCGCAGGCTCGGTACAACGAAATCGTCCGGGCATGCGGTGCACGCGGGCTGGAAATTTCGAGTCGGCGGCTGGAGTTCGAAGAACGTATCGTCACGCTCATTAAGGCCAGGCCGAGTGATTGGGCACGGTCTCGGGCGTTGCTCGAATTGGTATCAGAACTGAGGTATCCAGTTGAACCCGCCCTTCCATATCTAGATCTATCGCCCCGTGAGCAGGGTGATTGGGTCCGATCGCTGCAGAACCGTTTGCGTCCTGCGCCGCCAGACGCTCCATCTGTGTGCTTGCTGGATACAGGTGTCAATCGTGGCCATGTATTGCTCCAAGACTCTCTCTTGGAAGCTGATATGCAGGCCGTTGTACCAGACTGGGGAAGTGTTGATCGTCGTGATCAGCCACACGGTACATGTATGGCCGGTACCGCACTTTATGGAGATCTGGCCGAGCATTTGCGTACTAACGGCACCGTCGAGCTCCGGCATCGCCTCGAATCTGTGAAAGTGATACCAGATCGAGGAAGTCTTCCGTCAGAAGTGCACGGAGCAGTTCTTACGCAGGCAGTGCTGTTAGCAGAGATACGAGCTTCAACGCGGCGGCGCACGGTATGTTTGTCAGTCACCGCGCCAGATGCGTCTGGCCAAGGAGCCCCGAGTTCTTGTTCTGCTGCAATGGACAAGTTGGCGTTTAATGATGGCGCTGCTACGAGATTGCTCGTGATCTCGGCTGGCAACATCCGTATTTTCCCATCGGGAGCCTCGTATCTACGACTGAATCACTCTACCGAGGGCAGGTTGGAAGATCCGGCGCAGGCATGGAATGCTCTTTCAGTCGGGGCTTTCACGGAGCGAGTGCAGCTGTCTGCCGCATACCAAGGATATCGCACCGTTGCACCTTCTGGTGGCCTGACGCCATCAAGCAGAACCAGCACATGTTGGGATGACGTTGAAAGGTCTCGGTGGCCATTGAAGCCCGATGTTGTGTTCGAGGGTGGCAATTGGATCGAATCAGGGAATGGCGAACTTACGCCGTGCGCTGAAACTCATCTGCTGACAACTGGCGTGTATGCGACAGGAGCCCAATTCGACACGAACGCAGATACGAGCGCTGCAACTGCTCAGTGTGCGCGATTGGCAGCAATAATCCAAGCTGAATACCCACGACTGCGTCCAGAGACAATCCGTGGTTTGCTGGTTCATTCCGCAGAATGGACGCCTGCGATGCGACAGCAATGCCCTGGGGACCTCCAGAATCAGGTCATTCGCCGGATTCGTACGTTTGGCTACGGGGCTCCAAGTTTGAACCGTTCTCTGCACAGCCTGCGCAACGCGGTAACACTTGTGGCCGAATCAGCGATCCAGCCATATCGCAAGAATGGCAATGACATTCGGCACAACCAGATGGGCCTTCATCAACTTCCTTGGCCGTCACGAGTCCTTTTTGATCTAGCCGAGACACCTGTGCGAATGCGTGTCACACTCTCATACTTTATAGAACCAAATCCGGGACGCCGCGGCAACATACCACGCACGCGTTATGCGTCACACGGCCTACGATTTGATGTCAAGCGTCCGGGTGAGTCGGTTGAGCAGTTTCGCAAACGCCTTTCGCTGGCAGAACGCGATGAACCCGATGTTGCGATTGACGCAGTCGGCGAGACACGTCGCTGGGTGATTGGTGCGAGTGGACGGTCGCGAGGTTCGTTGCAATGTGATTGGTGGGAGGGCACGGCGCAGGAGTTAGGCGCGAGTGACTACATCGCGGTGTATCCTGTGACTGGATGGTGGCGTGAGCGTCCCTTCTTGAAAAAGGTAGAGAACGCAGCACTCTACAGCTTAGTCGTTTCGATCGAAACTCCAATGTCGAGCATTGACCTTTATACTGCTATCACAACACAGACTGTAGTTCCAGTCAGCACGGCCATGGGCTCGTAACGAATAACGAACAATTGAAGAATGTGGAGGGAAACCGATGTGCTTCAGTACTAGGGTCCTGTCGCAGTGCTGCCCGATTCCCCGTACCCCCCGGCTCATACCCCTTCTCAACTTGAACCCCAAATCAACATGAACCCGACAATGAATTTTGCTTCACGTACACGGCGTTCATGAAAGCCCACGGTACGCTGCACCTGCAACGTGGCGCTGCAGGAACCGTCTAGACACATCTCAATCGTTCTCATGGGGCACCGTGCAGCGCGCGGGGCGTGGAACATCTCTCGATCAGAGGTGTGGGTCTATGGATACCCCCGGGAGCATCTCACGCATGTCCAGTGAGCAGGTCGAAACCAAGGCCATCGCGGTGATCGAAGAGCGCAGCACCGTCACCGGCGGCGAGCTGCGTGAACTCCTCCGCGTCCTCCAATCGCTCGACGCAGGCGACTTCTCCGTCAGGCTCCCCGGCGACTGGACCGGCCTGATGGGCAAGATCGCAGACAGCGTCAACTCCATCGTCGCGACCAACGCGCGCATGGCGACCGAGATTGATCGCGTCGGCGAGGTCGTCGGCCGCCAGGGCAAGACCCGCCAGCGTGCACGCTTCGGCCGCGCCACCGGTGCATGGATCGAGATGGAAACCTCGGTCAACATGCTCGTCGACGACCTCCTCCGCCCGACTGCAGAGATCACCCGCGCCATCGCTGCAGTCGCGCAGGGCGATCTTCAGGAAACAGTTCGCCTCGACCTCGACGGTCGCCCGCTCGAAGGCGAGTTCCTCCGCTCCGCCACGTTCGTGAACACCATGATCGAGCAGCTCGCGGTCTTCACCTCCGAAGTGACGCGCGTGGCCCGCGAAGTCGGTACCGACGGCAAGCTCGGCGGGCAGGCACAGGTCCGCGAGGTCTCGGGCGTCTGGAAGGACCTCACCGAGTCGGTCAACTCGATGGCGAGCAACCTCACTGCACAGGTCCGCAACATCGCGGACGTCACCATCGCCGTCGCGCGAGGTGACCTCTCCCGCAAGATCACCGTCGACGTCAAGGGCGAAATTCTCCAGCTCAAAGAAGCCATCAACACGATGGTCGACCAGCTCCGCTCCTTTGCGTCGGAAGTGACGCGCGTGGCTCGCGAAGTCGGCACCGACGGCAAGCTCGGCGGGCAGGCAGTCGTGCCCGGCGTCGCAGGTACGTGGAAGGACCTGACCGACTCCGTGAACGCGATGGCAGGCAACCTGACATCGCAGGTCAGAAACATTGCCGAAGTGACCACTGCAGTCGCGCGCGGCGACCTTTCCCGCAAGATCACCGTCGACGTGCGCGGCGAAATCCTCGAGCTCAAAGAGACCATCAACACGATGGTCGATCAGCTCAACGCATTCGCGTCGGAAGTCACGCGCGTCGCCCGTGAAGTCGGCACCGACGGCAAGCTCGGCGGTCAAGCCCAGGTCCCCGGCGTGGCAGGCACGTGGAAGGACCTGACCGACAACGTCAATTCGATGGCAGGCAACCTGACGGGCCAGGTGCGCAACATCGCAGAGGTCGCCACCGCCATCGCAGGCGGCGACCTTTCCAAGAAGATCACGGTCAACGTCTCGGGCGAAATTCTCCAGCTCAAGGAAACCATCAACACGATGGTGGACCAGCTCAATGCCTTCGCAGGCGAAGTGACGCGTGTTGCCCGCGAAGTCGGTACCGAAGGCAAGCTCGGCGGTCAGGCAGTTGTGCGAGGCGTCGGTGGTACGTGGAAGGATCTGACCGACAACGTCAACTCGATGGCAGGCAACCTCACTGCCCAGGTCCGAAACATTGCAGAAGTGACGACCGCCGTCGCGCGAGGCGACCTCTCGCGCAAGATCACTGTCGACGTCAAGGGCGAAATTCTCGAGCTCAAGAACACCATCAACACGATGGTCGACCAGCTCAACGCCTTCGCAGGCGAAGTGACGCGCGTCGCGCGAGAAGTCGGCACCGAAGGCAAGCTCGGCGGACAGGCCCAGGTCCAGGGCGTGGCAGGTACGTGGAAGGATCTCACCGACAACGTCAACGCCATGGCCTCGAACCTGACATCACAGGTTCGAAACATTGCAGAAGTCACCACTGCAGTCGCCCGAGGCGACCTCTCGCGCAAGATCACCGTCGACGTGCGCGGTGAAATCCTCGAACTCAAAGAGACCATCAACACGATGGTCGACCAGCTCAACGCCTTCGCAGGCGAAGTGACGCGCGTCGCGCGAGAAGTCGGTACCGAAGGCAAGCTCGGCGGACAGGCAGTTGTCCGAGGCGTCGCAGGCACATGGAAGGACCTGACCGACAACGTCAACTCCATGGCAGGCAACCTCACTGCCCAGGTCCGCAACATCGCAGAAGTTACCACTGCAGTCGCCCGAGGCGACCTCTCCCGCAAGATCACCGTCGACGTCAAGGGTGAAATTCTCGAGCTCAAGAACACCATCAACACGATGGTCGATCAGCTCAACGCATTTGCAGGCGAAGTGACGCGCGTTGCCCGCGAAGTCGGCACCGAAGGCAACCTCGGTGGTCAGGCCCAGGTCCAGGGCGTGGCAGGTACGTGGAAGGACCTGACCGACAACGTCAACTCGATGGCCTCGAACCTCACCTCGCAGGTTCGAAACATCGCCGAAGTCGCCACTGCAGTTGCGCGAGGCGACCTCTCCCGCAAGATCACCGTCGACGTCAAGGGCGAAATCCTCCAGCTCAAGGAAACGCTCAACACGATGGTCGACCAGCTCAACGCATTCGCGTCGGAAGTCACGCGCGTCGCCCGAGAAGTCGGCACCGAAGGCAAGCTCGGCGGACAGGCCCAGGTCCCCGGCGTGGCAGGCACGTGGAAGGACCTGACCGACAACGTCAACTCGATGGCAGGTAACCTCACCGGCCAGGTGCGCAACATTGCAGAAGTCGCCACCGCCATCGCAGGCGGCGACCTTTCAAAGAAGATCACCGTCGACGTGCGCGGCGAAATTCTTCTCTTGAAGGAAACGCTCAACACGATGGTCGAGCAGCTCCGCTCATTCGCATCCGAAGTGACCCGCGTCGCCCGCGAAGTCGGTACCGACGGCAAGCTCGGTGGTCAGGCAGTCGTCCCCGGCGTGGCAGGCACGTGGAAGGATCTCACCGACTCAGTGAACGCGATGGCAGGCAACCTGACCTCGCAGGTCCGTAACATCGCCGAAGTCACCACTGCCGTCGCGCGAGGCGACCTCTCCCGCAAGATCACCGTCGACGTCAAGGGCGAAATCCTCGAGCTCAAGGACACCATCAACACGATGGTCGATCAGCTCAACGCCTTCGCTGCAGAAGTCACCCGTGTCGCCCGCGAAGTCGGTACCGACGGCAAGCTTGGCGGTCAGGCCCAGGTCCCCGGCGTCGCAGGTACCTGGAAGGACCTCACCGACAACGTCAACGTCATGGCCGCGAACCTCACCGAGCAGGTCCGAGGCATCGTCAAGGTCGTCACTGCAGTCGCCAACGGCGACCTCAAGCAGAACCTGACCGTCAAGGCCAAGGGCGAAGTCGCTGCTCTTGCAGAGACGATCAACAACATGACCGAAACCCTCGCGACCTTCGCCGATCAGGTCACGTCGGTCGCGCGAGAAGTCGGCGTCGAAGGACGCCTCGGCGGTCAGGCCAACGTCCCCGGTGCTGCAGGTACCTGGAAGGATCTCACCGGCAACGTCAACCTCCTCGCTGCAAACCTCACCACCCAGGTCCGTGCAATCGCAGAAGTCGCAACTGCAGTGACCAAGGGCGACCTTACCCGCTCGATCCAGGTCGATGCACGCGGCGAAGTCGCCGAGCTCAAGGACAACATCAACACGATGATCGGCAACCTCCGTCTCACGACGGACCGGAACACCGAGCAGGACTGGCTCAAGACCAACCTCGCCCGCTTCACCAACATGCTCCAGGGCCAGCGCGATCTCGTCACCGTCGGTCGCATGCTCCTCTCTGAGCTTGTCCCCCTCGTCAACTCGCACCAGGGCGTCATTTACCAGATGATCACCCAGGACGAGCCGCACCTCAAGATGCTCGCCAGCTACGGCAACGCCCGCGATCGCGGCTATCCGCCCGTGATGGAACTCGGTGAAGGCTTCATCGGCCAGTGCGCTGCAGACAACCGCCGCATCCTCGTCACCAGCGTCCCAAGCAGCACCGTCCGCGTTGGCTCGGTCATCCTCGACGCAGTTCCTCGCAGCATTGCCGTCTTCCCCGTCGTCTTCGAAGGCCAGATCAAGGCAGTGCTCGCCCTCGCCTCGCTCAACGACTTCGCACCTGCCCACGTTTCGTTCATCGAGCAGCTTACTGCAGGCATCGGCATCCTTCTCAACAGCATCGAAGCCACGATGCAGACCGAAAACCTCCTCGAGCAGTCCCAGCAGCTTGCTGCAGAGCTCGGCACCCAGAAGAAGGAACTCCAGCAGACCAACGACCAGCTCGCCCAGAAGGCCCAGGAACTCGCAGAACAGAACGAGGAAGTCGAACGCAAGAACCGCGAGATCGAGCAGGCCCGCGGTGCACTCGAAGAAAAGGCCGCAGAGCTCGCCCTCACCTCCAAGTACAAGTCAGAGTTCCTCGCGAACATGTCGCACGAACTCCGCACGCCCCTCAACAGCATCCTCATCCTCGGCCAGCAGCTCGCGGAAAACCCCGACAGCAACCTCTCGGGCAAGCAGGTCGAATTCGCCAAGACCATCCACGGCGCGGGCACCGATCTCCTCAACCTCATCTCCGACATCCTCGACCTCTCGAAGATCGAGTCGGGCACCGTCTCGGTCGATGCGGAAGAGGTCTACTTCGGCACGATGCTCGACATGATCAGCCGCACGTTCCGCCACGACGCAGAAAATCGCGGCCTCTCCTTCGATGTCCAGGTCGATTCGGGCCTGGGCCGGAGCATCTTTACCGACGCCAAGCGTCTCCAGCAGGTCCTCAAGAACCTCCTCTCCAACGCCTTCAAGTTCACCGAGCAGGGCGGCGTCCGTCTCTCGCTCCGCCCCGTCGCCAGTGGCTGGTCGTCCGGCCATCCGACGCTTGAAGCCGCAGCTACCGTCGTCGCCTTCGAAGTCTCCGACACTGGCATCGGCATCCCTGCAGAAAAGCAGAAGATCATCTTCGAAGCCTTCCAACAGGCCGACGCATCCACCAGCCGCAAGTACGGCGGTACCGGCCTGGGTCTTGCCATCAGCCGGGAACTCGCAAGCCTCCTCGGTGGCGAAATTCACCTCCGAAGCACCACCGGTGTCGGCAGCACCTTCACGCTCTACCTCCCCATCCGCTACACCGGCCCCATCGCGGATCCACGTCCCACGACCGGCCGTCTCCTCCGAGCTGCAGGCCAGGCTCCCGAGCGCGTGGCAGATCGTCTCCCCGAAATCGCCTCGATTCCCGACGACCGCGATGCCATCACGCCCGACGACACCGTCGTCCTCATCGTCGAGGACGATCCGCACTACGCCCGCGTGCTGGTCGATCTTGCACGCCACGCAGGGTTCAAGGTCCTCGCAGCATCCCGCGGCGCAGAAGCCCTCGAACTCGCCCGCCAGTTCCACCCGACCGCCATCTCGCTCGACGTCTTCCTCCCCGACATGCTCGGCTGGGCAGTGCTCAACCAGCTCAAGCGAGATCCGCAGACGCGCCACATCCCCGTCCAGATCGTCACGCTCGACGAAGACCGCCAGCACGGCCTCTCGCGCGGCGCCTTCTCCTTCGTCACCAAGCCGACGACCACCGAAGGCCTCGAATCCGCCTTCACCCGCATCAAGGAATACTCCGTCCCGCGCCGCCGCAGGCTCCTCATCGTCGAAGACAACCCTGCAGAACAGCTCAGCATCCGCGAGCTTCTCCTCCACGACGACATCGATGTGGAGATCGCAAGCTCCGGCGAGGAAGCTTTCCAGCTCCTCGAAACCAACCCTGCAGACTGCGTCGTCCTCGACCTCCGCCTCCCCGACATGACCGGCTTTGAAGTTCTCGAACGCCTCGGTTCCAACGACGACCTCAAGGACATCCCCGTCGTCGTCTTCACCGGCAAGGCCCTCGAACCCGAAGAGGAAAACCGTCTCCACGCGCTGGCGCGCAGCGTTGTCGTCAAGGGCGTCGAATCCCCCGAGCGCCTCCTCGACGAAACCTCGCTGTTCCTCCACCGCGTCGTAGCGGATCTGCCGCTCCACAAGCGCAGCATGCTCGAGCGGCTCCACGGGTCAGACGATCACCTCGCGGGCAAGCGAGTCCTCGTCGTCGACGACGACGTCCGCAACATCTTCGCCCTCAGCAGCGTCCTCGAGCGCCGCGGCATGCAGGTCGTCTCTGCAAGCACCGGTCGCGAGGCGATCAGCATTATGGAGGCAACGCCCGACCTTGCCATCGTCCTCATGGACATCATGATGCCCGAGATGGACGGCTACCAGACAATGCGCGCCATCCGTGCAAACCCCTCGCTCGGCCGCCTTCCCATCATCGCCCTCACCGCCAAGGCCATGAAGGGCGATCGCGAAAAGTGTCTCGAAGCGGGCGCCTCTGATTACCTCGCAAAGCCCGTCAACACCGAACAGCTCCTCTCCGTCCTCCGCATGTGGCTCCATCGCTGAGTCCCGGGAACACCCATGACAGAACGGCAGAAGATCAACATCCTCCTGGTGGATGATCAGCCCGGGAAGCTCCTCAGCCTCGAGACCATCCTCGAGGACCTCGGAGAAAACCTGATCAAGGCCGGCTCGGCCGACGAAGCCCTGCGCCATCTCCTCGCGAGCGAGATCGCAGTCGTCCTCATCGACGTCTGCATGCCCAGTATGGACGGCTTCGAGCTCGCCGAGATGATCCGCGCGCACCCGCGCTATCGCCGCACGGCGATCATGTTCATCTCCGCCATCCAGCTCACCGACGAAGACCGCGTCCGCGGCTTCCGCCTGGGCGCGGTCGACTACATCCCCGTCCCCATCATCCCCGAAGTCCTCCGCGCCAAGGTCGCCGTCTTCACCGAGCTCTACCGCAAGACCGAACAGCTCGAACGCCTCAACAGCGAGCTCGAGCACCGCGTCGCGGAGCGCACCAAGGACCTCGAAACCTCCTCCACCCTCCTCAAGACCAGCGAGCGCCGCTACCGCGATCTCGTCCAGGGCCTCTCTGCAGCCGTCTACACGTGCGATATCGACGGCCGCATCACCCTCTACAACCAGGCTGCGGTCGATCTCTGGGGCCGCGAGCCCATCGGTGGTGAAACCCGCATCTGTGGCTCATGGAAGCTCTTCAACCCCGACGGCACGCCCCTCGCCCTTGAAGATACGCCCATGGCCGAGACGCTCCGCGACGGCAGACCTGCTGCACGCCGCGAGATGATCATCGAGCGCCCCGACGGCACCCGGCGCTACGTCCTCCCAAGCCCAGAGCCCATCCGCAGCGACGCAGGCGACATCATCGGTGCCGTCAATCTCCTCACCGACATCACCGAGAGCAAGAACGCAGAATCCGTCCGCACGCTCCTGGCCGCCATCGTCGCATCCTCTGACGACGCCATCTTCAGCAAGACGCTCGACGGCAAGATCACCTCCTGGAACACCGGCGCCGAGCGCATGTTCGGCTACACAGCGGATGAAGCCATCGGCCGCCCCATCATGTTCATGGTCCCAGACGACCAGCGCGACAGCGAGCGCCAGATCCTCGCCCGCCTCGGCCGCGGCGAGCACATCAAGCACTTTGAAACCTCCCGCGTCACCCGCCACGGCAAGGTGCTGGGTATCTCGCTCACCGTCTCGCCAGTCCGAGATTCCACCGGCTCGATCGTCGGTGCATCTGCCGTCGCCCGCGACATCACCGAGCGCAAGCAGGCTGAAGCTGTCCTTGCCCGCGACCGCGCCACGCTCGAACGCCTTGTCGAAGAACGCACTGCAGAACTCGATGTCTCCAACCAGCGCCTCCGCATGAGCGACCGCCTCGCCACCATCGGCACGCTCTCTGCAGGCCTCGGCCACGACATGGGCAACCTTCTTCTCCCCATCCGCATGCGGCTCGATGCGATGGAAGTTGCCACTCTCCCGCAGGAAATCAAGGAAGACCTCGCCGCCATCCGCCAGGCCTCTGAATACCTCCAGAAGCTCGCCGCAAGTCTCCGTCTCCTCTCACTCGATGCGCAGGTCGAACGCCTCGGCGAAACCACCACGCACCTCGCTCCATGGTGGTCAGAAGCCGCCGCCATGATCCGAAACGGCGTCCCGCGCAGCGTCTCACTCTCTGCGGATTTCCCCGAATCACTCCCTGCAGTCTGCGTCGGACCTGCAGGCCTCACGCAGATGGTCTTCAACCTCGTCCAGAACGCAGGCGACGCCCTCAAGAACCACCGCGACGGCCGCATCGAGATCTCCGCCTCGCTCGACGCGAGTCACGATCGCATCCTCATCACCGTCCGCGACAACGGCCCGGGCATGAGCGACGAAGCACGCCGCCGCTGCCTCGAACCCTTCTTCACCACCAAGACGCGCGGCCTCAGCACCGGCCTGGGCCTCGCCCTCGTCAACGGGCTCCTCCAGGCCTGCGGCGGTCAGATCAACATCGAAAGCACCCCGCACAACGGCTCGATCTTCACCATCAGCCTCCCTGCAGACAAACCCACGCACGCCCGCGCCATCGAAACCCCCGTCACCCGCGGACGTGCGGTCATCACCATGACCGACCAGCGCCTCGGCGCGCACGGCCAGTGGGTTCTCCGTTCACTCGGCTACGAAGTCTTCCGCGACCGTGCACCCGGCGTGGAACTCTGGATCACTGACCTCACCTCTGCAGGCGGCATGGACGGTGTCAACGAGTACCTCCAGAACCATCCGGCAAGTCGCGTCATCCTCTTCGAAGACGCCCCATCTGCACACGCCCTACCTGCCCACATCGAACCCCGCATCACCTACCTCGGCCGCTCCATCAAACCCTCCGCCCTCAAAAGCGCCTTCACCGAACTCCTTCACGCCCCTGCAGCAGTCTGAAGCGACTTCGCCTGCTTGTCGGGTGCCCTGCTCCGTGCTGCTCTGAGCACGGGGCAGGATTGAACCTCCAATTCAATCAAGCCGCAGATAAACGCGGATCACGCAGATCAGAATTGCGTGAACCAGTATCTTCTCCTCATCCGCGTCATCCGCGTCCAAATTTCTTCTTCAGATCTGCGTCTATCCGCGTTCATCTGCGGCCCGCCTTCCCTGCCTGCTGTTCACTGATCACGGTCCCCTGTTCACTCTTTCGGATCCGTCCCATCCGTGTAATCCGTGGGCTGCCTTTATGATTTGAATGTGCCGCTGTGCCGCTGTGCCGCTGTGCCGCTCGGCCGTCGTGCAGTCCGCAGCCTGCAGTCCGCCGTCTGCTTCTTTTCTGCCCCCTTCGCCCCCTTTGCCCATTTACCATCCCCCATGCCCACCGACTTCCAACCCTCCGCCAGCTTCGCCCACGACCTCGACCGCGCCGACCCACTCTCTGCATTCCGCGCCGAGTTCGAAATCCCATCCGCCGCCGCCATCGCATCGCTGGGCAACACCTCTGCACCAACCGCAAACGCAGTGGAGGGCCCATCCTCCATCTACCTCTGCGGCAACTCCCTCGGCTGCATGCCCCGCCGCACTCGTGATCTCCTCGCCCAGGAACTCACCGACTGGGGCTCAATCGGCGTCGAAGGCCACCTCCACGCGACGCGCCCCTGGCTTCCCTACCACGAGCAGCTCCGCGGCCCCCTCTCCCGCCTCGTCGGTGCGCACGAGCGCGAAGTCGTCGCGATGAACACGCTCACCGTCAACCTCCACCTCATGATGCTCTCGTTCTACCGCCCCACGCGCGAGCGCTACCGCATCGTCATCGAAGACTCTGCCTTCCCCTCCGATTCCTACGCAGTGATGTCGCAGGCCCGCTTCCACGCAAAGTCAGTCGGCTTCAACGCAGACACCGCCATCATCCGCCTCAAGCCCCGCGATGGCGAGGAAACCCTCAGAACGCAGGACATCCTCGATCTCCTCGCGCGCGAAGGCTCCACCATCGCCCTCGTCATGATCGGCGGCGTCAACTACCTCACCGGCCAGTGGTTTGATATGCCCACGATCACCGCAGCAGGCCACGCCCAGGGCTGCGTCGTCGGCTGGGATCTCGCCCACGCTGCAGGGAGCGTCCCCGTCAAGCTCCACGACTGGAACGTCGATTTCGCCGTCTGGTGCTCATACAAGTACCTCAACGCAGGCCCCGGTGCAGTCGCCGGTGCCTTCGTCCACGAGCGCCACCTCGCCGACAAATCACTCCCGCGCCTCGCAGGCTGGTGGGGCAACGATCCTGCCACCCGCTTTGCCATGGGCCCAGATTTCGTCCCCGTCGAACGTGCAGACGCTTGGGCCATGTCAAACCCGCCCATCTTCTCCATGACCCCGCTCATCGCCTCGCTCGACCTCTTCGACCGTGCAGGGATCGACCACCTGCGAGCAAAGTCCCTCAAGCTCACAAGCTACATGGCCTGGCTCATCGACCAGCACAATCTCGCCCGCCTGCCCGCCGCCAATCAAGCAAACCACATCCGCATCATCACCCCGCGCGAAGATGCACACCGCGGCGGCCACCTCTCTCTCGCAGTCCCCGGCGGCGGTAAGGCAATGCTTGCAAAGCTCCGCGATGCAGGCGTCGTCGTCGATTTCCGCGAACCCAACGTCGTCCGAGCTGCACCCACCGCGATGTACAACACCTTCACCGAAGTCCACCGCTTCGTGAACCTTCTCTCGACGCTCACTGCCTGACCACGCAGTCGTATTGTTCAACTTCACTCCACGTCACCACTGCTCAATGGCAACACGCCCGCGATTCACGCGCGGGCTGCAGTGTTTCATGGATCAATTCAATCTCCGCAAGCTCCCCGAGTTGCCCTACCGCACATCCCGCCCACGCACCCCATCAATCGTGTGCAGCAAAGACGGCGAATCCACAAAGTGCACTGCACCATCGTTCTGAAACTCGTACCCGTCCCCCTTCGGATAGCCTTCCAGCCGATTCGACCACGCGACCTCGCTTGCAGAGCCATCGCAGAACGCAGATGGTATCTGCTGATAAACGCCCGCGTTCGCATTTCGATCGTTCGGCGCAAACCAGTGCTGAACGAACAGCGTCTTATTTGCGGGAAACACCACGCCCTGCACCGATGTTGAACCGAACTGCTGCGGCCCGGTCCTCGACAGGAGATTCCAGAACTCCGGACGAGCGATGAACGAGCACGGGTAAAAATACCCCGTTTCGTAAGGCCATCGCGGGCCGCCTGCCTTCTCATACCCCGGCGGAAAAAGTGCTTCGCTCGTCGCCCGCGCGTCGTAGTACACATCCGCGAGCGCAATGTGCCATGATTTATGCGCGTCAAAGTATGAGAGACCTGCAATCTCAAGCCCGCCCCCCGACACCGTCGAACCAAACGCGCCAATCTCCGTGAACCTCGGATAAATCCCCTTGGAATCAGAGACATACGTCGCGATGACCTGCGCATTGGACCGGAGGTTCGCCAGCGACTTCATCGAGTTCGACCGCCCTCGAACCCCCGAGATCGCAAGCACGCTGATGGAAATCAGCAGCGCCGCGACCGCGACGACAACCAGTGCTTCGATAATCGTGTACCCACGCCGTTTCACGCAGTGCTCACCTGGCCAGCCTGAGGCGGGCTCACACGTCTCGGCCAGAACAGCGCGACCAGGCACCCGCCAATCAACAGCGAATTGCGCACCATGCTGCCCCGGATGCTCGAATTTACCTCGTGGTACCGGGTCCACAAGCCCAGGCACGCGCATGTCGGGCTGATGTTGTTCATCCAATGGAATATAAGTACCGCGCTGAAAATGAGAAGAAGGCAAACCGCGGCCACGTTGGCAAGCCGCGGTTTGCCTGTAAGGAACAAAGCGATCGGAACGACTTCAGACGCAGGGACCAGGAGCGCCGCGAGTTGCTGCACGGACTTTGGAACGAGCGTGAACGACTCGAGCGAAACTACAAATCTATCCCAATCCGCGATCTTCCCCACCGATGCGAGGAAAAGCACTGTTGGGACAACGACGCTCACAAATGTCGCAAAGCGATGAAGTCTCATGCTGCAATTACCCCGTGCAAGCAGCACCCGACGTACAACGCCCTTGGCAAGTGAAGGCCTTCGCCGCGTACTGCAGATTACAGACACCGCCCGAGCATTCATAAACATCGATCGTCGCGTTTCCAGTCCCACAAGGCATCGTGAGCCCGGTCTGTCCTGCCTGCCCGGACGCCGCGGCCTTGATGTCGCTGACCGACGACGTTGTAAGTATGACGTCTCCGCAAGGAATCGCGTTGGAGCCGCTCGTGCAGACCCGAGTCAGATTCGCATGCATGTTTGCACAATCTTTGGATGTGTTGGCGTAGCAAGGCTGTGATGGCCCACCAGGTCCGTCCGGGAAGAAGCCGAACGCCTGCGAACTGACCGCGACGATTACCAAGCCCGCAAAGTACCCGATCTTGCTGCTGCGATTCATGTTCATAACGATGCTCCCTTTGGCTTACTCAAAACCTTGATGACTGCAAAGGCGACGACCACCGTCGCCAATAGACCCGCTGCCCATCGAGACCATTGCGACGATTCACGATTTCCCGGTCGGACGGTCTCCTGCGTGACTACATCCGTGCCCGTATTGACCTGATAAGCGTCAATTGGTCCATCGCTCTTCCAGATCATCGAACCGCCACGATCCATACCCGCCCACGCTGGCGAGTCTTCCCTCGAAAAATCAAGTGTGCGAGGTTCATAGTCCAGCGATGGAATATCCGCGTTCGCGCTCACCATCGAGGGTTCAACCTGACCCAGCGATGTCAGCTCAAGAAGGTCCCTCGTCATCTGCAGTTCGTCGGTCACCACAATCTTGCGAGGAGCATCACGAAAAACAGTGTCCCCACCTTCATGCTCGCTGAAAGCCCAAACAGTCCGATGCTGGCGAGACGATGAGGATGAAGGCAACGACTTGGTGATCAGAAGAACTCGAATGTCCCCCGCGTCGCCAATCGTTCCAGATGCATCCCACGTCGCGGGGTCCGTCTCCACACCTTGCTGTCGTAAAGACCAAGCTCCATTCTTGGATGTGATCACTGCCTTGGAAAGATCCGCAGGCAGAAGCGATGTGCCCGATGTCAAAAACAGTGAAAGCAACTCAAGCCCACGATCGAGGTTCCGGGAAACGTTGTAGCCCACTGGATGAGAAATCCCTGCATGTATAATGGTCAATTGCGAGCTTGCAGATGAGCCCGCAGGTTCATATAGCATCCAGCGGCGGTCCGTGTCTCCGCCCGAACGAAGCCGACCAGTCGCGCCGCGCGTCTCGTCGAGCAGCCAGCCGCGAGGTCCTGTGTACTCAAATCGAACTATCCATGGATCACTGCTCGCAAGCAGCGACTGCAGGTGCTCAAGCCGATGCTTCTCGGGGTTATCGATCTTGTCCTTGACAGGCGCAAGCCGCTTTGCGATCTCTTCTTGCCCGATCGCAGATCCCATCGTCCTGCGAACTGCGATACCTATCGCGGTGCTTTTCGAGACTGCATCAGTAACGCTGTTTCGAAGCGTCGTAACTTGAAACTCAACTTGCTCTGAGCCTGACTGAGCAGGCTGTGAACCCTGCACGAGTACCAATAAGGTGATGAAAGCAAATTCCCCGAGCATGGATCGCAGCTTAAATCACTCAGTTCGTGATTGTCAACTCGATGACACGCGATGTGTAAAACCATCCTGACTAGGGATGCTGACGAGATATGCCGACGGTGATATCAATGTCGATCTCTAGCTGAATACTCATTCGACACACCTGATTCTGCTGCCTCATCCGTTCCACCGAAACTCAACGCACATCTCTCGAGCCTCGAAGTTCACCTGAACCGCTCGCCACCACTCCTCGTATAACCCATCATCATCGCGTCTCATGCACGCGACCGCGGGGAGAATCACACATGATGAGCCGTGTTATCGGAGTGAGCCTTGCTGCCGCACTGAGCCTGCAGTCTGCCACGGCCGCAGTCGTCGTCTACGACAACTCCGATGGAACATTCGGCTGGCAGATCGGCCTCCGCGACCTCAGCGGCATTCAGCGGTACGGGACATACCTTGATATCACCCAGCCGCCAACGCAGTCGGGAGAGAAGCGTGCAGGGACCATCACCAAATGGTACTACGCGAACAGTTCCAGCAGCGAGCCTGCATTGCGCTACTTGGATGGTGAAGGTAATGCCCAAACAGCGGGCACTACTAATGATGCGAATGCTACGCGAGATTATAACGCAGGAGAGTTGGTGGGCAGTTCTGATAACTGGAGTGGTGGAAATGTCTATTATTGGCATCTCCCGTTCTCGTCGGATCTTACAACTGGAACTCCTGTTATCACAGAGAACGCGCATTTGGGGGTTCGCGTGAGACTTGCCGACAACCAGTGGCACTACGGCTGGATTCACTTCATCGATTACAGAACGCCCATCGCATGGGCATACGAGACCGAGCCCAACGTGCCAATCCAGATTCCAGTGCCCAGTCCTTCAGCCGCAACGATGCTCCTCGCACTCTCCACGACTGCCATCGCCACGCGATCACACCGCTGATGCTCCTCGCCGTGCCACCAGAGATCAGATCTGCGATCTCGGTGCGTCATTCCTGCCTTTGGCTCGCAAATTTCCTGGGGTGAACCTCCAAAAGACCTTGAACCTCTTGCCCCCTCCTGTGGTATAGTGGGTAAGCGTCGCGTCCTGATGGACGTGATCGAGGGGAGAATCGCACATGATGAGCCGTGTTATCGGAGCGAGCCTCGGCATTGCACTGAGCTTGCAGTCTGCCAGCGCCGCAGTCGTCGTCTACGACAACTCCGACGGAACATTCGGCTGGCAGATCGGTCTTCGCGATCTCAGTGGCATTCAGCGGTATGGGACATACCTCGATATCACCCAGCCGCCAACACAGTCAGGTGAGAAGCGCCCGGGGACGATCACGAAGTGGTATCGCGCAAACAGTTCGAGCAGCGAGCCCGCATATCGCTATGTCGATGGCGAGGGTGGTGTTGAAACAGCAGAAACCACAAACATAGTGAAGATTATCTGGAACGATGAAATACTGAATGTGTATCCCGCTCGCGACTACCAAGCAGGTGAGGCAGTCCAAAGCACGGATCGCTGGGGTGACCAAAGTACCTATTACTGGCATCTTCCATTCTCTTCCGATCTTACGACCGGTACCCCCGGAATCTCGACGGATGCATACTTGGGTGTTCGTGTGAAGATGGCCGACAACCAGTGGCACTACGGCTGGATTCGCTTCATCGATTACAGAACGCCCATCGCATGGGCATACGAGACCGAGCCCAACGTGCCAATCCAGATTCCGGTGCCCAGTCCGGGTATTGCAAGTATCTCGTTGGTTTTGAGTGGAATCGTCTTGAGGATGAGAAATCGCCCTTGATGTTTGATGGGATATCTTGCAATGTGTTGTTGCGAGATGTGGTATAGTTTTTGAATTTGTCCGGTTTGCGAGAATGGTGTATCACTCAATATGATGTGGGAGTTGTATCATGGAACAGAAGCGTTCTATCGTTGTACTCATGTTGGCAATGCTCGCAGGAGGAGCGACTGCGGATCCGCCGGTAACGTCGCCGTGTGTGGCAGTTGCGTCGCCGCTCTGTCAAGCGATGCCTTATCTCTCAGGAAGTGGTTCATGGATTCCCAGCACGTATCAATGGAAGCCCAACAGGCTTCCTGCTGCTGTCATCAGTTTTCGCACGGGCAACTACTGTGTATCGAATGGCGATTCAAACTACCGCGGCCTGCAGGCGTGGTGGTATGCCCACGACGATGATCCGAACTACGATGGTGATGGCAGCGCTGTCTTCGACAATCTTCGTGACAGGCTCAATGATGCATACATCTCAGGGTATCGGCGCATCATCCTGAACCTTCCTGCAGGAACGGTGAAATACCAGGATTTTAGCGGCTCTCAGTGGTGGGGAATGCCTCAGTGGAAACGGGTACTGGTACAGTTTGAATCTGACAGGTATCAAAAATAAAACGACCTGCGAGAGCAGGTCGTTCAAGTCAAGAATCAGGCTTAAAGCGGCCCTTTTCCATTTACGATTTGGTACGCCAGTGAAGTCAGTGATTCCGACACAAGCTTCGGATCGCACATATCCTTAGCTTCAAACTCGGCATCTTCGGCAGTGTCGTTGAATTCACCTCGTTCAGCCATCTGTGCAAATTCCAGAAGCTGCTCGAACAACACACCTCTATCCGCTCCGATTCTCAGCTTCACGACCAACGGATGTCGAGAACTCTCGGGTGCTGTCGCCTTTATCCCCCACGCACTACCGGGCTGCCCCGTGTTTATTTCCTCGGAGGCCAAGTACCATTCCCATTCATTTCCGGCCATTCTATTTCTCCTTTTTGTTCCAGCAAAACGGTGTTCACCATGATATACGCACGAATGGCATCCAGTTTTCCTGCGTCAACTCTCATGTTCCTCCAGTAGAAAGGCCAGATCCTCCATGGTCCACCGACGGTTTGCGATGCCCAGTTTCATGGCGGGCGTCTTGCCTTTGAGCGTCGCGTGGGGACGTACCCAGTTGTAGAACGTGCTGTACAGCGCGAACGACGCCTGCATGTGGTCCATTGACTTACTGTGCGCATTCGTCTTGCGTGTCCAGCGACGCTGCGACATCCGCAGTGTCAGATTCATCCGCTCGATTCGGGAGGTGCCAGTCCTTTCCAAGCGTGGTGATCCGAACACCGACCTCTTGAAGGTCGAAATCTTCTCGGTCTTCCGGCCATCTTCATCACGGACGATTTGTACGGTTTTGCCAATCTGTCCGTAGTGCGCTCGGTTGCCAAACGCACCGAAGACGGCATCGGGATAGGACGCGAGCGAGTCCGTCGATATCTCGACCTGCCCCACTACACGGCTCGCCAGATCGTTCATCAATGCTTTGGCATGAACGGCATCACGATGCCCGATCTGCCAACTCAGAATGGCTTTGGATCTTCGATCGATGGCGATCCATGTCCAAACATCACCTGCAAAGTCTGGCGGTGCCTTCGCCTTATGGAGGTTCTTGTCGCGGCAGTAACAGATCGCGTGCATTTCATCGCACTCGATGTGCTCGCAGTAGAGCTTCCGCAACTTGGCGTCGTCATGGTTCACGCACACACGGCCGAGATCGAGTATCAGCTTCAGAATCGAGACCTTGCTGACGCCTGTGAGCCGCACCATGGAATTGATCGACACACCCTCAACGAGCAGTTTTACAACAGCAATCCGCTCTTCCCGAGGCAGTCTATTCATAGACTTATTTTGTCCATTAAAAGCAGTGCGCCAAGTGCCGTGTCCCGACTTGGCACAATGGGTAAAATATGAGCATGAGTATCGGACGCCCGCCCAAGCGAGCCAAGGACCGACGTGACTCCATACTGCGAGTCTGCCTGACCACAGATGAACTGAAAACAGTGCGTGCGGCAGCTACAGCAGCAGGAAAGGATCTATCCACCTGGGCACGCGATTGCTTGCTTGAGCGAGCGTGTGGGCAGGTGACGAAGAAATGAGGCCGGAGCGGCTGAGGACGCCGCCCGGCCTTGTTCATCAAGTTATTTCCTCTTCGTCAGCCGTCGATGCGTGTGAATTCGCCGACCTTTTTGAGTCGGTCCAGGCCATCGAAGCCTGCTTGGGCGCAAGTGACATCCATGCTTACGTGTTTTCGGCATCTACGTGCTCTCCGGTAGTCAACAAACACTGGATTGTGGAGAGGCTTGCCGATATACTGATTTTGTATGTGTCAGTATGTCGGGGCCTCGGCCTCGGTCCCGTTACGAGTGCTAACTCAGACGGGACAAACGACTTGAGCCGGGCGTCAACCCGGCTTTTGTCTGCGCTTACATCGCGGTCACTCCTGATACTGGGTCATTGAACGAACTTGCCCCAAGTGAGTATCGCCTTTGGGGTCGGCTCGTAGCCAGCGGGCTTACCTTCCCGCACCAATCTCAAATCGCCATTTGCTTCTGCATCTCGCATCGCGACGCTTACGTTCGTCATCGTTCGCTGTACCTTGTCGGCACGGAACTGGACGTTTCCGGATGTTGTGACC
>JAESFU010000455.1_pt1 | contig 22495 bp, 15 predicted proteins | sample 9269461 | NCBI WGS metagenome assembly JAESFU01 (sample SAMN14502556, study PRJNA617107) | algae metagenome | isolation source: Stenomitos rutilans HA7619-LM2 and co-occurring heterotrophs from cave walls | place: USA: Waikapalae cave, Hawaii | collected 2009-07-28
CGAAGCTGCCCTGTTTCGGCGACGCCCAGAAGCGCGCGATCAGCGCCCGCACCAGCAATTGCTGGGCGAGGTTCATGCGCGCGTTGGGCGGCATTTCGAAGCCGCGGAACTCGACGAGGCCAAGCCGGCCGGTCGGGCCATCGGGCGAATAGAGCTTGTCGATGCAGATTTCCGAACGATGCGTGTTGCCGGTGACATCGACGAGGAGATTGCGGAACAGCCGGTCGACCAGCCAGGGCAGGGGAGCCGTACCCTCACCGGGCGCCGGCACCTGCTTGATGGCGATCTCGAGCTCGTAGAGGCTGTCGTGCCGGGCCTCGTCGAAGCGCGGCGCCTGCGAGGTCGGCCCGATGAAGAGGCCCGAGAACAGGTAGCTGAGCGATGGATGCTGCTGCCAGTGCAGCACCAGCGATTTCAGGAGGTCCGGCCGGCGCAGGAAGGGCGAGTCCGACGGCGTCGCGCCGCCGACCACGACGTGGTTGCCGCCGCCAGTACCGGTGTGCTTGCCGTCGATCATGAACTTGTCGGCGCCGAGCCGGCTCTGCCGGGCTTCCTCGTAGACGGCGGTGGTCGTCGCCACGCACTCGTCCCAGCTCGAGGCCGGATGGATGTTCACCTCGATCACGCCGGGATCGGGCGCGACGCGGATGACGTTGAGCCGCGGATCGTAGGGCGGGGCGTAGCCCTCGACGTGGATCGGCAGGCCGATGGTCCGCGCCGCCGCCTCGGAGGCCGCAATCAGCTCGAGATAGTCCTCGACTGTCGCGACCGGTGGCAGGAATACGCAGAGCCGGCCCTCGCGCAGTTCGACCGAAATGGCGGTGCGCACCGCGCCGTCGATTTCGTCGAGCACCTGCTCGTTGATCTGTTGGGTCGCCGTCGGATCGGCGGTGAAGGTCGACGGCTGCGGCGGGTGGCCGACGCGCACTTCGACGCGGTTCTTCAGCAGCGCCTCCACCTCCGGCAAGTCGGCCACCGCGACCAGCGGGTCGCGCGGGACGATGTGCGGATAGGACGTGGCGTTAAGGTGCTTCAGCGAACTCAGCGGCAGGCGGTAGCCGACCGAGGAGTCGCCGGGGACGAGGAAGAGCTTGCCGCGCCGGGTCTTCCACTTCTCGCTCATCCAGCGCTGGCCGGTAGCGAGCGCGTTCCAGCGCTGCACCGGCAGCACATAGCCGGTCGGATTGTTCAGCCCGCGCTCGAACACGGTCGTCATGCGGGCGCGCGCCTCGGGGTCCTTCAGCTCGTTATTGGCGGGATCCACATTGGCTGGGAGGTTGCCTTCCTTCAGCAACCACTCGCCGGGGTCCTCGAAGGCTGGCGCGACAGTGTCGCCCTCGAGCCCCAGATTGCCGGCGATTTCGTTGAGCAGCCGGCCGGCATCCTCGGGTTTGGCGTCGGTTTTGAAGCCTTCGCGCGCCACCAGCTTTTCGTCGCGCCAGACCGGCTGGCCGTCGCGACGCCAATAGAGCGAAAAGGTCCAGCGCGGCAGGGTTTCACCGGGGTACCATTTGCCCTGGCCGTAGTGCAGCAGCCCGCCCGGCGCGAAGCGGTCGCGCAGCCGCCGGATCAGCGCGTCGGCCTTGGACCGCTTGGTCGGCCCGACCGCGTCGGCGTTCCACTCGCCGCTCTCGAAATCGTCGATCGAAACGAAGGTCGGCTCGCCGCCCATGGTCAGGCGCACGTCGTGCTTGATCAGTTCGTCGTCGACGCGATGGCCGAGCGCATTGAGCCGGTCCCAGCTCTCGTCCGAGAATGGCTTGGTGATGCGCGGGTGCTCGGCCACCCGGCTCACCTTCATGTCGAAGGCGAATTCGGTGTGGACGTTCCCGGTGGCCGAGAAGGCGCCCGAGATCGGCGCGGCATTGCGATAATGCGGCGTCGCCGCCAGCGGAATGTGGCTCTCGCCGGTGAGCAGGCCCGAGGTCGGATCGAGCCCCACCCAGCCGGCGCCGGGGAGATACACCTCGCACCAGGCGTGGAGGTCGGTGAAATCGTGGTCGGTGCCCGCCGGGCCATCGAGCGAGACGAGATCGGGCTTGAGCTGGATCAGGTAGCCGGAGACGAACCGTGCGGCAAAGCCGAGGTTGCGCAGCGCCTGCACCAGCAGCCAGCTGGAATCGCGGCACGAGCCCTGGGCGCGCTGCAGCGTTTCCTCCGGCTCGAACACGCCGGTTTCGAGGCGCACGATATAGCCGATCTGCTGCTGCACCCGGGCGTTCAGCTCGGAGACAAAGATCACCGTGTTCTTCGGGCTACGATCGATGCCGGCGAGGAAGGTGCTCAGCAGCGGGCCCATGGGCTGCGGCTTCATGTAGATGGAAAGATCGTCGCGCAACTCGGCCGGATACTCGAAGGGCCAGGTCTCGGCGCTCTCTTCGACGAAGAAATCGAACGGGTTGTAGACCGTCATGTCGGCGACGAGGTCGACCTCGATCTTCAGCTCCGTCACCGGCTCGGGGAAGACGTGGCGGCTCAGATAGTTGCCGTACATGTCCTGCTGCAGGTTGACGAAGTGGTTCGACGGGCTGACCCGCAGCGAGTGGCTGAGGACCTTGGTCTTGCTTTGCGGCGCCGGCTGCAGCCGGATGATCTGGGGGGCGAGGATGACCGGCCGGTCGTACTTGTAATGCGTCAGGTGGTAGATCGCGGCTTTGATCGACATGCGGTCGGACGCTCACTCACTGCTGCAGAGACTTCCCAAGCGGGACGATAGCAGAAGCGAGGCGAGGGGATAGGGGTTGCATGCGGTTGAAGGACTGCCATGCGATCGTGAACCAGCCACCGGCTGTCACCCCTGCGAAGGCAGGGGTCCAATTCTCGGCCGGCGCCGGCGGCGCTATGGATCCCTGCCTTCGCAGGGATGACAGCCGGTGAGCGGGCGATATCGTGCCCTCGGCCGCCCTTACTTCTTCTTCTTCCGATCCGCGTGCATGGCGTCGCGCGATTCCGTCAGGAACTCCTCGACTTCATCGAGCGTCGCCGAGAAATCGTAGCCCTTGTTGCCGAAAACGATCTCGAAGGTGTCGTCGTCGCGCAGCATGTAGCCGCCATGGGCATCGATCTTGGCGTTGCGCTTCTCGGCGATGAGGAGGCTGACGCCGAATGGCCGACCCATGCGGCGGACGCGGCGTTCGACAGCGGTCGGGGTATGGGCGCGGCTCGACATCGTGGGCTCCTTCACCGCCTTCATAGCGTGCTTGTCGCCCGGGGCAAGTCCGATCCGCCCACTGAACCGAGGGAGGATCGCGGTGCCCCAATCGCCGATTGAGCGGGCTGCGTGCCAATGCTTAAGTGCGCCATGGCCTTCACCCTCCGGCAACTCACCTATTTCATCTCGGTTGCCGAAGAGGGCACGGTTTCGGGCGCGGCGCAGTCGCTTTCGATCAGCCAGTCCGCGGTTACCGACGCGATCAAGGAGCTCGAGACCGATCTCGGCGTCACGCTGTTCGAGCGGCACCGGCGCGGGCTCACCATCACGCACAAGGGCCATCAGTTCTATCGCCATGCGGCGCGCATTCTCGCCGGCGTATCCGATGCGCGACGGAGCCTCGGCGATGCGGAGGAGACGGCCGGGGGCACGCTGCAGCTCGGGGTCACATCGCTGGTCGCCGGCTATGTGCTGTCGGACCTCCTCGCCCGCTACCGCCGCGCCTTTCCCAACGTGAATGTCACCGCCATCGAGGATAATGGCGACTATCTCGAGCACCTGCTGATCGGCGGTGAACTCGATGTCGCGGTGATGGTGATCTCGAACCTCCGCGATCGCGTGGCGCTGCAGGCCGAGATCTTCGAGACATCGCCCTACCGGCTTTGGCTGCCGCTCGGGCACCGGCTGGCGGCGGCAGATATCATCTCGGTCTCCGACATCGTCACCGAGCCGCTGATCATGCTCACCGTCGACGAAACCGAAGAGAATACCGGCAAGCTGCTCGGAGCCTTCACCGCGCGTCCGAATGTCGCCTTCCGTACCCGCTCGGTGGAGGCAGTCCGCAGTCTAGTTGCCACCGGGGCGGGCATCGCGCTCCTGCCCGATCTCGTCTATCGCCCGTGGTCGCTGGAAGGCGATCGCATCGAGAGCCGCGACGTATCCGGCGCTCTCCCGGTCGTGCAGGTCGGTATGGTGTGGCGGCGCGGCAGCCAGCTGACGCAGGCGGCGCGCGATTTCATCGGGCTGGCCCAACAGCAGCATATCTCGCGGGCGAAGGCGGGCGGGTAGGGGGTGGCACGGGAGGGCGTGTTGCCAGTCCTCTCACCGGCTGTCATCCCTGCGAAGGCAGGGATCCAACGCTCCACCAGCGCAGGCTGCGAAATGGATCCCCGCCTTCGCCGGGATGACAGCCGGTGTGTGGATGCAAGCGTGTGGATGCATGTGGGCCCCCCTCCATTCTCCCAAAATCCCCTCCCGCAGAACGCTGCACTTCCTGCCTGCGACATTCTGGTATCGGATTTCCCGATATCTCCCCTCGGTCGAATGCATTTGCGAATGTTCATTCCTCCGTTAACGTTCGAGGCAAGGGCCTGGTGTGCGCTTTGGGAGCGCGGGCCTCAGCAGGGAGAAAGCGATGAAATCCATCCTCAAGACGTGCACGGCCTTGACCATGGTTGCCGCCTTCACGGGCCAGGTCACCGCGCAGGACATGCTGCAGAGCCTCGGTGCGGGCGAAGGCGAGGTCTCGATCGTCGCCTGGGCCGGCTATATCGAGCGCGGCGAGACCGATCCGGCCTATGACTGGGTCACCAAGTTCGAAACCGATACCGGCTGCAAGGTGTCGGTGAAGACCGCCGCCACCTCGGACGAAATGGTCGCCCTGATGAACGAGGGCGGCTTCGACCTCGTCACCGCCTCGGGCGACGCCTCGCTGCGCCTCATTGCCGGCAAGCGCGTCCAGCCGATTAACACCGCGCTGATCCCGTCCTGGTCGACGCTCGATCCGCGCATCGAAAGCGCCGCCTGGCACACGGTTGATGGCGTCCACTACGGCACGCCCTATGTGTGGGGCGCGAACGTCCTGATGTACAACACGGAAGTCTTCGGTGACACGCCGCCGACCAGCTGGAACGTGGTGTTCGAGGAAATGACGCTGCCCGACGGCAAGACCAATGCCGGGCGCGTGCAGGCCTATGACGGCCCGATCTATGTTGCCGATGCGGCGCTCTACCTGATGAAGCACCAGCCCGAACTCGGCATCACCGACCCGTACCAGCTCAACGAAGACCAGTACAAGGCCGCGCTCGACCTGCTGCGCGTGCAGCGCGGCCTCGTCGGCCGCTACTGGCACGATGCGTTCATCCAGATGGACGACTTCACCAATGAGGGCGTGGTTGCTTCCGGTTCGTGGCCGTTCATGGTCAACGTGTTGAAGGCTGGCGGCGCGCCGGTCGACTCGGTGTTCCCGGAAGAAGGCATCACCGGCTGGGCCGATACCACCATGCTCCATGCCGACAGCGCCCACCCGAACTGCGCCTACATGTGGATGGAGCACTCGCTCTCGCCCAAGGTGCAGGGTGACGTCTCGGCCTGGTTCGGCACCGTGCCGTCGGTCCCGGCGGCCTGCACCGGCAACGAGCTGCTCGGCGATACCGGCTGCACCACGAACGGCGCCGACAACTTCGACAAGATCGCCTTCTGGCGCACCCCGGTCGCCCAGTGCGAGCAGGGCGAATGCGTGCCGTACTACCGTTGGGTATCGGACTATGTCGGTGTGATCGGCGGACGCTGATTGCCGTAGGAGAGTGGGTTCGCCCACTCTCCTCCTCCACCAGATGACAATCGAGTTCCTGGCACGTTCGATGGTCCACAACGCATGACCCCAGCCGTCTCCCTCCAATCCGTGTCCCGCCATTTCGGTGCGGTGCGTGCCCTCGATGAGGTCGACCTCACCGTGGGGGCAGGGGAGTTCTTTGCCATGCTCGGCCCGTCCGGCTCGGGCAAGACCACGTGCCTGCGCCTCATTGCCGGGTTCGAACAGCCGACGGCCGGGCATATCGAGATTTTCGGCGAGGCGGTCGAGGGCATTCCGCCCTATCGGCGCAACGTCAACACGGTGTTCCAGGACTATGCGCTCTTCCCTCACATGAACGTGCGCGAGAATGTCGCCTTCTCGCTGATGCTGAAGAAGGTCGATCGCGCCACCCGCGAGCGCGAAGCGGAAGCGGCGCTCGAAATGGTCAAGCTCGGCGGTTATGGCGACCGGCGCCCCGGCCAGCTCTCTGGCGGCCAGCGGCAGCGTGTGGCGCTGGCCCGCGCCATCATCAACAAGCCGAAAGTGCTGCTGCTCGACGAGCCGCTCGGCGCGCTGGACCTGAAGCTGCGCGAGCAGATGCAGGAGGAACTGAAGGCGCTGCAGCGTGAGCTCGGCATCACCTTCATTTTCGTCACGCACGACCAGGGCGAGGCCCTGTCGATGGCGGACCGCGTGGCCGTGTTCAACCTCGGCAAGCTCGTCCAGGTCGGCACGCCCGAAGAGATCTACCGCAACCCGACCTCGCGCTTCGTCGCCGATTTCGTCGGCTCATCGAACGTGCTGCCGCCCGATTTCGTCGCGACCGTCGCCGGCGAGAAGCGCTGGGCATCGCTGCGGCCCGAGGCGATCCACATCGTGCGCGGCGGCGAGGGCAACCTCAGCGGCACGGTCGTGTCGCGCTCCTATCTCGGCGCCACGACGCGGCTCGGCATCGATCTCAAGGGCGTGCTCCTCCATGCGGTAGTGCCGGCGACGGGTGACGTGCCGCATGAAGGCGAGACTGTAACCCTTGGATTTGCCAGGGACGCGCTGCACCTGATGGAGGGCGAGGCGTGAGCACGCTCGCCGCCAGTCCCGGCGCCGTGCTGCCCAATCGCCGCGGCGCGCTCGGCGCGATCAGCGATTTCTTCTGGCGGCAGCCGAAACTGCTCGTCTTCCTCATGCTGCTGCCGGCCATCCTGTGGCTGGGTATCGTCTATATCGGCTCGCTGTTCGCGCTGCTGCTGCAGAGCTTTTTCTCGATCGACGAGTTCTCCGGGCTCATCAACTACGAGTTCACGCTCAAGACCTATGGCGAGCTCCTGAAGCCGCAGAACGTCGACATCATCTTCCGCACCGTCAGCATGGCGGCGGCGGTGACGATCGCCTCGGCGATCATCGCCTTCCCCATCGCCTATATGGCGGCGCGCTATGCCCGCGGGCACTGGAAGGCGCTGTTCTACCTCGGCATCATGCTGCCGCTCTGGGCCAGTTATCTCGTCAAGATCTACGCCTGGAAACTGATCCTCGCGCGTGAGGGCATCCTCAACTGGGTGTTCGAGCAGCTGCATCTCACCTGGCTGCTTGATGCGTGGCTGTCGCTACCGGTCATCGGCGGCAACTCCCTGTCGATCAGCTACACCGGCACCTTCCTCGTCTTCCTCTATGTCTGGATGCCCTACATGATCCTGCCGATCCAGGCGGCGATCGAGCGCGTTCCGACCAACCTCCTCGATGCGGCCTCCGATCTCGGTGCGACGCCGATGCAGACCTTCTGGAAGGTGATCTTTCCGCTGGCGCTGCCCGGTATCGTCGCCGGCTCGATCTTTACCTTCTCGCTGACGCTGGGCGACTACATCATCCCGCAGATCGTCGGCACCTCGGCCTTCTTCATCGGCCAGGCCGTCTACTCGCACCAGGGCACGGCCGGCAACATCCCGCTGGCGGCCGCCTTCACCGTCGTGCCGATCATCATCATGGGGATCTATCTCTGGATGGCCCGGCGCATGGGGGCGTTCGATGCGCTCTGACACCCAACGCGCCCCGATCCTTCTGCAGGTCGCCGCGGCGGCGGGCCTCATCTTCATGCTCGCGCCGATCGCGCTGATCTTCCTCTACGCCTTCTCCTCGGAGGAGCGGACCTACCAGTGGCCGCCGCCGGGGCTGACGCTCAAGTGGTTCGAAGTCACCTGGAACCGCCCGGATGTCTGGGAAGCGATGATCCTCTCGGTGCAGGTGGCCTCCATCGCGACTGCCATCGCGCTGGTGCTCGGGACGCTCTGCGCCGCCGCCGTTTCGGGCTCGAAGTTCTTCGGCCGCGAGACCATTTCGCTGCTGGTCATCCTGCCGATCGCGCTGCCGGGCATCATCACCGGTATCTCGCTGCGCTCGGCCTTCAGCCTGCTCGATATTCCGTTCTCGATGTGGACGATCATCCTCGGCCACGCGACCTTCTGCATCGTCGTCGTCTACAACAACGCCGTGGCGCGCCTGCGCCGGACGTCTGGGTCGATGATCGAGGCGGCGATGGACCTCGGCGCCGACAAGTTCCAGACCTTCCGGCACATCATCCTGCCCAACCTCGGCACGGCGCTGCTCGCCGGCGGCATGCTGGCCTTTGCACTCAGCTTCGACGAAGTCATCGTCACCACTTTCACCGCCGGCCAGCAGCAGACGCTGCCGATCTGGATGCTCGAAGAACTGGTGCGCCCGCGCCAGCGCCCGGTCACCAATGTGGTCGCCATGGTGGTGGTCGTCGTCACGCTCCTTCCGATCCTTTTTGCCTTCTATGTCAGCCGCGGCGGCGAACAGTCGGTGGCGGGGATGGGGAAATGAAACCTGTGTTAGTCGCTTGGGAGAGGGTCCTATGAACACCGAAATGCTGATCGGCTCGCGCTTTGTCGCCGGCACGGAAACCGCCGAGCAGGTGCTCGATCCCAAGACCGGCAGCCTGATCAAGGCCATCCCCGAGGCCTCCGAGAGCCAGATCGATGCGGCTGTCGCTGCCGCCGAAAAGGCCTTCGCCGGCTGGTCGCGCACCACGCCGGGGCAACGCTCGAACTATCTGCTCAAGATCGCGCAGGCCATCGAGGACGATGCCGATGCCTTCGCGGCGCTCGAGGCGCTGAACTGCGGCAAGCCGATCAATGCGGTCAAGAACGACGAAATCCCCGCGATCGTCGACTGCTACCGCTTCTTTGCCGGCGCCATCCGCAACATGCACGGCACCGTGGCGGGCGAGTACCTGCCCGGACATACCTCGATGATCCGGCGCGACCCCATCGGCATCGTCGCCTCCATCGCTCCGTGGAACTACCCGCTGATGATGATGGCGTGGAAGCTCGCGCCGGCCATTGCGGGCGGCAACACGGTGGTGTTCAAGCCGTCCGAGCAGACGCCGCTGACGGCGCTGAAGCTCGCCAAGGTGATGGCCGATATCCTGCCCGAGGGTGTGGTCAACGTAGTGCTGGGACGCGGCGACAGCGTCGGCAACGCGCTGATCAACCACCCCAAGGTCAACATGATCTCGATCACCGGCGACGTGGCGACCGGCAAGAAAGTGCTGCAGGCCGCCGCCAAGTCGGTGAAGCGCACGCATCTCGAGCTCGGCGGCAAGGCTCCGGTGATCGTCTATGACGATGCCGATGTCGAAGCGGTGGTGAACGGGCTCAAGGCCTTCGGCTACTACAATGCCGGGCAGGACTGCACCGCGGCCTGCCGTATCTACGCCGGCCCGAAAATCCACGACAAGCTGGTCGCCGACCTGAGCTCGGCCGTCTCCTCGATCAAGTACAACCAGCAGGACGATACGCAGAACGAGATCGGCCCGCTGATTTCGAAGCGCCAGCGCGATCGCGTCGCGAGCTTCGTGGAGCGCGCATCCGAGCTGCCGCACATCAAGATCACCACCGGCGGCCACACGTCCGGCGATCGCGGTTTCTTCTACGAGCCCACGGTCATCGCAGGGGCGCTCCAGACCGACGAGATCGTGCGGCGCGAAGTGTTCGGCCCAGTGGTTTCGATCACCCGGTTCTCGGACCCCGAGGATGCTATCGCCTGGGCCAATGACAGCGACTATGGCCTCGCCTCATCGGTCTGGACCAAGGACATCGACAAGGCGATGCAGACTGCGGCGCGCCTCCAGTATGGCTGCACCTGGATCAACACGCATTTCATGCTGGTCAACGAGATGCCGCATGGCGGGCTGAAGCAGTCGGGCTACGGCAAGGACATGTCCGTCTACGCGCTCGAAGACTACACCGCCGTGCGCCACGTGATGATCAACCACGGGTAAGTGCTTCTTCATCCTCCCCTGCGGAGCGGGGGAGGGGGACCGTCGAAGACGGTGGAGGGGGCGGCCGCACGCACGGCGCTCTCGTCCCTTCGGCGACTGGATAGAGTCATCGACATATGCTTTCGTCCCCTCGCCTTTTGCGAGGGGATTTTCCATCATGGCTTTGACTGTTGCGCAGCGGCTCGCCCGCGTCCGGGTGCGGCTCGATGAACTGGCCTATTGGGCCGAGCGCGAAACCGTCCCGGTCACCGGCTGGACCCTCAATGGTAATCCCGTCGAAGTCGGCGCCTTCTGGCCCTCGCGCGAAGGCGTGTTCGCCTTTGCTGCCGCGGCCAACGTGCCGGCGCACTGGCCATTGGCGGAAACGCGCCTGTTCCTCGACCTGGGCGGTGAGGCATTGGCAACGCTGGTCTACGCCGACCAGCGCGTCGGTTTCGGCAACGATCCGTACCACAAGGATTTCCCGGTTCGCGGCCACCAGTTCCGCATCGAGGCCGAGGCTGTCGCACGCCTGCCGTTCGGCGAGCCGGTGCGCGAGCCGCGCTTCAAGGGCGCGAAACTCTACTGGCTCGATACCGCCGCTCATACGCTGAAGCTGCGCCTCGAGCTGGTCGCCGAACTCTGCGCCGAGCTCGGAGACCATGAGGTCGTGCCGCATCTCGTCGCCGCGGCCGAAGACGCGTTCTACGCGCTCGACTGGCCCTCGGGCACGGCCGACTACGTATCGCGATTTGCGCCGCAGCCTGGGCAGCAGAAGATCTGGGAGCTGCCGCCGCTCAAGGCCAACCCGGCCGGACTCAGCGAGGCGCAGCGCGCTACGCTCGTCGCCGCCGATCAGAAGCTCGCCGCCGACCTCAAGGCATTGCAGCAGCGCTACCCGCAGCAGGGCCGGATTGCGCTGACCGGCCACGCCCACATCGATCTCGCCTGGCTCTGGCCCTATAGCGAGACGCGCCGAAAGATGCGCCGCACCTTCTCGACCGCCGTGTCGCTGATGGAAGGCTCGAACGAGTACATCAGCCAGTCCGGCTTCCGCTTCAACCAGTCGACCGCCCAGTATTACGCACAGATCGAGGAGGACGATCCGGCGCTGTTCTCGGCCATCAAGGCCAAGGTCGCGGCCGGCGGCTGGGAGACGGTGGGCGGCATGTGGGTCGAGCCCGACACCAACATGCCGACCGGCGAAAGCCTCACCCGCCAGGTGCTCTACGGGCAGCGCTATTTCGAGCAGAAGTTCGGCGTCCGCCACACAGTGTGCTGGCTGCCCGATTGCTTCGGCTTTTCCGGCGGCCTGCCGCAGATCCTGAAGCAGGGCGGCATCACCTCGTTCTTCACCATCAAGGTCAACTGGAACGAGACCAACACCATCCCCGGCGACCTGTTCTGGTGGGAGGGGATCGACGGCTCGCGCGTCCTCGCCCACACATTCGACAATCCCGACAGCGGCTATAACGGCTCGGTGACGCCCTACGCGATCTTCAACACCTGGCAGAACTTCAAGCAGAAGACCGGCCACCACACCTCGCTCCTCGCCGTCGGCTACGGTGACGGCGGTGGCGGCGTGACGCCCGCCTATGTCGAGCGCGAGATCATGCTGCGCGATTTTCCCGTGCTGCCCGAGGCGCGCTGGGGCCGCGTCGAGGACTTCTTCGCCGGTGCGCACGAGACGGCCAGCTCGGCGCAGCTGCCGGTCTGGCAGGGCGACATCTATCTCGAACTGCACCGCGCGACGCTCACCACCCAGAGCGCCACCAAAAAAGCGCATCGGCAGGCCGAGCGCGCCCTGATCACGGCGGAAACACTGGGCTCGCTGGCGGCACTCCTCGGCGGCGAGCAGCCCGAAAGCCTCGAGCATATCTGGCGCGTCGTGCTCAAGAACGAGTTCCACGACATCCTCCCGGGCTCGTCCATCGCCGAGGTCTACGATGATGCCGAACGCGAACTGAACGACGCGATCGGCCGCGCCATCTCGCGCCAGCAATCCGCGTTGTCGGCGATCGTGGGCCGCATCCCCGATGGCGACGTGTCCGACGCCGTGGTGGTGGTGAATCCCTCGCTCAGCCGGCGCCCGCTTCGCGTGACACTCAGCGACGGCACGCATTTTTCGACGCCGGACGTCATCGCGCCGCTCGGCATCAAGGTGTTCACGCGCGCCCACCTCGAGCCGCTCGAGGGGCTGTCGGTCAGCGAGACCCACCTCGAGAACGCGCATCTCCGCGCCACCATCGGCGCCGACGGCACGGTGACCAGCCTCATCCACAAGGCTACCGGCCGCGAGGCGCTGGCCGGGCGGGGCAACCAGCTCTGGGTCTACCCCGTCGACAAGCCGCGCAACTGGGACGCCTGGGACCTCGAGGACGACTATGCCCGCGCCGGGATCGAACTCATCGAGCCCGAGAGCATCAAGGTGGTCGAGAACACCGCGACCCGTGTCGCCGTGCGCGTCGTCCGCCGCTATCGCGCCTCGTCGGTGACCCAGACCTATACGCTCGATGCGAACGGCACGCGCCTCGATATCGCCACCGAGCTCGACTGGCACGACCGGCACCTGCTGCTGCGCACGCTCACCCCGGTCGATGTGCGCACCACGCACGCCACCTTCGAGCACGCCAATGGCGTGGTGAAGCGCACCACGCACGACAACACCAGCTGGGACCAGGCGCAGTACGAAGTGCCGGGCCATCGGTTCATCGACATGAGCGAGCCCGGCTTCGGAGTGGCGCTGCTCAACGACGCGAAGTACGGGCACAGTGCCAAGGGCAACGTGCTCGGCCTCAGCCTCGTCCGTTCCCCGGTCTACCCCGATCCGCTCGCCGATGAAGGCCGACAGCGCTTCACCTACGCGCTCTACCCCCATGCCGGCGACTGGCATGAAGGCCGGGTGCGCGAGGAAGCGGAGGACCTCAACCAGCCGCTGCTCGCCGTGACGGCCAGCGGCGTCGCCTCGGTCAGCTACGAACCGATCGGCACCGACGGCATCCCCGCGGCGCTCTCGGCGCTGAAGCCGGCCGAAGACGGCAATGGCGTGATCTTCCGCGTCTACGAGCCGTCAGGCCGACGCGGCGATTTCACGGTGACGGCACCGTCCGGCTGGTCGCTCAGCGAACCGCTGAGCATCCTCGAAGAGCCGATGGAGCGCGGGGCAGGGGCCGCACTTCGCCCATTCGAGGTGCGAAGCTGGCGGATCAGGAAGGGGTAGCCGCTACCCCCTCACCACGTCCGTATCCTCGCGCCCGCCCCATTCGGCCCACGAGCCGTCATAGAGCGCGACGTCCTTCGCGCCGGCGCGTTCGAGCGCGAGCTTCAGGATCGCCGCCGTAACGCCCGAGCCGCAGGTGGTGACGGTGGGCTTTGTCACGTCCACACCCGCCGCCTCGAACTGCTCGCGCAGCTCGTCGGCTGGCTTCAGCAGGCCATCGCGGGTGAGCGTGCCCGAGGGCGCATTCAGTGCACCGGGCATGTGGCCCGAGCGCATGCCGGCGCGCGGTTCGGGCGCATCGCCGGTAAAGCGGGCGGCCGGACGCGCATCGACGACCTGCCGGTCAGGGGCGCGCATATAGGCGAGATCGACCACCGCGCTCGGATCGAGCTTTGCCGTAAAAATCTTGGGCGCCGGGGCGGCCGGGCCGGTTTCGAGCGGCCGATCCTCGGCCTTCCACTTGGGCAGGCCGCCCTCGAGGATATGGACGTCGCGCGCACCCATGGTGAGGAAGTTCCAGCGCACGCGCGGGGCCGAGAACAGGCCGTCGCCGTCATAAACGACGATGCGCTTGCCGTTGGCGATGCCGAGATGGCCGGCGATGCGGCTGAAATCGGCTTCGCTGGGCAGCATGTGCGGCAGGTCGGTGTTCTTGTCGGCCATCTCGTCGAGATCGAAGAACACCGCGCCAGGGATGTGCCCGGCGAGGAATTCTGCCTCAGGGTTGCGGTTGGCCGCCGGCAGATACCAGCTGCCATCGACGATGCTCAGGTCGGCGTCACGCAGGTGCGCGGCCAGCCATTCGGTGGAAACAAACGGATCGGTCATGGCGCTAACCTAAGGGCTCAAACCGTGCGCGTCACCACCCCGTCGGGCGTCAATTCCTTGAGCGCCAGGGTCTGGTCGAGATGGATGGCGCGCCAGCTGAGCAGTCGCTCGGCCATTTCCAGCCGCACGCCAGCGTAGGCGGGGTCGTTCGCGAGGTTGCGGAGATTGGCCGGATCGGCATCGAGGTCGAACAGCAGCGGCGGCAGGGCGGCGAAGTGAACGTATTTCCACTTCGTCGTGCGCACCACGGCCATGTTGAGTCGGGTCGAATCGAGCCCGAAGGCGCGCTCGGCGGCCTGCGAGGTGATCTCGCGGAAGTCGAACTCCCAATGCACCTCGTCGCGCCAGGTGTCGGGCCCGCCGCTCAGCCAGGGCAGGAGCGACGAACCGTCGGACACATGCCCCGGCGTCGCGCCGATCGCCGCGACGATGCTCGGGTAAATGTCCACCGCCTCGGTGAAGGCCGCGACCGTGTTGCCGCGCACCGTGGCGCGCGGGTCGCGGATCACCAGCGGGATGTGCTGGCTCTGGTCGTGATAGCCGCCCTTGCCGAACAGATAGTGGTCGCCCATCAGCTCGGCATGGTCGGAGGTGAAGATCACCAGCGTATCGTCCCAGGTGCCGGCCGCCTTCAGCGCCTCGAACACCCGGCCGAGCTGGGCATCGACCTCGGAAATCATGCCGTAATAGGTCGCCTTCACCTGCCGGAATTCGGCTTCGCCGAGTTCGGCGACCCGCCCCTCCATGCCGGTGACGAAGCTCGACACCGGCGTCGCCCGATGCGCGAACGCCACCAGCGGATGCACCGCCGCATCGCCGGCGGGTTCAGCCGCCCGCGCGAAGCCGGGCACCTCAGCAGGATCGTACATCGTGTTGTACGGCTCGGGCGCGATGAAGGGCGGGTGCGGGCGGATGAAGGAGAGATGCGCGAACCACTTGCCGTCCTGCTCGCCCAGCCAGCGGATGAACTCCTCGGCGAGGAAGGCGGTCGGCGTCTCTGCGGCGGAAAACTTCGTTGGCGCATTGGTGATGCGGCCGGCATCGCGCGCCGGCAGGTAGGCCTCGTGCACGTCGGCGAAATCGACGCCGCGCTGGCGCAGCCAGCTGAGCCAGGCTTTTTCGTCCTCGGGCAGCTTCACCCGTACATCGAAGCCCTGCAGCACGCCTTCATAGGTCGTGAGCCGCGGATCGCCGGCCGGGATCACCGTAGGGTCGCCGCCCTGGTCGGAATAGCCGAACTGGGTCGGCTCGTAGCCCAGCCGCCTTGCGGCCAGCGCCACGTTGTCAAAACGGTGCGCGTGCGGCGTGCCGTTGCGCACCACGCGGTTGGTCATCTGGTAGAGCCCCGTATAGAGGCAGGCCCGCGCCGGCGAGCAGGGCGCGGCGTTCGCGTAGTGGTTGAGGAAAGCCGTGCCATCGGCTGCCAGCGCGTCGACATTCGGCGTCTTCACCAGCGGATGGCCCGCATAGCCGGTGGCTTCGCCGCGCCACTGGTCGGCGGTGATGAAAAGGACGTTCACCGGCCTCAGCCGCCGAGCACCAGCACGTCGCTCGCGGCGATGCCGACGCGGACCGGCGAGCCATAGGCCGGCGGGGCGGTGCGCTGGTCGTTGAAGGTATCGAGGCTGACGGTGTTGTCGCCGAGGTCGACCTTCAGCCGGATCACCGAGCCAAGGAACGCGACTTCCGCCACCTTGCCGTCGAGCACGATGTCACGCGCCTCGCCATTGGCCAGCGACACGGCCTCGGGCCGTATGGTCAGCGCCACCGGCTCGCCGTTGCGGGCGTCGGCCGGCAGGGCGGGGATGGTGTAGGTGTTGGCGCCGAGCTTCACCGACTTGGTGGCGGCATCGGCGACGGTGGCGTTCAGCGTGTTGATCTGGCCGACGAAGGTCGCGACGAACTTGGTCTGCGGGCGGTTGTAGATTTCGAACGGGGTGCCGAACTGTTCGACGTTGCCGGCGCTCAGCACCACGATCCGGTCAGAGATCGACAGCGCCTCTTCCTGGTCGTGCGTCACGAACACGGTAGTGATGCCGAGCTCACGCTGGATTTCGCGGATCTGCTCACGCAGCGACACGCGGATTTTCGCGTCGAGCGCCGAGAGCGGCTCGTCGAGCAGCAGCATGCGGGGGCTCGGCGCCAGCGCACGGGCGAGCGCCACGCGCTGCTGCTGGCCACCAGAAAGCTCGAACGGGAAGCGCTTGCCGTAGCCAGAAAGCCCGATCAGCTTCAGCATCTCCTCCACACGCGCCTCGCGCTGGTCCTTGCCCATGCGCTGGATGCGGAGGCCGAAGCCGATATTGTCGGCGACGTTCATGTTGGGGAACAGCGCGTAAGCCTGGAACACCATGCCGATCTGGCGCTGGTTCGGCGCCAGCTGCGTCAGGTCGGTGCCCTCGATCAGGATCTTGCCCGAGTTCGGGTTCTCGAAGCCGGCGATCATGCGCAGGATCGTCGTCTTGCCGCAGCCCGACGGGCCGAGCAGGGAGACGAACTCGCCCTTGTTGAAGCTCAGGTCGACGCCCTTCACCACGGTGTTGCCCGCGAAGGTCTTCACCAGCTTTTCGATGCGGAGGAATTCTGTCTCGCCAGGAAGCATTTGGGCCATAACTCAGTCCTTGCGGGCAGTTTTGGGCGCGAAGCGGTCCAGCAGCTGGATCACGCCCATCGCGCCCCAGGTGAGGGCGAACGAAATGATGGCCAGCGCCGACGGCTCATAGGCCCGGTTGGCGCCGATATTCTGCATGTAGACGCCGAAGGCCGGCCGATTGAGCAGGCTCGCCAGCACGAACTCGCCGATGACAATGGCGAAGGTCAGGAAGGCGCCCGACAGCACTGCGACGAAGATGTTGGGAAAGATCACCTGCGCCATGGTGCGCAGCGGATTGGCCCCGAGGATCGTCGCCGCCTCGGTCAGCGTCTGCACGTCGATGGTGCGCAGGCCCGTATCGATGGCGCGATACATGTAGGGCAGCGACAGCGTCACGTAACCGCAGACGATCAGGATGTCGGTGCCCAGCGTCGAGTTGGTCAGCGGCAGGATCGAAGACGAGTTGAACAGCTTGATGTGGCCGAACACCAGGATGATCGGCGGCACGATCAGCGGCAGCAGGGTGATGAACTCCATCACCGGGCGCAGCCATTGCAGGCGCAGCCGCACGTAGTAGGCGGCGGGCAGCACGATCGCGACACCCACCGCGATCGCGGCGACGGCGCAGAACAGCGAATAACTGAACGTCGCCTGGAAGCGCTCGTCGCCGAACACCGACATGTAGGCGTCGAAGGTCAGCGCATCGCGGCGCATGCGCAGCGAGAAGATGAAGGTCGCGAGCAGCGGCAGCAGGAAATAGGCGGCGCCGAGGCCGAAGACCAGCCAGGACCAGAAACGGCTCACTCTCACTTGAGCCACCTTTCGGCGCGGGTGCGCACCACGATGTAGATGACGTTGGCGAGCGCGGTGATGACGATCATGCCGAGCGCCAGCGCGGCGCCGAGGCCGGGATTGTGCAGCACGTCGCCGCGGATCTGGGCGTAGAGCAGGATCGGCACGATGTTCAGCGACGAGCCGGTCAGCGCGTAGGCCGTCGCGATGGCGCCGAAGGCGTTGGCGAACAGCAGCGACAGCGTGCCGAGCAGGTTCGGCCACAGCACCGGCAGGCCGATATAGAACCAGAACTGGGTGCGCGAGGCGCCGAGCGTCGCGGCGGCCTCGTTCCATTCCTTCTTCAGCCCGTCGATTGCCGGCGCGATGATCAGGATCATCAGCGGGATCTGGAAGTAGAGATAGGTGAGGGTGAGGCCGGTGAAGCTCAGGAGGTTAAAGCCAGACTTGTAGATGTCGAAGCCGAACACGGTCTTCAGGATCACAGTCACGAGGCCGAGCCGGCCGACCGTGGCGATGAAGGCGAAAGCGAGCGGCAGGCCGGCGAAATTGCTGGCTACACCGGAAAAGGTCATCACCGTCGAGCGGATGGCGGTCGGCAGCCTGCCGCGAATGATGGCGAGCGCGATGGCAAGGCCTATCAACGCCCCGAAGAAGGCGGACGCAGCCGAGACGCGGATAGAGATGTCGAAGGCGCTGAGCACCTGCGGGGTGCCGAGGTCGAGGATGTTCTGCAGCGTCAGGCTGCCATCCGGCGCGACAAAGGCGGTACCGAGGAGGAACAGCGTCGGGATGATCAGGAACAGCAGTGCGAACACGATGAAGGGCAGCACGCCCAGCCATGCGCCGAGCATGGGGGAGCGGAAGCCAAGTGCAGCCGGCCGGGTCGAAACCCGGCCGGCCGCCTTGTCAGCAATGGAGCTGACGTCAGCCATTTACTGGACGTTGGCGCCCACGGAGGCGTCCCACTTGGTGGTGATCACTTCCTTGGCGGCAGCCTGCTCGTCGAGCGTGGGGAAGACGGCCTTGGCGTAGGCTTCAGCCGGCGGCAGCTTGTCGAGCAGATCCTGCGGGATCACGCCGCGAGCGGCCATGTCGTTGAAGCGGATCGGGTGGCAGTAGCCCGCGAGCCAGCCGAGCTGGCCTTCGTCCGAGTAGAGATATTCCATCCAGAGCTTGGCCGCGTTCGGGTGCGGAGCGTAGGCCGAGATGGCCTGGATGTAGACGCCGGCGACGACGCTGTCGGACGGGACAACGACCTCGGCCGCCGGGTTGCCGGCAAAGCCGTCGCGCCAGGAGAGAGCGTTGTAGTCCCAGGCTACTACGATCGGGGTCGTACCCTGGGCGACCGAGGCGGCCTTGCCGATGACCGGAACGAAGTTGCCGGCGGTGTTCAGCTCGGCGAAGTAGGCGAGGCCGGCTTCAGCAGCGGCGGCAGCGTCGGTGGCGCCCGAAGCGAGGCCGGCGCCGTAGACGCCCTGGATGGCCTGGTTGGCAGCGCGCGGATCACCGGCCAGCGCAACGGCGTTGGCGTAGTCCGAAGCCTTGAGGTCGGCCCACGAGGTCGGGACCTTGCTGACAATGTCGGTATTCACGAGGAACGACAGCACGCCGTAGTAGTCGCCGTACCAGTAGCCTTCAGCGTCCTTGGCCGAGTCCGGGATCGAGTCCCAGGTCGAGACCTTGTACGGCTGGATCAGGCCTTCGGCCTTGGCCGAGGGGCCGAACGACAGGCCGACGTCGATAACGTCCGGAGCCTGCGGGCCGGTATTGCCCTGGTTGGCCTTGATGGCCTCGATTTCGTCAGCGGAACCGGCATCGGGGTTCAGCTCGTTGATGGTGATGCCCGGATACTTGGCCTTGAAGGCGTCGATCACGGCGCCATAACCGCACCAGTCGTGCGGAAGCGCGATGGTGGTGAGCTGGCCCTCGGCCTTGGCGGCCTCGTAGAGTGCGGTGAGGTCGGTCTGCGCCGAAACGGTGAGGGTCGAAGCGGCGAGGGCCGCGACCGAAACCGTAGCGACGAGCGCGTTCTTGAGGAACATTCTGCGTCTCCCTGGAATTCTGGCTTGTCCTGGTTCGGGAGGAGCCCCGAAAGCCGCGCATCACCTATTTTGGCCGTGTGACAGGCACGTGACACCAGGTCCCTCGGTGCACAGCATGTTTGTCCGGCCATGTCGCGGAAAACGCCCGCGACACAGGCAGTTGAGCTTCCGGATTCCCTCCGTCACGAATTGTGACAATTATGACAGTGCCCGTTTTGCTTGGGCGAGTCGAGACGGGGCCGCTGACCCATAGTTTAGAGCCATTCCAGCCTCGGTCGATATTTCTTGAAGGGTGCAGTCCACTTTGCTAGTCCGCCCGTTGAAGGGCGCTCGGCGCCTTGTGGAGACCTCCGAACATGAAGACGATCAGCACGCTTGCCCTCACCCTCGGCATGGCGGCGATGGGCGCCGGCTTCGCCAATGCGGCCGAACCCACCGCGGACGAAATTCTCAAGACCTATGCCGACATCGCGCTGGCCGGGTATGAAGACGCACTGACCACGGCCAAGGCGCTCGACGCCGCGACCGATGCGCTGATCGCTACCCCGTCGGAAGAGACCCTGAAGGCGGCACAGGATGCCTGGCGCGCCTCGCGCCCGAGCTACCAGCAGACCGAAGCCTTCCGCTTCGGCAACGCCATCGTCGATGAGTGGGAGGGCAAGGTGAATGCCTGGCCGCTCGACGAGGGCCTGATCGACTATGTCGATGCCTCCTACGGCACCGAGAGCGACGAGAACGGCCTCTACACGGCCAACATCATCGCCAACCCAAAGATCACCATAGATGGCGCGGAAGTCGACGCCGCCGAGATCACTCCGGCGTTCCTGCAGGATACGCTGCAGGAAGCCGGCGGCATCGAAGCGAACGTCGCCACCGGCTACCACGCCATCGAGTTCCTGCTCTGGGGTCAGGACCTGCATGGCACCGAAGCCGGCGCCGGCGAGCGCCCGTTCACCGACTATTCGACCGATGCGAACGCAGCCCGTCGCGGCCAGTATCTCGATGCGGCGACCGACCTGCTGGTCTCCGATCTCGAGGAGATGGTCGCCAACTGGCAGGAGGGTGGGGCGGCCCGCACCGCACTCGCCGAATCCGGCCTCTCCACCATTCTCACCGGCATGGGCTCGCTGTCCTTCGGCGAACTGGGCGGCGAGCGCATGAAGCTCGGCCTGCTGCTCCACGATCCGGAAGAGGAGCATGACTGCTTCTCGGACAACACCCACGTGTCGCACCTGAACGACGGCATCGGCATCCGCAATGTCTACCTGGGCAGCTATACCCGCGTGGACGGATCGGTGGTCGAGGGTCCGTCGATTTCCGACCTGATCGCGGCCCGCGATGCCGCGCTCGATACCGAGCTCAAGGCGCAGCTCGACGACAGCGTCGCCAAGCTCCAGGCGATCGCCGATCGCGCCGCTGGCGGCGAGGCCTATGACCAGCAGATCGCCGAGGGCAATGCCGAAGGCAACGCTACCGTACAGGCGGCGATCGATGCGCTCGTCACCCAGACGCGCGGCATCGAGCGCGCCGTGGCGCTCCTCGAATTGGGCGACAGCGTGACGATCGAACAGTCGGACAGCCTCGTGAACCCGGACGCGGTATTCCAGTAAGCCGCCGCTAAGGCGCCGTTTTCCAAAGGTTTATCGGCGCCGCAGATTTACAGAATCTGCGGCGCCGTCTTTCTTCCCGGCATGGCCGGGAGTGCTAGAGTGCGAGACATGCACAAGCGCTTGACCGCAATCCTGGTCATGACTCTCATCGCGGGTTTCGCCATCGCCAGTGATGGCGGGACCCGCACTGACCTCACGCCGAAGGACCTGGCGCGGGTTCGTGCCGTCACGGCGCCCACCGCCGATTTCTCCAAGCCCGAGAATTTCGAGCAGCTGCCGGCCGGCGCCGGCACGGTGAAAAAGCGCGTCAATGGCGACATCTTCTCGTTCTCGTCGGCCAACATCACCTTCGAGCAGGAAGAGCAATTCAAGCTCGGCAACGCCCTGTTCCGCAAGCTCTGGGTCTCGGCCCCGAGCTCGACGCAGGCCTCGGACGGGCTCGGCCCGTTCTTCAACGCCCGCGGTTGCCAGAACTGCCACTTGAAGGACGGCCGCGGGCACGTCCCCGCCGGTCCGGACGACGACGCCGTCTCGATGTTCCTGCGCCTCTCGGTGCCGGCGAGGACGGAAGCCGAGCATGCCGCTCTCGCCGCCGGTGCGCTGGTGATCCCGGAGCCGACCTATGGCGGGCAGCTGCAGGACTTTGCCGTCCCCGGCCTCAAGGCCGAAGGCCGGATGGTCATCGACTACACCGACGAGCCGGTGACACTCGGCGATGGCACCGTGGTGACGTTGCGCCGCCCGAGCTACTCCGTCGCCGACCTCGGCTACGGTCCGCTCGCCGCCGACACCATGCTCAGCCCACGCATTGCGCCGCAGATGGTCGGGCTCGGCCTCATCGAGCAGATCCCGGCCGAGGACATCCTCGCCAATGCCGATCCCGACGATGCCGATGGCGACGGCATCTCGGGTCGCCCCAACACGGTGTGGGATATCGCGACGAACAGCTGGCAGATCGGCCGCTTCGGCTGGAAGGCCGGGCAGGCGACGATCCGGGCCCAATCCGCCGAGGCCTTTGCCGGCGATATCGGCATCTCCTCCCCGCTGGTGATGAAGCCGCACGGCGATTGCACGGCGGCAGAGGCCGAGTGCCTCGCGGCGCCGATAGGCGAGCAGGAGCGGCTCGGCCCCTCCGAGGCCCCCGATCCGGTGCTCGATCTTGTCACCTTCTACTCGCAGAATCTCGGCGTGCCGCAGCGTCGCGACGTTGGCGATCCGCAGGTGCTAGCCGGCAAGCAGGCCTTCTACGAAGCGCAGTGCACCTCCTGCCACACGCCGAAATTTGTCACTTCGCGTGACGCGCCGGACAAATCCAAGCAGTTCCAGCTGATCTGGCCCTACTCGGACCTGCTGCTGCACGACATGGGCGAAGCTCTCGCCGACTACCGCCCCGAGGGGCAGGCCGATG
>JAESFU010000456.1_pt1 | contig 22231 bp, 21 predicted proteins | sample 9269461 | NCBI WGS metagenome assembly JAESFU01 (sample SAMN14502556, study PRJNA617107) | algae metagenome | isolation source: Stenomitos rutilans HA7619-LM2 and co-occurring heterotrophs from cave walls | place: USA: Waikapalae cave, Hawaii | collected 2009-07-28
TTGGCGCATCCGGCGCTGAAGGTCGAGATCATCGCGATCGCGGCGCTGGACTGAGGCGGGATGGGGTAGGCCGAGAGTTTGGCTGCCCCCTCCACCGCCTTCGGCGGTCCCCCTCCCCCGCCCCGCGGGGGAGGATCAAGGGGAGATCTGCGCACTGGGCCGGTGGGTGGGGCCGTGCTTGTGCCCAACACTCGATTGTCATCCCTGCGAAGGCAGGGATCCAACTCACCGCCCGCGCCAGCCGATAGCTGGACCCCTGCCTTCGCAGGGGTGACAGCGGTGGCGGAGGGGTGACAGCCGGTTGCGGGATGTGGCCTCAGCGCTACTTCGCCTTCGGCACTGCTGCTCTCGGCTTTACGGGCTTTTTCGCCGGCTTGGCTTCGGCCTTGATCTTTGGCTTTGGCGCGGCGGCTTCCTTCACCTTGGCCTTGGTGGTCTTGGTGGCTTTCACGGCGGCGGGGGCGGCGTTGGCTGGCTTGCCCTTGGTGGCTTTGGCGACGCCGTTGCTGGTTGCCTTGATGAAGGCCTTGGTCGCTTCGGCGTGGGCGATGCCCCAGTAGTGATCGCCGCGGCCTTCGGGCCGGCCGTCGGCCTCCCACAGGTAGTAGGCGCGGTCGCGGATGGCGTCTTCGGAAACGATTGAAGCCGGGTCGGGAGTGGTGGTCTTGGCGGGCATGCGAAATCCTCGCTTCGCCGGGCGCACCGGGATGGCGCGCCACCCTCGAATCAAAGCCTAGCAGCGGCGCGGGGCGGCGCGAAGGGGCCCGCGCGCAACCGTGCCATGACGAGCGCGAGAACGCTCGCTATGGTGCCGCCGCAAAAGCGGAGCGGCAGATGACCAGCAAGTTCGACGCAATCGTCATCGGGGCAGGGCAGGCGGGGCCGTTCCTTGCGGTGCGACTGGCCGAGGCGGGGCGCAAGGTGGCGCTTATCGAACGGCGCTGGATGGGCGGCACCTGCGTCAACGATGGCTGTACGCCGACCAAGACGCTGGTGGCGAGCGCAAGGGTGGCGTGGCTGGCGCGGCGGGCGGCGGATTTCGGCGTTTCGACCGGGCCGGTGAGCGTCGACATGGCGGCGATCAAGGCGCGCAAGGACAAGGTGGTGATGGCCTCGCGCACCGGGCTCGAACAGTGGATGGGGTCTACGCCGAACCTGACGGTGATCTACGGCTCGGCGGCATTCGTTTCGCCGCATGAGATCGAGGTGAACGGCGAGGCGCTGTCGGGCGACGAGATCTTCCTCAATACCGGCGCGCGGGCGGTGGTGCCGGACTGGGCGGCGGGCGTGCCGCATCTCACCAACAGCAATGTCATGGACCTCGATGTGCTGCCCAAGCACCTGGTGATCGTGGGCGGCTCCTATATCGGGCTCGAGTTCGCACAGATGTATCGGCGCTTCGGGGCCGAGGTGACCGTGCTCGAAAAGGGTGCGCGCGTCGCCGGGCGCGAGGACGCGGATGTGTCCGACGCGATCCGCGGCATTCTCGAAGGTGAAGGCGTGCGGATTGTCACGGGCGTTGCGGATTTTGCGGCGGAGCGGGCAGGCGATGATGTCGCGGTGCGGTTCAGCGTCGGCGGGGCGACCGAGACCGTGACCGGCAGCCACCTGCTGCTGGCGGTGGGGCGGGTGCCCAATGTCGATGATCTGCGGCTCGATCGCGCCGGGGTGGCGCAGGACAAGCGCGGCTATATCACTGTCGACGACAAGCTGCGGACGAGCCAGCCGCATATCTATGCGCTGGGGGATGTGAACGGGCGCGGGGCGTTCACGCACACGTCGTACAACGACTTCGAAATCGTGTCGCAGAACCTGCTCGATGGCGCCGACCGCAAGGTGAGCGACCGGGTGCCGGCCTATGCGCTCTATATCGATCCGCCGCTCGGTCGGGCCGGGCAGAACGAAGCGGACGTGCGGGCGGCCGGCAGGCCGGCGTTGGTCGCGACCCGGCCGATGACGCGGGTGGGCCGGGCCAATGAGCGCGGGGAGACGTTGGGGTTCATGAAGGTGTTCGCCGATGCGGGATCGCGAAGAATCCTCGGGGTGTCGCTGCTGGGGATCGAGGGTGACGAGGTGATGCAGTCGCTGCTCGAGGCGATGGCGGCGGGGGTGACGGTGGATACGATCATCGCCACCATGCATGTGCATCCGACGGTGAGCGAACTGGTGCCGACGCTGCTCGGCGATTTGAAGCCGCTCGAATAATCGGTCACATGGTCGCCATGCCGCGGGCACGAATCGCGGTCAAAAATTGACTTCGGCATAGACGCGATTGAAGGGTGGGGCATGGTCGAGGGCGCGCTCAGCAATACGGTGATCTCGTTCCGCGTGAAGCGCGCGGAAGAGTTTGCACGCCAATGGCGGACCAATGCCAAGCGGCTGCAATCGCTGGCCAGCAATCCGACGACGCCGGCATCGGTGCGCACCGACGCACTGACCGAGGCGCGAGCGGCGTCCGAGATCGTCTCCAAGCGCGCCGACGAAATGGCGGCGATGGCCAAGGACAGGGGTTTCACCACCTGGGAAGCCGACCCGATCATCGGGCCACTGGTGGTCGAGATCCGGGCGGTCGAGAATGCGCTCAACTATGCGGCCGATGCACTGAGCAAGGCGTAGGATCGGGATCATGCGCAGAGTTTTCTCGAGCTTCGTGCTCTCGCTGCTGCTGGCCGCGCCGGGCATGGCTCAGGATGCGGCGGCGGGCGCCAATGTGTTCCGCCGGTGCCAGGCCTGCCACGCGATCGGCGAGGGCGCGACGAACCGGGTGGGGCCGGCGCTGACCGGGGTGTTCGGCCGGGCGGCGGCGACGGGAGCGGACTACAGCTATTCGCAGGGGATGCTCGACATGGGCGCCGCCGGGCTGGTGTGGACGCCCGAGACGCTGGCGCAGTTCCTGAGCAAGCCGCGCGCTTTTGTGCTTGGCACGAAGATGGCGTTCGCGGGGCTCGCGAATGCGGACGATGTTGCCGATATCATCGCCTATCTCGCGAGTTTTTCACCTCCACCGGCGGCGCCCGCTGCGGTAACGCCATAGGTCGTTGTGTTCGCGTCACGCGATCTCACCAGCTGTCATCCCTGCCTGCGCAGGGATGACAATCGAGTGGGAGGAAGACGCTCGGGCCATCAGACAAATGGCCGAGTGCCCTGGGGTTGCTGGCACGCATTGGCGGGGCCTAGTCTCCCGGCCACCAAACAAGATCATCGGAGGAGGATGTCATGGCGTCGGTGCTTTTCGTCGGCGGTACGGGGCAGATTTCGCTGCCCTGCGTCGAATATGCGGTGGCCCAGGGGCACAGGGTGGCGGTGTTCAACCGCGGCCAGCGCGATGCGGCGCTGCCGGCGGGCGTCGAGAGCATTGTCGGCGACATGAAGGACCCGGCGAGCTACGCGCAGCTGGGCAAGCGCAAGTTCGACGTCGTGGCGCAGTTCATGGTGTTCACGCCCGAGCAGATGGCGCAGGACCTTCAGACCTTCACCGGCAATACCGGGCAATACATCTTCATCTCGTCGGCTTCGGTCTACGAGAAGCCGGCCAGGCATTACATCATCACCGAGAAGACTCCGGCGGTGAACCCGTACTGGGCCTATAGCCAGGCCAAGATCGCCTGCGAGACGATGCTGAAGGCAGCCAAGGGGCTCAACTGGACCAATGTGCGGCCGAGCCACACGGTGCGCACGGGCCTCCCCACCATGATGGGCGAGGGCGATATCGTCATCCGCCGCATGCAGCAGGGTAAGCCCGTGATCGTTGCCGGCGACGGCACGACGCCATGGACGCTGACGCGCTCGAAGGACTTTGCCGTGCCGTTCGTCAACCTCTTCGGCAAGGCAGCGGCGCTGGGTGAGGATTTCCATATCACCTCGGACCGCGCCTATAGCTGGGACCAGATCTACAGCGCCATCGGTCGAGGCGTCGGGCTGACGCCGAAGATCGTGCATGTGCCGACCGATACGCTGGTGCGCTACAACAAGGCCTGGGAAGGGCCGCTGCTCGGCGACAAGACGTGGTCGGCGCTGTTCGACAATTCCAAGGTCAAGCGCGTCGCCGGGGACTTCAAGTGCTCGGAGGACCTCGACGAGGTGCTGGAGGAGTCGATCGGGTTCCTGAAGCAGCGGCTCGCGAGCAATGCGCCGGTGAACATGGATCTCGATCCGCTGTTCGACCGGATCACGAGCGAGCAGGCGGGGCTGGGGGCTTAGGCGCTCATTTGCGGGCAGAATGCTTCCCAATCACGGGTGTCATCCCTGCGAAGGCAGGGATCCATCGTGCCGCTGGCGCAGGCTGAGAACTGGACCCCTGCCTTCGCAGGGGTGACAGCGAGTGGGTGGGACGGCTGGATGGCTCTCGGCGGCACCCTCAACCGGGCGTGATGCGGGTGTGCGTTGCCGGGAGGCGCGGGATCGGCGATGAGTTCGGCATGAAACTCATTGCGTCACTCGCTCTGGCGGTATTGCTCGCCACTCCCGTCTTCGCCCAGTCGCAGCCGCTCGAGAGCATTCTCGACCGGGCGGATGCGATCGCGCCGCTCGAGGCGGTCGTCGTTGCGATCGACGGGACGATCGTTGCCGAGCGCGGGTTCGATGGGCATGGGCTCGATACGCCCACCAATATCAAGTCGGCCTCCAAGACCGTGATTTCGGCGCTGGTCGGCATCGCCATCGACAAAGGGCTGCTGGCGGGCACCGAGCAGGCGATTGCGCCGATCCTTGCCGGTGACATTCCTGACGATGCCGATCCGCGCATTGCCGCGATCACGGTGGGGAACCTGCTCTCGATGCAGGCGGGGCTGGGGCCGACCTCGGGGCCGCGCTATGGCGCCTGGGTCAAGAGCCGTAACTGGGTGCGGGCGGCGCTGAGCGAGCCGTTCGAAGCCGATCCGGGCGGGCCGATGCTCTATTCCACCGGGTCGAGCCACCTGCTGTCGGCGATCCTCACCAAGGTCGCCAAGCAATCGACGCTGGCGTCGGCGAACGACTGGCTCGATGCGGTCGAGGGATTCCAGATCGGCGGCTGGTCGCGCGATCCGCAGGGCATCTATATCGGCGGTAACGAAATGGCGATGAGCCCGCACTCGTTCCTCGCCTTCGGCGAAGTGTATCGCACCGGCGGGCTGGCGGCGGACGGCACGCGGATACTCCCGTCGGACTGGATCGACCAGTCGTGGACGCCGCGCACGCATTCGATCCATACGGGCGACGGCTACGGCTATGGCTGGTTCTTCCGCACGATCGGCAACGAGGAGGTGAAGTTCGCCTGGGGGTTCGGCGGGCAGATGCTCTATATCGTGCCATCGCTGGGGCTGACGGTGGCGATGACCTCGGACGAGACGCTCGCCTCGGCCGAGACCGGGCACCTGAGCAAGTTGCACCGGCTATTGGCCGAGATCATCGCGGTGGTGCGGGCGGGTGCGCCGCCGGTCGCGACGGCCGAGGTCGACTGATCGTGCGCGGCGATCCGGGGACGGGCCGATCTGCATCGTATCGGGTCAAGCAAAGCAATCTATTGTTTGAAGTAGTTCACGCCACTTGCAAAAGTCTTGGCTGGGGTATTGTCTGATCTGAGCTTGCTACGTTGCTTGGCGTAGCGCCGCCGGATGGGGGAGTGCTTGGGGCCGAAGCGCGACTATGAGGCGAGCCAGTTCGCCAACGTCGAGATGCAATGCGATGTGGTGATGAAGGGCGGCGTCGCCTCCGGCCTCGTGTACCCCTACGCCATACTCGAGCTGGGCAGGTCCTATCGCTTCCGCTCGATCGGCGGGACGTCGGCGGGGGCGATTGCCGCGGCGCTCACGGCGGCAGCCGAATATTCGCGTACCTTCCGGAATGATCCGGCTGGCTTCATCCGGCTGGAGAAGTATGCGCATGAGCTGCCCGGCTTGCTGGCCACCTTCTTCCAGCCGGCGCCGCAGTTCGCGCCGACGATGCGGTTTCTCGTTGCATGGAAGGCTTCGATCGGCGTGGCGCGCGTCCTGTGGGCGGCGGTGATGTCGTTCTGGCTGCCGCTGCTCGTGGGCGCGGCATTGCTCGGCGGCCTCATCCATCTCGCCGGAGGCGGGGGTGCCGGCGTGGCGCTGGGCGTTGCTGTCGGCGCGCTGGCGGGGTTGGCCGCCTATATCTGGTGGGTTCTGCGGGCGCTGGTGAAGCACGACTACGGCATGTGCACCGGCATGCCGGACAACAAGATGACCGAGCCAGCACTGACCGCGTGGCTGCACGCCGCGATCCAGGACGTGGCGTTCGGCCCTAAGGGCCGAAAGGCGCCGCTGACCTTCGAGGATCTCGAGGGCGCCGCGACGGGCAAGGACGAGGACGAGCGCAAGATCAAGTTGCGCATGATCACGACCAACCTCTCGATGCGCCGGCCGCACACGCTGCCCTACCAGAAGCGCAGCGCTTCATTCGATCTAGGCAGGGCAGGCCGGTTTTTTCCCAAGGATGTCGTCGACTATCTCGACAAGGTGTGCGTGCCGGACCGGGATTATCCAAATCTCCGGCTGGTGCCACGCCGGCTGCAGTTGCCGGTGATCGTCGCGGCACGGATGAGCCTCAGCTTTCCGCTCCTGTTCTGCGCCGTGCCGGTCTACATGCGCGATCTCGAGACGCAGCGGCTGCTGGCGGCAAACGGCACCAAGGCGGATGTCGAGCTGAAGCGGGTGTGGTTCATAGACGGCGGCCTGAGCAGCAATTTCCCGATTCACCTTTTCGATGCGCTGCTGCCATCGCGGCCAACCTTTGCACTGAGCCTCGACGAGCTACCCAAGGGGGCAGAACCCGAGGGCGATCGGATCGTGATCACGAAGGCTCCCGACCAGGGCAGCGGCCTGCCGGTCGCCGAGGTCAAGGGGCTGCTGTCCTATCTGATCGGCCTCCTCGAAGCGGCCAAGGACTGGCAAGACAACATGCTCTCGGGCATGCCGGGCCAGCGCGAGCGCATTGCCAAGGTGATGCTGTCCAAGCGGGAAGGCGGGCTCAACCTGACGATGCCGCCAGATGTCTCCGATGACGTCATGGGATACGGGCAGCAGGTCGGAGCGCTGTTTGCCGGGGGCACCCTCAAGTTCGAGGAGCACCAGTGGGAGCGCGCCCTGGTGGCATATGAACAGCTCGAAACCGCCCTGGGCGGAACGCATCGGACCTGGTTTGCGAAGAAGTTTGGCAGGGACCTCGCCAGCTACGCGCCGACGGCGCCGAACCATGCCAAGCTCACGGTCCTCGAGCGCGAGGCTATCGTCAAGCGGCTGGCGGCGTTCGCCCGGCTGAAGACGCGCTTCGACAAGCCGATCGGCGACAAGGACGACAAGATGCCCCGGCCGGTCGGGCGGCTGCGGATCGGGCCTGACATCTGAAAAACAAAAAGGCGCCCGAAGGCGCCTTTGTCATCCTGCCTTTGCGAAGGGAGGATATTGGAGCGGGCGAAGGGATTCGAACCCTCGACCCTAACCTTGGCAAGGTTATGCTCTACCCCTGAGCTACACCCGCACTCCAGTCGGTGGCGTTACACAAGGCCCGGAGGCGCTTGGCACGGCGTCGACGCGCGCCTATATGCCCAATCGAAAGCGGGTTTGCAACCCATAATTCTGGTCTCGCGAAAGCCGTGGTAAAGCTTGCGCCGAGGCCGCGCAAAGGCGCAGAAATACAGCGGTTTGTCGCGCTTTCGATCGGGAAAGGTCAGAAACTTTTCCGCAAGGCGCATTAAAGAAGGCGGATGGGCCGAGGCCCGATCCGGCAGGAAAACGCAGATGTCTCTCAACGATATTTCGACGACACCCCCGGCTCCCGCGGTTCCGCCGGCAGCGCTGATCAAGGATTCGACCGATCGGGCCTTCAAGGCGGATGTGATCGACGCTTCGCTGGAAGCGCCGGTGCTGGTCGATTTCTGGGCGCCGTGGTGCGGCCCGTGCCGGCAGCTGACGCCGAACCTCGAGAAGGTGATCAACGAGAAGGGCGGCAAGATCCGGCTCGTGAAGATCAATATCGACGAGAACCCCTCGATCGCCGGGCAGCTTGGCATCCAGTCGATCCCAGCCGTGTTCGCCTTTGCCGGTGGGCGGCCGGTCGATGCGTTCCTCGGCGCCTTGCCCGAGAGCGAAGTGCGTCGCTTCGCCGACAAGGTGATCGCCAGTGCTCCGGCGGGCGCGCCGGCAGCGGGCTCGATCGAAGAAGAGATCAAGAACGCGGTCGAGGCGGCCGGCGAGGCGCTCACCATGGGCGACCTGAACCAGGCGGCGCAGATCTACGGCATGGTGCTGCAGCACAAGCCGGACCATCCGGGCGCGATCGTGGGCATGGCCAAGGTGTTTCTGGCCGCCGGCGATCCGGAGCAGGCACAGGCGGTGCTCGACACGATGCCGGAGGGCGAGCGCAAGGGCGAGGCCTATACGGCGCTGGTGCAGTCGCTGAAGCTGCTGGGCGAGGCTGCCGAGCTTTCGGAGACCGACGAGCTCGCGGCGCAGGTCGCGGCCAATCCGGATGACCACCAGGCGCGGTTCGATCTCGCGGTGAAGTACAATGCCGAGGGCAAGCGCATCGAGGCGGCCGAGGCGCTGGTGGCGCTGATGAAGCGCGACCGCACCTGGAACGAGGACGGCGCGCGCAAGAAGCTGCTCGAACTGTTCGAAGCCTGGGGCGCCAAGGATCCGGCGACGCTCAAGGGCCGTCGGCTGCTGTCGGCGCTGCTGTTCAGCTGATGTTGTGCGCCTGATCGGGCGCTTTCGAACCGGAAGTTCGTAGTCTTCCGGAGAATGTACAGGACTAAAATGCTCAAGCGACCGCAATCGCCGGCAGATCTTCCGGCCAGTGTTCCGGTGTTCCCGCTTTCGGGGGCACTGCTGCTGCCCTATTCGCGCCGGCCGCTGAATATCTTCGAGCCGCGCTATCTCGAAATGGTGGACCATGCGCTGAAGGGCGACCGGCTGATCGGGCTGATCCAGCCGCGCGACACGTCGGTCGAAAGCCCGCAGGGTCGGGCGCCGCTCGAGCGCATCGGCACGGTGGGGCGGCTGGTGCAGTTCGAGGAAGTCGAGGAGGCGCGCTACTTCATCATGCTCGAAGGGCTGAGCCGGTTCATCCTGACCAAGGAACTGCCGACAATGACGCCGTTCCGGCGGGCGATGATCGACACGACGCCGTTCGCCGCCGATTTCGAGCGTGAGTTCGGCGAGGAAAAGGTCGACCGGACGCGGTTCCTAAAGATGATGCGCGACTATGCCGAGTTCGGGCAGTTCGACCTCAACTGGGACGAGATCGAAAAGACCGGCACGGCCGACCTCGTCAACTTCTGCTGCATGGTGTCGCCCTATGGCGCGGCCGAAAAGCAGGCGCTGCTCGAGGCCGACACGCTGGAGCAGCGCGCCGAGACGTTGATCGCCATGGCCGAATTCGAGATGGCCAAGGGCGACAGCGCGACGCCATCGCTCAATTGACGGACGAAGCACGGCCACCGGCGATCAACCCGCGGCACGTAGTCGACATCAAGACGCTCGAAATGCTGGTCTGCCCGCTGACCAAGACACGGCTGTCGCTGTCGGCAGACGGCGCGGAGCTGGTCTCGGTCGCGGCGCACCTGGCGTTCCCGATCCGCGAAGGCGTGCCGATGCTCAGCCTCGACGAGGCACGCGAGGTGGACGAGGACGAGATGGTGCGGTTGCGGGGGCGGGCTTAGCCTCGAGGGCACGGAGGGCACAGGGGGAGGTGGGAGCCGGTGCGCGGGCTGTTGTGCCACAAACTCGATTGTCATCCCTGCGAAGGCAGGGATCCATCTCGCGGCTGGCGCGGGCGGCAAGTTGGACCCCTGCCTTCGCAGGGGTGACAGCCGGTGGATGGGGTGAGATCGGGGTGGGAGGCTACCCCTGCTTGGCGCGGTCCATCACAGCGTACTGGGCGACGCCGTTGCCGAACGACCAGTTGTCGCGCTGCGTTTCAACCAGATTGATCACGACATCGGAGGGGCGGATGCCGAGCCGCGCGTGTAGTTCGTCGACGATGTAGCGGAAGAAGGCCTCACGCACCTCACCGGGGCGGCCGACGCTGATTGTGACCTGGATGATGAGCGCGTCGGCAGATCGCTCGATGCCGAGAAATGACGGATCGATCAGCAGGGTGTCCGGATCGTGCTCGCGGATGATCTGGAAGCGATCGCCGGGCGGCGCCTTGAGGATTGCAATCCCCGCGTCGTAGACGACATCGGCAATGGTGCGGCGGTAGCTCTCGGGCTTTCCCCGTGGCAGATCGATGCGGGTCAGCGGCATTTGGCGAACTCCTAGATCGGCAATCCACGCAAGAGATTCGGCCCGTTCCGATCCAGCCCTGACGCGCGCGAAATCAGGAAGTCCTTGACGGGCGGCATGCGCTCGACGACCCCCATGCCGAAATCGCGGATGGCGCGCACCGGCGCGAGGTCGTTGGAGAACAGGCGGACCATGCCGTCGGTGACGGCGACCATGAGGGCGGTGTCGAAGCGGCGCCAGCGCTGGTAGCGCTCGAGGGCATTGGCGGCGCCGGGGTCCTGGCCGAGGCGGAGGGCTTCGACAGCGACCTGCGCGAGCGCGGCGACATCCTTCAAGCCGAGGTTTAGGCCCTGCCCGGCGACGGGGTGGATAACGTGGGCGGCGTCGCCGATCAGGGCGAGGCGGTCGGCGATGAAGCTCTTGGCGATCTGGAGGCGCAGCGGGAAGGATTGCAGCGGCTCTTCAAGGGTGACCTTGCCCAGGGTCGAGCCCATGACGCTTTCGATCTCGGCTTCGATGGGAGCCTGTGGCCAGGTTTTGAGCTCGGTGGCGCGCTCGGGCGACTCCACCCAGACCAGTGACGAGCGGTTGCCGGGGAGCGGCAGGCTGGCGAAGGGGCCGGCGGGACGGAAGTGCTCGTAGGCCGTGCCCTCGTGCGGCAGCTCGTGGGCGATGGTCGCGACGAGGCCGGTCTGGCGATAGTCGTGGTTGATGGTGCCGATGCCGGCGCGCTGGCGCAGCCAGGACTGGGCGCCGTCGGCGGCGATGACCAGGGAGGCAGTGAGCGTACGGCCATCGGCGAAGCTGAGGGTGGCGTTGCCGGGACCGGCGACAAAGCCGGTGATCTCGGCGGGGGCGATGATCTCGACCTCCGGGCCGAGGGCGGCGAGGAGGTGCTCGACGACGAGGCCGTTGGGGACGAGATGGGCGAAGGGCTCGCCCGGGGCGACGTCGCCCTCGAAATGGAGGAAGAGCGGGCGCGAGATGTCGCCGGCGCCGGAATCGGTGATCTTCATCTGCTTGACCGGCTCGGCGCCGATGGCCATGCCGGTCCAGACGCCGAGTTCGGCGAAGATGCGCTTGACGCCGGCGGCGAGGGCCCAGGAGCGCTGGTCGCGCGGCACGGCGAAGGGGCGGCGATCGATCAGCGCGACGCGCAGGCCCTTCATCGAACGGGTGAGCGCCAGGGCCATGGTGAGGCCGACGGGGCCGCCGCCAACAACGGCGATGTCATACTGAGTGCCGGCCATCAGAAATTCCTCCGTGCCTGCCGCTATGTGGCCCGTCACACGAATCATGTCCAGCGGCCGCGCCGCCGCAGGCGAAATGCACAAATGATCGGCAACTGCACAAATCTTGCTCAAATTTACGGCGTTAACGTGGCGGTAAGCTTCTCGCCGGGGTGGGCCGCAGGCCGGGTGCTGCTCAAAAATCCGTGACGAATCAGCGGTTTGGCGAATGCGGCAGCAGTTTGGCACGGCGTTTGAGTCTGACTCTGCCGATTGGAGACGATCCAACCCAATATCGAAAGGGGCATCCATGAAGCTGGTGATTGCAATCATCAAACCGTCGCGCCTGGAGGAGGTCCGGCAGGCCCTCAACTCGCTCGACGTACACGGCATGACCGTGACCGAAGTGAAGGGTTACGGGCGGCAGAAGGGCCACTCGGAAATCTATCGCGGCACCGAATACGCGGTGCATTTCCTGCCCAAGCTCAAGATCGAGATCGCCGTGGACGACGCCCAGTCGGACGCGATCGTCTCGGCCATCCGCGACAGCGCCCAGACCGGTCGCATCGGCGATGGCAAGATCTTCGTGCTCGACCTCCTGGCCGTGACGCGCATCCGCACCGGTGAAACCGGCGCGGCCGCCCTCTGATGCCGCACTCTTTCGGAGAACCAACAATGACAGATTCGAAAATGTCGAAAGTCCTGGGAACGGCGGCGCTGCTCTCGCTGGCTTTCGCGCTGCCTGCCATCGCGCAGGACGCCCCCGCGGCCACCGTGGACAAGGGCGACACCACCTGGATGCTGCTTTCAACCATCCTCGTGATTGCCATGACGATCCCGGGCCTCGCCCTGTTCTACGGCGGCCTGGTGCGCGCCAAGAACATGCTGAGCGTCCTCATGCAGGTCTTTGCCGGTTTCTCGGTAATGGCGATCCTGTGGGTGGTGTACGGCTACTCGCTGGCCTTCAACGGCCCGACCGAAGGCGGCCTGTCGGCTTTCATCGGTGACTTCTCCAAGCTCTTCCTGTCGGGCGTCACCCCGTCCAGCCAGGCGGCCACCTTCTCGGCCGGCGTGGAGATTCCGGAGCTCACGTTCGTCGCGTTCCAGCTGACCTTCGCCGCCATCACGCCGGCGCTGATCGTCGGTGCGATCGCCGAACGCATGAAGTTCGGCGCCGTGATGCTGTTCCTCGTGCTCTGGTTCACCTTCTCGTACCTGCCGATCGCCCACATGGTGTGGTTCTCGGGCGGCTACCTGTTCGGCCTCGGCGCCTATGACTTCGCCGGCGGCACCGTGGTGCACATCAATGCCGGTGTGGCCGGCCTTGTGGCTGCGATCGTGCTTGGGCCGCGCAAGGAGTTCCTCAAGGAACCGACCCCGCCGCACAACCTGGTGTTCACCTTCATCGGCGCCTGCCTCCTGTGGGTCGGCTGGTTCGGCTTCAACGCCGGTTCCAACCTCGAGGCCACCGGCCTTGCTGCCCAGGCCCTGCTCAACACGATCCTCGCTCCGGCCGCTGCGGCCCTGGCGTGGGCCGTCGCCGAGAAGTTCACGCGTGGCCATGCCTCGCTGCTTGGTGCTGCCTCGGGCGCCGTCGCCGGCCTCGTCGCGATCACCCCGGCCGCCGGCTTCTCCGGCACCATGGGCTCGATCGTGCTCGGTGCAGTTGCCGGCGTCGTCTGCCTCTGGGCCGTCGTGACGCTCAAGCCGATGTTCAAGTATGACGACTCGCTCGACGTGTTCGGCGTCCATGGTATCGGCGGTATCGTCGGCGCCCTGGGTACTGCGATCGTCGCGGCTCCGACCCTGGGCGGCTACGCCCTCGGCGATCCGGCGGCCTACAATATCGGCAGCCAGTTCGTCACCCAGCTGATCGCAGTGGTCATCGCGGTGGTCTGGTCGGCAGTCGTCTCGCTGATCGCGATGCTGATCGTGAAGGCAGTGTTCGGTGGCGCCCGCGTCTCCGAGTCGGCCGAAGCGGATGGTCTCGATATCTCGAGCCACGGCGAGCACGCCTACAACTGATGCGCATAGCGTGAGGCGGGAACCTCCTCCCTCGCCGCCTCGCGCTGACTTCCGGAGGGCCGGGTTCGCCCGGTCCTCCGTCTTCTCCGACCGCTTCTAGTGGTCGCGCCTTCGAACCGGAAAAGTCTGCAACTTTTCCTGAAGGCGCTCCGCTGATCGCGGCGTGCAGCTCACGTACCTCTTGGCCCGCCACAGAGGCTTCCCACTCGCAAACCGCGTGGGCTGCACACCCCGGTCAACGGACTGGCAGCCGGAAACGGCACAGGTCCCGCCCCGCCAGGCGAAAGCCCGTCCTGCTCCGGCAGGTGCCGGCCGCTGACCGACCAATTGCCTAGCGCCATGCTAGTGCCGACAGATGCCCGCTGCGCTACAGTGAGCGGGTTAGGGAACGAGCCAACCGGACCCGGCATTGTGGTCCGAAAGGAGCAGTGCCCATGTCGTTCAGAGACAAAGCCAAGTTTGTCGATTTTTCCTCGATCGCGGTGATGGCGCTGGCCGTGCTGGTGCCGCTGGCGATAGGCCTCGCCGTCTAGCCATTTGCGCTGCCGGCATTCCCGCGAAGCGGGAACCCGGATGACGAGGTGAGCGTGGCTTGGTCCGGTGGGGCAAGCTTCAGTCTTGCCATGCCGGGGTAAAGACCTCTATGAGACGAACAGGACTGGCCAGCCAACAGGGAGGCGCCGGATGCAAGCATGTCGAATGCGCCTCATTGGCCTGATGCGACCACACCGCTAGGTCGCTCGCGGTCCGCCTTGCGGACCCCACCACCGCCGGAACCGTCCGGCCAGTTTCCATAGCAGTTTCATCCGGGACCGGGCGGCCGCGACAAGTGGCGTCCGGACGAACGACATGACTCAGAAGACCAAAAGCAGCGGGGCCTTCCGCAAGGTGCTGGGCTTTACGGCGCGCCACTGGCAGCGCCAGCCGGTGCGCATCGCCGTGATCGTGGGCCTGTTCTTCATCGAGACGGTGACCGACATCCTGACCCCGTTCTTTGCCGGCCGCCTCGTCGAGGCGGTGGCGAGCGGGGCGGCAAGCAGCGAAGTGGCCTGGAATGCCGCGATCACGGCGTTTCTCGCCATCGTCGCGCTGGGTGCGGCCTCGGTGCTGGTGCGGCTGATCGCTTTCCGCACCATCATCAAGCTGACGCTGAGGATGATGAGCGACATCGCGCAGCAGGCGTTCCATCGCGTGCAGCGGTTCAGCTCGGACTGGCACGCCAACTCGTTCGCCGGCTCGACGGTGCGCAAGATCACGCGCGGCATGTGGGCGCTCGATTCGCTTAACGACGTGATCCTGATGGCGCTGTTTCCCTCGGTGGTGATGCTGGTGGGGACGAGCATCATGCTGGGCATTTTCTGGCCGGTGATCGGGGTGATGGTGGGCATCGGCTCGATCATCTACATCGCCGTGTCGGTGGCGCTCTCGACCTATTGGGTGGCGCCGGCGGCGAGCCTTGCCAATGCGTGGGACACGCGCATGGGCGGCGCGCTGGCCGACGCGGTGTCGTGCAATGCGGTGGTGAAGGGTTTCGGGGCCGAGGATCGCGAAGAGGTCCGGCTCGGCCATGTCGTCGACAAGTGGCGCAGCCGCACGTCGCGCACCTGGAACCGCGGCACGATGAACGGCACGATCCAGCAGGCGATGCTGTGGGTGCTGCGCACGGTCATCATCGGCGCGGGCGTGCTGCTCTGGGCCAATGGCATGGCGAGCGCCGGCGATGTCACCTTCGTCATCACCACCTTTCTCGCGCTGCAGGGCTACCTGCGCGATATCGGCCAGCACGTGCGCAGCCTGCAGCGTGCGGTCAACGACATGGAGGAGCTCGTCGGGCTCGAGGACCAGCCACTCGGCATCGAGGACAAGGCCGGCGCCAAGCCGATTGCGATCAGCACCGGCGACATTGCGTTCGAGCATGTCGACTTCCACTACGGCAAGTATGCGAACGCGCTCTACTCGGACCTGTCGGTGCATATCCCGTCGGGCCAGCGGGTCGGCCTTGTCGGGCATTCGGGTTCGGGCAAGACGACCTTCGTCAAGCTGATCCAGCGCCTGCATGACGTGACGGGTGGCAGGATCGCGGTCGATGGCGTCGATATCCGCGACGTGCAGCAGGCCTCGCTGCGCCGGCAGATCGCCATCGTCCAGCAGGAGCCGGTGCTGTTCCACCGCTCGCTGGCCGAGAATATCGCCTATGGCAAGCCCGGCGCGTCGATGGTCGAGATCATCGAAGCGGCGAAGCTCGCAAACGCGCATGGCTTTATCGAGAAGCTCACCAAGGGCTATGAGACGCTGGTGGGCGAGCGCGGCATCAAGCTCTCGGGTGGCGAACGGCAGCGTGTCGCCATCGCGCGGGCGTTCCTGTCGGATGCGCGGGTGCTGATCCTCGACGAGGCGACGTCGAGCCTCGACAGCGAGAGCGAGCAGCTGATCCAGGAAGCGATGGAGCGGCTGATGGTGGGGCGCACGACGATCGTCATCGCGCACCGGCTCTCGACCGTGCGTGCGCTCGACCGGCTGCTGGTGTTCGATGCCGGCAAGATCGTCGAGGAAGGCACGCACGAGCAGCTGGTGAAGCGGAGCGACGGGATCTACCGGCGGCTGTTCGAGAGGCAGGCACTGGAGCTGATCAAGGGGCTCGAAGCGGCGGAGTAGGCTCCGGACGCCAAACCAACTCGGTTGTCATCCCTGCGAAGGCAGGGATCCATTTCACCGCCCGCGCCGGCGGAAAGTTGGATCCCTGCCTGCGCAGGGATGACGGCCGGTGGTTGGGCATCATGGTGCCAATGCGCCGCTCACTCTTCCCTTCCATCGTAAAATGCCGATATAAACCGGCATGACCCTTCCCCTGTCCATTCTCGACCTTGCCCCCGTCTCCGAGGGTACCTCCACGACCGCCGCGCTCAGGGAGATCATCCGGCTGGCGCAGCTGGGCGATGAGCTTGGGTACACGCGCGTGTGGTACGCCGAGCATCACGGCATTCCCTCGATCGCGTCGTCCTCGCCGGAGGTGCTGATTGCGACGGCGGCGGCCAATACGCAGCGGATCCGGCTCGGCTCGGGTGGCGTGATGCTGCCCAATCATGTGCCGCTGCGGGTGGTCGAGACCTATCGGACGCTCGCGGGATTGAACCCCGGCCGCATCGATCTGGGCATCGGGCGTGCCGGCGGCAGCGACGGGCGGACGCTGTCGGCGCTGCGCTCGGTGGGTGGCGAGTATTTTGCGCAGGAACTGGCCGAGATGTTTGCCTTCGAGGAGGGCAATTTCGCGCCGGACCATCCCTTCCATCCGGTGCGCGTGGTGCCCGAGCGGGTGAGCCTGCCGCCGGTCTATCTGCTCGGCTCGAGCGGGGCGAGCGCGCAGGCGGCGGGGCAGCTGGGCGTCGGCTATTCGTTTGCCGCCCATTTCAGCCAGACCCCGGCGGCGCCGGCCTTCGAGGCCTATCGCGCGGCGTTCACACCAACCGAGGCTTTCCCGGAGCCGCGGGCGATCATCGCGCTCTCGGCGCTGGTGGCGCTGACCGACGAGGAGGCGCAGTTCCTGTCGCGTTCGCAGGAGCTGAGCTGGGCGCTGTTCCATTCGGGCGAGATCCGCAAGCTCGTCTCGCCGGAGGAAGCCGCGGCGCACGAGTATACGCCGGGGCAGCTGCGCATCATCGAGGGCCAGCGGTCGCTGTGGATCGTCGGCTCGCCGGCGACGGTGAAGGCCGAGATCGAGCGCAAGGTGGCCGAGTCCGGCGCGGACGAAGTGATGATCACGACGACCGTGTGGGACTACGAGTTGCGGCTGCGCTCGTTCCGGCTGCTCGCCGAGGCATTCGGGCTCGAGGGTTAACCAAGCGTTAGCTTTAGCCGGGTCGTCGCCGGGTGGCGGTGCTAGAGCACTGGCCATGGAGGCCCGGCGGATGCAGCGTTTTCACACCCTCGACGGCTTGCGGGGCGTCTTCGCCCTGGTGGTGGTGCTCTATCACCTGCCCTTCGCCACGCACCTGTTTGCCAACCCGCTGGTGCGGGACGGGTACCTCGCGGTCGACTTCTTCTTCGTGCTCAGCGGCTTCGTGATCGCCTTCGCCTATGGCGACCGGCTGCAGACGGCCGAAGCGGCCGGAAACTTCGTCGTCCGGCGGCTGGGCCGGATCTGGCCGCTGCACGCGGTGATGCTCGCGGCGCTGCTGCTGCTGGAACTGGTGAAGCTCGTGGCGCTCGGCGGGGGCGATGCCTTTACCGGCGAGAGCGATCCGGTGGCGTTCGTGGCGAGCCTTGCCCTCGTGCAGGCCTGGGGCATCTACGATGCGCCGACCTGGAACGTGCCGAGCTGGAGCATCAGTGCCGAACTGCTCGCCTATCTGGGGTTCGCGGTGATCTCGCTGGTGGCGCCGCGGCGCAGCGAGGTGCTGGCGCTGGTGATCGCGGCAGCTTCGGCCGCCGGGCTACTGCTGCTCGCAGGCGACATGGACCAGGCGGGCCATCTCGCGCCGCTGCGCGTGGGGTTCGGGTTCTTTGCGGGCGTCGTGGTCTACGCGGCCTATCGCCGCTGGCCGTCACCGCAGCAGTGGAGCTTCGGGCTTGCGAGCCTGATCGAGGTCGCCGTGCTGGGCGCGGTGATCGGCTATTTCGCGCTGGTGCAGCGCGGCCAGCTCGGGCTCGTTGCACCGCTGCTGTTCGCTGTCGCCATCTACGTCTATGCCGGCGGGCGCGGGGTGGTGTCGTCGGTGCTGGCGAGTGCGCCGCTGCAGTTCGTGGGCAAGGTGTCGTTCTCGATCTACCTCGTCCACTTCGTCATCAATGCCGGGCTGTCCGCCGTGGCGCAGCTGGGCGAGCGGGTGCTGGGTGGATCCCTGCGCGACACCGCGGCCACGATCTTCGGCCCGGCTGTACCGATCGAACGCGGCGACTGGCTGTTGATCAACCTGGGGAGCCTCTGGGCCAACGACGCGCTGGCCGTCGCCTATGTGGCGGTACTGCTGCTGGTGGCGTCGCTGACCTACCAGTGGATCGAACGGCCGGGCCAGCAGCTGTTTGCCCGTCTCACGCCGCGAGAGGCCGGCAGGGTGCTGCCGGCCTGATCGGCGTCAGGCGGCTTCTTCCAGCTCGAGGCGCGGCACGGCGCCGGCAAACACCAGCTTTACGTGCTGGCGCACCATCAGCATCTGCTCGGGCAGCACGTCGGGTCGGCCGAGAGCCTTGGCCATGATGATGCCGCCATCGATGGTGGAGCAGATGGTGCGGGCCAGCCGGTCCGCATCGACCGCCTCGCGCGGCGTGTAGGCGGCGAGAATAGCCTCGATCATCCGGCGGAAGTAGGCGTTCCAATCCTCGACATTGGCAGTGACCATGGCGCGGACCTCGCGATTGAACAGCCGGTCCTGGTAGCTCATCGTGGCGACGAGACAGCCGGGGTGGCCGCCGGGCAGGGCGGCGAGGTGTTCGGCGAACAGGGTCAGCCCGACCAGCAGGAACTGCAGCGGATCGTCGGTGAGCTCGCGCGCACGGCCGAACACGCTGTCGAGCAGGCGTTCGTTCTGTTCGCGGTAGCGGACGAGCAGGCCGCGGGCGAGTTCGTTCTTGTCCTTGAAATGGTAGAAGAAACCGGACTTGGTGATGCCGGCCTCGGCGATCAGCTCGTCGATGGACGTGGCGCCAAAGCCTTTGGCGAGCACTGCCGCCTCGGCGATATCCAGGATTCTCTCACGCGTTTCGTTACCCTTGCGCATCGGGCAGTCCCTCTTTTCGAAATACTGTACCGCCAGTATGGTTTTGCCAGCTGAACGCAAGCTGAGCGAAACGCGCGACCTCCCGGCTTTTGCGATAAGCCACTGTTACTGCTTGCAATTTCGTCCCTGTTTCCGACTGGACCATCGGCTTGCTAGCGTCGGATCGGTAAAGTCGTCATATGTCCGCTACCCCGCGGAACAGGTCGCAGTGCCTGGTTGCCGCGTCAAATCGAACGCCAAAGGAGACGGTGATGCACCAGCTTCCGCAAGCACGGGGACAGATGTTCCTCACCGATGGCGGTGTGGAAACGCATCTGATCTTCAACCACGGGCACGAGGTGCCCGACATGAGCGTCTACGTGCTCAACGACAGCGAGGCTGGCCGCGAGGCCATGCGCGCCTATTACCGGGCCTATATCCCGATCTGCCAGGAGGCCGAGCAGGGCTTCCTGTTCGATACCAATACCTGGCGCGCCAATCCCGACTGGGGCCTGCGCGCCGGCTACGATGTGGCCAAGCTCCGCGAGGCCAATATCCGGGCGGTGGAATTCTGCCAGGAGATGCAGGCCGAGTTCGCCGCGGCAGGCGTCAGCTCGATCATTTCGGGTGTCATCGGACCGCGCCGCGACGCATGGCAGTATGATGCCAGGATGACGGTCGAGGAGGCGATGGCGTATCACGGGTCGCAGGTCGCGGCCTTTGCCGAGACGGACGCCGACTATGTGAGCGCCTATACGCTCACCAACGTGCCGGAGGCGGTCGGCATTGCCCGGCTGGCGCAGGCGGCGGGATTGCCGGTGGTGCTGAGCTTCACGCTCGAGACCGACGGCAACCTGCCGGGCGGCAAACCGCTGGAAGTGGCGATCAACGAAGTCGACGCCGCGACCGGGGACTATCCGGCCTACTACATGATCAACTGCGTGCATCCGATCCACTTCGCGCCGGTGATCCGCCAGGGCGGACGCTGGGTGAACCGGATCGGCGGCCTTCGGGTCAACGCGTCGATGATGAGCCATGCCGAGCTGGACAATTCGCCGACGCTCGACATCGGCAACATGACCGACCTCGCGCAGCGCTACATGCGGGTGCTGCCGCTGCTCCCCAATATCCGGGTGATCGGCGGCTGCTGCGGTACCGACCACCGGCATATGTCGGCCATTGCCCACACCTGCCTGCCGGGCCAGCACGCCCACCACCACTGAAACCTCAACCGAGCGGGGGGCCTGCAAGGAACCGCTCAAATGACGACGATCGAATTCAACGACACTGCCCTCGACACCAAGGTCGAGGTTGCTCCGCGCCGGAACTGGCTGAGCCGCTGGTATGTGAACTGGCAGCGCTACCGGCAGAACCGGATCACGCTCTCGGCGCTGGCGCATATGGACGAGTACATGCTGCGCGATATCGGCATCGATCCGATGGATGTGCACGACGCGCTGATGGGGGTGAACAGTTCGGCGCTGTTCGACCCGGTGCGCAAGCGCTCCGAGTAGCGGCCGGAAGGGGGTGGCGTTCGCGCTGCCCCTTTTTGTGTTCTGGGGTCGGAGAGATGGAGCGTGGGGCTACCCCCACCCACCGGCTTTGCCGGTCCCCCCTCCCCACAAGGGGGAGGGAAATCGGCGGGCAACCGCGGCACTGTATTCTCAGTCGTCACTCCCTCCCCCTTGTGGGGAGGGGGACCCGCGTAGCGGGTGGGTGGGGGAGCCAAGTGCTCCGACCTACCCCCTCACGCTTCGCCAGGCGGCGATGATGGCATCGGCGCTGGCGTCGATGTCGGCTTCGGTGGTGGCCATCGAGGTCACCGAGATGCGCATCACCCAGTCGCCGCGCCAGGCGGCGCCGTAGACAAAGCATTCGCCGGAGGCGACGGTGGCGGCGATCACCGCTTCGGTGGCGGCCTTGCGTTCGGCGGCGTCGCCGGTGCCGAAGTTCACGACGGCCTGGTTCAGGACGACGTCGTTGACGACGCGGATGCCGGCCTCGGTGGACAGGCGTTCCGCCATGCGGCGGGCCAGTGCACAGTGGCGCTCGACGAGGGCGGCGATGCCCTCGCGACCGAAGGTGCGGATCAGGGCCCAGATCGGCACGCCACGGGCGCGGCGGCTGAGTTCGGGCACATAGTTGGAGGGCACGCGGTCGCCCTGGGCGATCGAGGGCAGGTAGCTCGACCACTGCGTCATGGCGCCGAGCAGGGCGTCGCGGTTCTTGACGATAGCGAAGCCGCAATCATAGGGCGCCTGCAGCCACTTGTGGCCGTCGGTGACCCAGGAATCGGCGCCCTCGATGCCGGCGGTCAGGTGCCTCAGCGCCGGGGTGGCGCGAGCCCAGAGGCCGAAGGCGCCGTCGACATGCACCCAGGCATCATGGGCATGGCCGATCTCGACGATCTCGGCGAAGGGATCGAAGGAGCCGGTGTTGATCTGGCCGGCCTGGGCGATCACGACTTTCGGGCCGGTGAGCGGCTTGATCGCTGCTTCGAGCGCGGTGGGGAGCATGCGGCCCTGGTCGTCGGTGTCGATCTTGATCACGCGGTTGCGGCCGAAGCCGATCAGCTGGAGCGACGAGAAGACCGAGGAGTGGGCGTCGGCGCCGATCAGTACGTGGACCGGCGGGGCGCCGAACAGGCCGTCCGCGTCGGGATCCCAGCCCGCCTTGAGCAGCGTACCGGTACGCGCGGCGGCGAGGCAGGTGCCATTGGCGACGGTGGCGCCGGTCGAAAAGCCGATGCCGCTCGAGGCAGGCAGATGCAGCAGATCGAGCAGCCAGCGTTCGGCGACTTCCTCGAGCGCCGCGGTGGCGGGCGAACTCGCCTGGTAGCCGGCGTTCTGGCCCCAGGCGCTCACCATTATGTCGGCGGCGACCCCGGTGGGATGCGAACCGCCCATGACCCAGGCGAAAAAGCGCGGACCGACCGTGGGCATCAGCCCAGGGGTGGCGAGGCTGGCGAGTTCGTCGATGATCTGGGCAGGTGGCGCGCCCGTCTCGGGCGTCGGCGCCATCAGGCGGTCGCGCATGCCGTGATAGTCGATGGCGGGGC
>JAESFU010000457.1_pt1 | contig 22202 bp, 19 predicted proteins | sample 9269461 | NCBI WGS metagenome assembly JAESFU01 (sample SAMN14502556, study PRJNA617107) | algae metagenome | isolation source: Stenomitos rutilans HA7619-LM2 and co-occurring heterotrophs from cave walls | place: USA: Waikapalae cave, Hawaii | collected 2009-07-28
AAGTCAAGGCTAAACAAATCGGCCAAACCATTTATCAAGTACGAACGGCATTGTTCGCTGACTACCTCCGACACGAGTTAGCCAACCCAAGAATTCAGGCAATCACACTCTAAGCGAAAGTCCTAAAATTATTAGTTAACAGTGTTTTGCCTACCTGCCAGTTGCAAATGGGCATGACAGAACTAAAAACTGGTAGCGTTTGGAACACCATGCCCGCCCATACGCACGACCGGCGGATGGAAGTGTATTTCTATTTTGAGGTTCCCGAAGGCCAGAGCGTTTGCCATTTTATGGGGCAACCGCAGGAAACCCGCCATATCTGGATGCAGAACGAACAGGCGGTTATTTCGCCCAACTGGTCGATTCATGCCGGATCAGGCACGTCTAACTACACCTTCATCTGGGGCATGGCGGGCGAAAACCTCGACTATGGCGATATGGATTTCTGCCCCATTAATGAGTTGAAATAAGTTAATTTATATTCCGGGATTCTGTGGATTCGATTCTAAATACCTTTTCGTTACAGGGCAAACTGGCTCTGGTGACGGGTTGCAAACGCGGTATCGGCAAAGCGATGGCCGAAGCACTCGCCGAAGCCGGAGCCGACATTATTGGCGTATCGGCCAATCTCGAACCGCAAGGAAGCGAGGTTGAGAAAGCTGTTCAGGCACGGGGCCGGGCGTTCTATGCTTATCAGGCCGATTTTGGCAAACGAGAAGCTATCTACGCGTTTCTTGACCAACTCAAAAAAGACCACCCAGCCATTGATATTCTGGTGAATAATGCCGGAACCATCCTCCGCAAACCAGCCGCTGAGCACCCCGACGAATATTGGGATGAAGTGATTGCCATTAACCAGACCGCCCAGTTTATTCTGACTCGTGAAATCGGGAAAGATATGGTGGCACGGGGTAATGGAAAGATCATTTTCACGGCCTCGCTACTGACCTTTCAGGGGGGCGTGAACGTGCCGGGCTATGCCGCCAGCAAAGGAGCCATTGGCAGTTTAGTGAAGGGGTTTGCCAATGAGTGGGCAGCAAAGGGCGTGAATGTGAACGCTATTGCCCCCGGCTACATCTCCACTGATAACACCGAGGCTCTACGCAATGATCCGGTTCGCAGTAAATCCATTTTAGACCGCATCCCGGCTGCCCGCTGGGGTGAACCCGACGATTTTAAAGGCCCCATTGTCTTTCTGGCATCGGATGCCGCCAGCTATGTTCACGGCACTATTTTAACAGTGGATGGCGGTTGGATGGGTCGATAAATTGCATTAGTGCGTTATTACTTTTCCCAGATAACCGAAAAACGCGACAGCCAAACAGATATCAGAGCACTACAAAGGAGGATGAATCATTACGAATGCCATTACTTGGGAGTAATGGCATTCGTAATTTTTACGCTATTTGCAGGCGTATGAATCAATCTGTCGAAACGCCTGAACCGCTTTCCGTTCTCTATCAGTCTGCCAATTTGGTGGCTATCAATAAACCGCATGGCCTGCTGGTCCACCGTTCGCCGATTGCGAGTGATGCCAGCGAGTTTGCCGTTCAGCGCCTGCGCGACCAGTTAGGGCAGCGCGTGTGGCCCGTGCATCGATTAGACCGCAAAACAGGCGGGGTTCTGTTGTTCGCTCTTACCGAAGAAATGAACTCCGCCATGCAAGTGCTTTTTGCGAAAGGTGGTGTCCAGAAAACCTACATAGCCATTGTGCGCGGCTATACGCCCGACGAACTAACCATTGACTATCCACTCCGTCGTGACGACCGTAACGACGGAGCGGGGGTATTTCAGGAAGCCATCACCCAGCTAAAAACGCTGCAACGCACCGAAATTCCGCTTTCCTTTGGCAAACACGCCACCTCCCGTTATTCGCTGGTGGAGTTAACGCCTACTACGGGCCGGATGCACCAGCTACGCAAGCACATGGCCCACATCTTCCACCCCATCATCGGCGACCGGCCCCATGGCTGCAACAAGCAGAACAGACTATTCAACGAGCAGTTCGGCATGAACACGATGCTGCTCCACGCCCAGCGGCTGGCGTTTGTGCATCCCGTTACGGCCGAACGGATAGTGCTAACTGCACCCCTGCAAACAGAGTTTGAGCGGATGGTGGGAGCGTTGTTTGGGACGATAGCTTAGCAAAACCAATAAACATTCATCCATTTTACCGAATCAGCATGAGCGACCCTTGTTTCTGACCGACGGTATATCGTCGCCCCTGATTGAGCTGGTACTGAGCGCTCCAGGCATACACTCCAACCGGGCACACCGTTCCGTGATACGAACCATCCCACTGAAAAGGTGGACTTGAAGCCTGGAAAATAATTTCGCCCCAACGGTCAAAAATCAGCAGGGAGGTGATTGTAATATCCCCACAGCCATAGGCCAGAAAAAGATCGTTCAGTCCGTCGCCGTTGGGCGAGAAACTGCTGGGTGCATACAGCACACAGTCGCAGGCACCGTAAGCAATCTCAATTGAATCGGTTACGGTAGCGCATTCGTTCTGAACAAGGGCCTGAAATACGCCCGAATGATTGACCGTTCGTTCGGGACTGGCAAAGGCATCCTGCCACGCAAATTTTCCTTCGGCAAAGCGGGGTTTAATCGTGAAGGTTTCGGCCCCGCAAAGTTCCGCATCTGGCCCCAGTTCTAACTGGGGAGGGGGGATGAAACGAACCTGAATACTGTCGGTGGCTACGCAACTCGCCTGGGTTACCTGAACGCTATAGACGCCCGTTTGCTGGGCCGTATAATTAGTTTGCGGAGAGCCATCCTGCCACCGATAACGGGCCGACGCCACAACCGGAACCGTCAGCGTAAGCGTCTGGCCCTGGCAAAGGGTGGTGTCCTGGCCTAAATCAAAGTCAAGTGCATAGTCGACCGTGATGGAGTCGGTTAGGGCTTTGCAGGAGGTAATGGCCGTGACGGAATATTTACCGGGCCGCGTGACTAACAGAGTTGACTTTATGCTGCCGTCGTTCCAGCGGTAGTCGGTGGCACCAGGCGTAGTCGCGTCGAGCAGAAGCGTACTTTTGCGTCCACACAGGGTGGTGTCTTTGCCCAGCTCAAGCGTGATTGGTACGAGCGAAACATCGTCGATGAACAGGTAATAGAAACCCAGAAACGGAGGTGTTTTGTTAAAACTTCCGATGGTGGCATACTGCTCGCCCCCTTTAGCCTCAAAAACGCCCGATACGCGCTGCCAGGTCAATCGAAGAATCGTGCCTTTGGGTTGCTGTTCGAGTACCTTCGGACTGATGGGTAGAAAGTCGGTAGTGGTCCCGGTGACGGGCTGGTTGGAAAAAGCGGCTCCTACCGTTTCCGTCAGGTATTTATCGGGCGTATCGGTTGCTATGAACATCTCAAAGTAATAGCACTCGCCCGCTTTGAGTGGCTCTTTTATCTGAACGCCTACATACTCTTCCCAGCCCCGGTCGAAAAACAGCCGGGCTACGCCCTGCCCCGAATGCGGAGGCAGCACCATCTGGCCCGTATTGAAACATTGGTGGTAGAAATCGGGCGTGGCCCGGTTAGGGTTATACCAGGGCGTGGCTTCCTGGAGGAGGTTGTCTAAACGGGGGCAGTTCCGATAGGTCTCGAAGCCCCCGTTCGGAATCAGATTCTGACCCATCGTAACGCCTGGCAGAAAGAAGGCAAGCCAACTGAATATCCAACCAAATCCTTTCTGCATAGACCTGATGCCATTGAGTTCGGGCGGAAGCAGTCACGTTGATGGACCCACCCAATAAAGGCATCGAATATACTAAATTTTGACGTGTAAACAGATGGCTTCGGCGGTTGTGGCTATTGAAGCGGTTGCCCCGGAAAATACCACAAGCCGCTCGGTTTTAGAGCGGCTTGTGGTAGGTGTGGACAAGAAAGCGATGCAGCGTTTGGTGTGCTTATTGAGTAAGGCTGAATCCGATTTACAACAGCAAACCGGATTCAGCAAGAGGAAGGTTCTATTGAAGAACTGAGTTAAAAATAGCAAATCGGTAGGCTAACTACTCGGGAAAAGAGGTGAACGACCGGAATTGGTAAGTGAGCGTACTTAATTAAGATGAGAACAGTTTTTCATTTATTGATAGCTCTATTTGGTTATATGTATTTTATGCCGGTCGTGGTCGGTCAATAGTGATTAAATCGCTGTAAAAAATCTTCTTTATAACTCCGGCTTAACGGCAGCGACTGCGACCCAATGCTCAACTCAGTGTCGTTAAAGGAATCTACTTTATGAATATTAACGGCATAGGAACGATGGACCCGAACCAGTTCGGGTAAGTGCATGCGCTCCAGAATGCCACTCAATGTTAATCGGAGTACGTATTTACGGTTGGCCGTTACAAGAGTCGTATAGACATTATCGGCTTCCAGATACAGCAAATCGGTCACGTTTATTTTCACAAACTGGTAGTTCTGCTTAATAAAGAGGTGGTCATTAATTTGCAGAATGGTTTCGCGGTCGCGCGGTCCCCGGTCTGTCGGAACGCTCACGGGAGCGGGAGGAACTGGTGTAGCCCGCAGCGTAAAGTTATGAATGGCTAACTCAATAGCGGTTCGCAGGCTGTTCAGTTGATAGGGCTTGTTCACATAAGCAGCCGGGTATGTTTGCTTGGCTCGCTCCAGGGTTTCCCGGTCGGTCAGAGCTGTCAGGTAGATGACCGGGATAGGGCGCTCAGCCATCAGCCGCCGAACGGTTTCAATACCATCCCAGGCACCTTTAATGGTAATGTCGCAAAGTAATAAATCAACCCGTTGCCGCTGGAATAAATCGAGTGCTTTCTGACCATTGTTGGCTATGCCTACTACAAAATAGCCATCTGTTTCGAGACTATCGCTTAATTCCATGGCCAGAATGCCCTCGTCTTCAACGATTAGAATATGTATACGTTCGTCACTGGTCATATAGGATTCCGTCGGGGAAGTAGGGTTAGGATGGCAAGAGTTCAGGTCGCTGGCTAATTACGGCTAAAGATTGAGTTGACTTATTGACATTTTTAGGATTCGGTACAGATGGCCCTGTCATCTTTAGGCAATGGTAGCTTTTATCGAGTTCAGTTCGTATGAAGAATCCCATCTCTTCATTAAGTATTTAATCATACGAATATTTTCACTAATTATACTCGAAATTAGCAATAAATAAACCTTTACTTGTTTGACCATTAACGCGTTGCCCCGTGAATATATTAACCTATCGGCTAAGCAGATGTTAGATAAAATATTTTAAACGGTAGATCAAATTTATAAAGTCAGGAATACAGTTCACTCACTCATTTTAATGACTACCCGAAAAAATAGTAGCTGGCACAAGTCAATCTTTTTGGCATAACAATTTTCAGCCCACAAAGCCAGGCTATCAACGCTGGCTTTGTGGGCTGAAAATTAGTGGGTTATGCAGTGTTAAGCCGCTAATCGGGTTTGCGGTATATGCAGACGACACAGGGTACCATTGTGGATGAGTAGTTCAAAACGACCTTCCAACTGCTCGGTAAGCGCCGAGACTAAGCGCTGCCCAAACGCTGTTCGGTTATCGGTTTTTTGCCAGTCTGCCAGCTTAATTCCGGGTCCATTATCCTGAATTTCCAGTGTAATACCCGGCTCCGACATGCCCTTCGTGTAGTGCAAACCAATGCGTAGCAGCGGACGCTTCTGGTGGGCAAAAGCGTATTTGAACGAGTTCGTAATCAATTCATTCACAATCAGGCCCAGAGGCATGGCAACATCTACTTCCAGTTCCTGAAGGTCCACGTCTAATTGCAGATCAAAGGTATCGGGTTCATACCCATAAGCCTGCATCAGGCTTTCGGCCAGATCGGTCAGGTACTCCCGCATGTTGACATTCGTGACCTGATCCGTCTGATATAAACGCTGGTGAATAAGCGCCATTGCCTGTACGCGTTGTTGCCCTTTCCGAACGGCCTGTATAGCCTTTTCGTCTTTCAGTCCGTTTGCCTGTAACGTAAGCAGGCTCGACACGATGGCTAAGTTGTTCTTAACCCGGTGATGCAGTTCTTTCATCAGCGTGCGGAGTTGATTGGCCTGACTCACTAACTGCTGGCTGTTGCTGGTAATAATTTCGTTCTGGGCTGATAATCGCTTATTGGCCTGCCGAATGGCCCAGTATTGGGCAATAAGGAGACTGAGTAAAACCCCCAGCAGTCCGAGGCTTCCGGCCATATAATTCACCTGTTTCGTTTGCAACTGGTTTTTATGAGCTAGATCGGCAATATGATTAATCCGTTTCTGAGTTTCGTATTTCGTCAGAACCTCAGCAATGGCGCGGGTTTTTTCAATATCCGCAACCGCTTTAATCTGGGCCGTTCGGCGATGTTCTTCGGCCTGAAGAGCGGCTATTTCCCGTTCTTTTTTCGATTCAATTCGGGCAATTTCCCGCGCTTTGGCTAACGCAAACTTTGCCTGAATTGTGGCTAATTCGTTTGCTTTCTGAACAGCGTAGCGCCCTTCTAACTGAGCGATAGTACGTGTTTTTTCGAGGTTCATCAGCGAATCCTCCAGGCCTTTCTGCTGAACTAAATACTGGTAGGCTCGGGCATACTGGCCTGTGCTGGCATACAATCGCGCCATCATTTTATAGACGGACTGCGTGAGCGGCACGTCTTTGCTGACTTCGACCAAAGCAATGGCCTTCTCGCCATACTGAATAGCCTTATCGGGTTTATTCAACCCATAATAGGCCGTTGATAAATTTCGATAGTTATGGACAAGACTGGTGGTTCGGTTCAGATTCAGGTTGATTGCCAGGGCTTTATTGAGGTATTGAATAGCCTGTTCATATTCTCCCTGCACGATTGAGTTTTTACCGAGGTCGTTGTAAATAACCCGATACGCTTCCGGTTTAGCGTGTGCCGCGTCGTTAATCGCCAATGCTTTCAGAAAACACTCGCGGCCACGCTCAAATTGCCCCAAATCTTCGTAGATGATGCCAAGATTAACATAGTTTTCAGCTAACGGACGCATAGCCCGCAGCCCCTGGTTAATGGCAATGGCCTGGTGCATATAAGACAATCCTTTTTCGAGGTGAACCCGTACCCGCTGATTTTCGCCCATTGTTTTGTAGAGCAACCCCAGGTTATGGTACACATTGGCAATAGAACCTGATTTATGGATTCGGCTGTAATAACCGATGGCGGCCTGTGCGTTCAGGATAGATTCCTCAAACAAGCCCTGATGAAGCCGAACCACCGACTTCAAGCGGTTATAGTCGCCCAAACCAGCTATGTTACGTGTCCGCAGGCATTGTAGCCGCATGGGTTCCAGATAGTAGAGGGACGAATCGAGTTTACTTTGCTGAAAAAATACAGTAGCGATCTGGTAATAAGTAGCCGTCCGGGTAGTATCGGGCAGTTTACGTATCAGCGTTGTTTTCAGGCTGTCAATTAACTGACGTTGTGCCAGGGTGGGGTAATTAATTACCGTCAGAACCGCCAGCAGGGAGATTACCATCCATAGTTGCCGTTTCATGTGAAGTGAGTAAAATTTCAGTATAAAAAGAAGAATAGTTCGGTGAAAATCAGCGTATAGCGAGGTAAGTTACAATAAAGTTTATCTTTATTAAAAGGTTATTTAGGGAGCGTATCAAATAAAATCGTGTCAACGAATATCCTATAGGCCGGTCGGTACACATAAGGCCGCAGAAAGTCTTTATTTTAGTGGAAAATCTGTCCTCTATGCTTCGGTTAACCGGTGTTTTGCTTGTGCTGCTGATGGTAAGCAGCCCCACCCCGCCTGAACGCAGCCTGCGTTTCAATCGCTATTTTGTTGCTGCCGAAAGTTATGAGTCGGTGGCGGTGTTCGATGTGGATAAAAACGATACGCTCGACATCGTGTCCGGCGATTTCTGGTACGAAGGGCCGCGTTTCCGGCATCGGCATCTGATCGGCAGTCAGAAACGGGAAGATCAGTACTACGACGATTTTTCGACCATTCCAATGGATGTCAACGCCGACGGGCGAACCGATTTTGTGACGGGCGGCTGGTTTGGGCAAACCCTGCGCTGGCTGGAAAATCCGGGGCCGGTTAAAGAAGCGAGCCCGTGGCCGGTGCATGATATTGGCAAAGTGGGTAATGTAGAAACGACCCGCGCCTGGGATGTGGATGGGGACGGTACGCCCGACATCGTTCCGAATAACCCTAACCATGCGCTTAAATACCTGACATTGAGCGCACCGGGCCAGTTCAAGACCATTACTGTAGCCCCCACGCAGGGTCATGGACTTGGCTTTGGAGATGTAAACGGCGATGGCCGGGGCGATCTCATTGTGAGTGATGGCTGGCTCGAAGCGCCAGCCGACCGGACAACAAATCCCTGGACGCTACACAAGGAGTTTTCGCTCGGCACGGCCAGCGTTCCCATCATTGTGACCGACGTGAACGGCGACCGCCTGAACGACCTGATTGTGGGGCAGGGGCACAGCTATGGTCTGCATTGGTACGAACAAACCCGCGATGCGCGTGGGCAACGAACCTGGGCAAAACACCTGATTGACGACAAAAACTCACAGTATCACTGCCTTGAATGGGTGGATATTACAGGCGATGGCCGACCCGAACTGCTAACGGGCAAACGGTTTCGTGCCCACAACGACAAAGACCCCGGCTCCGACGATCCCGTAGGACTCTATTATTTCTCGTGGAATGCGGCCCAGAAGCAGTTCATAAAGCACGACATTGCCTATGGCCCGGCAGGTGTAGGAAAGGGGACAGGCATTTATTTTGCCATTGCCGATTTGCATAAAACCGGTCGTCAGGACGTAATTGTGGCTGGTAAAGACGGTTTGGTTGTATTTTTTAATGAAGGCGTTGCGAAAAAAAAATAGTTTTAATCTATATTCGTAGTGGTTTTTAGGCCTGTTCCGCTCTGTCGCAGGTTAGCTCCTCTTTACTTCTTCTTTTATGCAACGTGCTCAGTTAAAGGAATTCTACGGGTATGGCCTGATCGTACTTGTTCTGGTTGTGGTTCAGGTCTATTCGGTGTATGTAGCCGTTACCACCGACTTGTCGCTGACCTGGAAACATTATGCAGGCTTTGGCGCCACAACGCTGGCCGGCGTGTTATGGGCAATCCGCAAGCCCCACTATCTATTCTATGTGCTCGGCCTGACGCTGGTGCTGGGCTACGAAAACCTGCTGGGCTTCACGCCTACGCTCGACTTTATTTCAACCCGGTATTACATTAATAATACCGCCTTCCCTGTGTCGTATCAGAATTTTTCCATGTACATGCTGCTCATCTGGGCATACGTGGCTCACGGGCGACTCCGTGCCTTGGTGCAGTCGATGTTTGCCAGGGCATAAAAAAGTCATTTATAGTCATTGATAATCACTCAGTTGTTTTACAATGAATGACTACCAATGACTATAAATGACTCTAAATAACCCGTATTACGCCGTCAACGACCAGCCTTCTCGGTATTCGCGTTTCACGAACTGATTGGCCTCATCGAAGTTGGTAACCTTCATGTTTTTGCCGTCCCATGTCAGTTTTTTGCGGCCTGGGAAATCTTTGCCATTCCGAATCATATAGCTGCGAATCGCTAAGTTCCCCATCAGCACCGATTCGGTGAGCGGCCCGGAGAAGTCGAACGACGAGGTTAACGCTTTGTGCTCCTTGCTGTTAAAACCCGCCTTGCAGGCATTGGCCCACCACACCTGATGCCCATATTCGGGAAGACCTTTAACGATTGGATTAGGTTCGGGCTTGGGCGGGTCGATCTTCTTGCCATCTTTGGCGTAAAACTTGGGATCGTTGCCATACAGGCTACAGGCAATCATGCCTTTGTCGCCAATCATAAACATGCCATTCGAGCCATTTTCCGGGAACGGTTCGCCTTCGGGCAGCCATTCGGGGCGGAACGGACGAATGCCGCCATCCTGCCAGGTCATCGTAATGGCCGATTTATTTTTAGCCGAAGCCGGGAATTTCAGTTCCACGACCGATGAGGGCGGGCATCCTTCGGGAATGTACTCAGGAGTCCAGTCTTTCAGGAACACCTGACCAACGCTGGTTTCTACCTCGGTTGGATAGCCAATACCCAGCACCCGGAACGGCACGTCCATAATATGGCAGCCAATGTCACCAAGCGCACCGGCCCCAAAGTTCCACCAGCCACGCCATTTGAACGGGTGATAAGCCGGGGTGTAGCCTACTTTCTGAGCAGGCCCAAGCCAGAGGTCCCAGTCCAGATCGGCGGGCGTTTCGGCGGCAGGCTGCGGTACGGGAATCCCCTGCGGCCAGACGGGCCGGTTTGTCCAGAGATGGATGGTATGAACCGCACCGAGCAATCCCTGATTGAACCAGTCAACCATGATTTTTTGCTGGGGATTCGATGATCCCTGGTTGCCCATCTGCGTAACGACCTTGTGCTTACGAGCCGCTTCGGTGAGCATCCGGGCTTCGTAGATGTTGTGCGTCAGGGGTTTCTGCACATACACGTGTTTCCCGCGCTGCATGGCATTCATGGCCACAACAGCGTGCGTATGGTCGGCGGTCGATACCGTAACGGCGTCGATGGTATTGCCTTCCTTATCGAGCATCTCCCGGAAATCCTTGTAGCGTTTAGCATTGGGATGCTTGGTGAACATATCTTTCACCTTCTGAAGTCCCCAGTCCACATCGCAGAGCGCAACGACGTTGTTAGCCCCGTTATTAAAGGAATTATTGACATCGCTGAAACCTTTACCACCGAAGCCTACACCGGCAATATTGAGTTTATCGCTGGGGGCAATGAAGCCTTTACCACCCAGCACGTGCCGGGGAACAATAAAGAAACTGGCTGCTGCCAGGGCACTCGATTGTATGAACTGCCGCCGGGAAGCGCCCATCTGGCCCGCTGGTGCAGTGGACTCGCCCGAATTGGTTTGTCCAGCCGAATCTAAGCCAGGCGTTGAGTTATCTAACTGGTCCATAAGAAAATGAAGGAGTTTACAGCATAAGAATAGATACGGGGAAATTTACCCAATTGAGCACTACGATTTTTCGGCTACCAGATACATTTGTGGATCGCCCAATTGATACGTCTCTTTCGCAGTTGAGTTATAAACGGCAATTGTCCGTAACCCGTGTTTTGCCAGCAATCGGTTGATTTCGGAAAGTGTGTACACATAGTGCTTGAAATAATGCTTTTCCGAATGCCCATCTTTGGTATAGGTCAGTTCAGTTATCATATGGCTCTCGTTAACGGCATAGGTATTTTGAATATCTACCGTCAAATCACTGAGTACATAGTGGCCCGTTTTAGGGAAATTTGGCAGAACACTTTCGGCTACTAAGCCCGAATTGATGACAAATCGGGCACCCGGTTTTAAAACGCTGGCCACCTTCCCGACAAACACATTCATGCCCTCATAATCGACATACCCAAAGCTATTGCCCATGCAGTAGGCCCCATCGAACGAAGCGGAAATGACGGTTGTCAGTATGTCGCCCTCAATGGCCTGAACTGGTAGCTGTTCGGCAACTGCCCGTTCGCGAAGTGACCGGAGAAATTCGGCAGAAATATCCAAGCCCGTCATCTGAAATCCTCGTTTCGCCAGTTCGAGGGTGTGCCTGCCGTTGCCGCATGGAATGTCTAACAGCGAAGCGCCGGGGTTCACCGTCAATGCATCAATCAGGAAATTTACTTCCTGCGTTGTCCATTCGAGGGTCACTGCCTTTTCCCACATTTCGCAGTTTATGCCCGAGAAAAAATCTTTATACCAATCATTTTTAATTGTCGTGTTCATTGTCTGGAAAGTATGTTGTAGCGCGAACGGTCCGCCGGAGCGGTGGAAACCCGTATCGCGATAAGCTCAGTTGGTAACTAATCTGGAGAATCGTACAAAATGGCAATCAGCACGGCTTACCAACGGACTATGCTTTCAGGACATAGCCATTAAGCCCTATCTGACTGATACGGAGTAGAAAACCGCACAAAAAGGCATAGCCCACCGGAGCGGGCACTGTAGAAGAAATGAAGACCGCCTTGGCGGCACCGGCCATTTGATGGCCTAAACGGGGGAGATCACAGGCGTAGCTGTTTTACGGCTGTGAAGGTAGGAAAAAGACGAATGGCGGGCAAGCTGTTTTGAGGGAGCGGTAAGTTGGGTAATGCCAGAACCTTCTGCTTAAAATAACGTGTACTATGGATAATATAACCGAAGCCAGAGTTTCGGCGCTACAGGTAGTGCCGAAGCTCTGGCTTCGGTTATGGATGGGAAATGCTAATAATTCAACCCCTTATTTATCAAAAAATTATCTCTTCAGCTATTCATAATTCATGTTAAAACAGCTTAACAATTCGCGCCAGTCCCGCCGAAATCAGCAGCATAACCGCCACAAACCCCAATCCATAATATAACCCGAAGGCTTCGGCTACGAACCCAATAACGGGAGGCCCGGCTAAGAATCCAATGAAACTAAAGGTGGCAAACGTAGCCAGTCCGGCGGCAGGTGGAATACCGGAAACCCGCATCGAGGCCGCATACAGCACTGGAGCACCCAGCGAACAGCCTGCTCCCAACAAGGCGAAACCAATGAGGGCAGTTGCAGGATACGGGAACGCAATGGCGAACAGTAGCCCGGCTGCGGCCAGCACTCCACCAATCTGGAGCCAGCGTTTTGCCCCAATTCGGGGAATAATCGCGTCGCCCAGAAAACGAAAGCCCGTCATTGTTAGGGAGAAACTGGCAAAGCCCAGTGCAGCAACCTGGCTACTGGCTCCCAGCGTTTCGCGCAGGTAGACAGCGCTCCAGTCGAAAGCAGCCCCCTCGCCCATCGCTAAGGCCAGTCCAATCAAAATCATTAACAACAGGTCCAGATTAGGCCGCACAAACGACGACCCGGCTTTCTCACCCGATTCGGTCCGACTGCTCGACGGAATCTCCGCAAGCACAGGTTGAAGCAGAAACGTCATTAATAAAATTAATCCGGCCATAACAGCAATGTGTACCGGGGGAGACACCTGCAGGGCAATAACCGCTCCGGCAATACCCGACCCCAGCAAACCGCCCAAACTCCACATACCATGACATGACGACATGATGACAATGCCCTGCGCCCGCTCCAGGTTGGTAGCGCTGGTATTCATGGCTACGTTGATCAGAGCGGCATTAAGTCCCATCAGAAACAGCCCAATGGCCAGCACAAACGGATTGGGCGCATTAAGCGGAATGCAAACGGCCAGCGTCAGCCCCACCGCCGACCAGAAACAGGCCCGCGCTTCGCCCAATTTGGCAATGATCCAACCCGTCAGCGGATTCATGATGAGCAGGCCAACAGGCATGGCAAACAGAGTTAATCCCAACTCAGCATCCGATAGATGCAGTTTTGCTTTTACATACGGGATATGCGCCACCCAGCTACCAAACAGAAAGCTATCGGACGCAAACACCAGACCGACCGCCAACGCCTGCCGATTCAGAAAAAACGTCAGCAGGTTTTGAACAAACAGGTTCAGATGGGATTTATTCAGAATTGTGGTTGTATTCATAACACAAAAATAGCCGGTCTGGACCGGCTATTTTTAACAATCTATTGTCAGATTATGATGCTGTATTGACTCTTTAACAACAATAATCAGTCAAGCATGGTTAACGACGTACTATTTTTAAGATGACCCGCCATTGCTTTCCGTAATTTTTCAACCTTTGGCAACGACACGCTCCGAATGTAGGGCTGATCGGGGTGTAGGGCAAAATAGTTCTGATGGTAATTCTCGGCGGGGTAAAATACCGTGATCGGTGTTACCTCGGTTACGACTCGATTGGCATAGTGTTTCGAGTCGTTGGTGCGCTTGATAGCGGCTTCAATTTCAGCTTTTTCTTCGGGTGTACGATAAAACGCCACCGACCGATAATCGCGGCCCACGTCGGGTCCCTGACGGTTCAGGGTCGTGGGGTCGTGCCCGGCAAAGAAAGCATCAAGGAGTTGCGAATAGCTAATCATCTTTGGATCATAATAGACCTGTACTGATTCGGCATGGCCGGTCTGGTCGGTGCCAACCTGCTCGTAGGTTGGGTTTTTAACGGTGCCTCCCGCATAACCGGAAATAACCTCGCGAACGCCTTTAAGCTGATTCATACCCTCTTCGAGCGCCCAAAAACAACCTCCGGCGAAGGTGGCAACGGCTTCGCCCGGTTTCAGCGCAGGCAATTTAGCGGGCGCATAATCTTTCGACTGCCCCTGCGCGCAGCCTGCCAGCAAAAGCAGACTAAGCGCCCATAGATGAATTCGTTTCATACAGTTTCAGAACGGTATTGTGTTAGTATATAAACGATTAAAATTGATTCGCAGTTTCTTAAAAGGTTATAACACAGAGATGCACGGAGAAAAAAGGAGATTCACAGAGGGAAAGAAGATAATGCCAACTTGAAGAGAGTATAAATATAATCTCTGTGAATCTCCTTTTTTCTCCGTGCATCTCTGTGTAACAATTTTTCACCCCATGAAACTCCAGTTTGAAAAAATAGAACCCGAAGCCGGAAGTTCATTTCGGGTCATTCACAATACCGAAGCCGAGAGCTGCCGGGTCTATTGGCATTATCACCCGGAGTATGAAATCGTCTATATTCCCTTCGGCAATGGGCAGCGACGAATCGGCACGAATGTGTCGAACTATGAAGCCGGTGAACTGGTCTTTATTGGCCCAAACGTTCCCCATCTGAATTTTAGTTATGGACAGTCGGGGCAATATGAGGAAATTGTGGTGCAGATGCGCGACGATTTTATGGGCGAATCGTTTCTGCAAAAACCCGAACTGGGAGCCGTTCGGCGGCTATTCGAGCGGGCGCACACGGGCCTGACCTTCGGGCCAGACACCAAACGGCTTGTGGGGCCGTGGCTGGCTAAATTACCTGAGCAGTCTCCATTCGAGCGGTTCCTGACCCTACTTCAGGTATTGCAGCATTTAGCCGATGCCCCCGATGTGGAGCCGCTCCACGCCGACGGCGTTCAATTCGACTTGAACCCGAAAGAGCAGGAACGCATCAATCGGGTTTGCCAATATGTTGAGCAGCACTATACCGAACCGATTGACATTCAGACCGTAGCCGACCTTGCCAGTCTCACCATTCCAGCCTTCAGCCGCTATTTCAAGCGCATGACTCATCTGACCTTCACGGATTTTGTGAACGAATATCGCGTGAATCAGGCGCGTCGATTGCTGCACTCCGCCCGCACCGTGGCCGATGTGGGTTTCGCCGTTGGTTTCAATAACCTCTCGCATTTCAACAAAACGTTCCGGGCCATAACGGGCCAAACGCCCAGTGCCTATCGAAAGGAGTTAATAGGCGGTCTGGCGGGGCAATGATTCTGGAGAGATAAGAATAAAAAAAGCCCCAATGATCCGAGGATTATTGGGGCTTTCTCTGTGATTAATCTCGTTTACCTATTCAGGATAACCCGGATTCTGCGTTTTCAAATTGGGGTTGTTCAACAACTCTGCCTTGGGAACGGGCACCAGCAGGTGTTTTTGCTCCAGGGCTTTGTTGGTGCTCAGGTTAACGTGCCCTACGAAGTTATCGAAGCCCTTTGTAGTTTCGTTAAACACTTTGCGTAGCCGAACCATGTCGAACCAGGTAATCTGCTCGTAGCAGAATTCGTACCAGCGTTCGCGCCAGACGGCTTCCCGGAAACTGTTCGCTGTATACTCGCCCAGAGAAAGCGTTTTTAGTTGCGCCCGGTCGCGAACACGCTTGAGGGCCTCCACGGTGGCCTGCGTTGGCCCACCTACTTCGTTCTGCGCTTCGGCGAAAATCAGCAGCGTTTCGGCGTAGCGAATCTGCGGCACGTTCAGGTTATTGTTACGCGTACCGGGCGTACCCGACGTGCCGTTGGCCGTCCGGTTGAAGTGCTTGAACACGTATGGAGCGCCCAGCTCAAACCGGGCGCCGGTGCCATTCGTGAAATACGTCGTGTAAAAGTAGCCGTCCTGATCTTTTGTCCGCAGATCACCCGCTTCAAACGAATTGTAAAACGACCGCGTTGGCACCGAACTACCTGTACCGGTGGGACCGTTGTAGTTGATTGGTTTGAAGTTTCCGTAGAAATTATCCATCGGGTTACCGGCCACCACCGAGTTGTACTGAATCTGGAACAGATGCTCCGTCCGGTTTTTCAGGCTTTCGCGGTGAACATCCTCATAGGTCGGAAACAGGTTGACGGTTCCCGGATTGGCGTTCGCATAGGTGATAACTTCCAGCGCTTTGTCGGCCGCCAGTTTGTAGTGCGATGCGCCTTTGCTCAGTGGGAAACCCGCCATGGTCAGATACACTTTAGCCAGTTGCGTTTTCACGGCGGCCATTCCAATCCGCCCGCTGACATCCATCCAGGGCAGACCTGCCGCTTCGGCGGCTTTCAGGTCTTCAACAATCAGATTATACACCGATTCCTGCGGAGCGCGAGTGGGTTTGAAATCCGGCGTTGACGACGTTTGGGGTGTTGTAATGAGCGGGATATCGCCCCACAGCCGGACAGCAGTGAAATAGGCCCAGGCCCGCAGAAACTTGGCTTCACCCAAAATTTTGGTTTTCTGAGCTGCATCCATGGGCGTAATGCCCGGCACTCGATCCAGCACCTGGTTGGCCTGTGCAATGACCCGGTAGATACCATTCCAATAGTTCACCACGTGGACCGTGTAGCCATCGTGCGACAAACTGTAGAGGTTATTGAGGTCGGAGTTCTGAGCGGTTTCCGTGGTTGACGTACCAGTCATGGCCTCCAGCAGTTGCCAGTTAGCCGAAAAGATACCGGCCCCGCCACCAATGTAGCGTGTAGCGTCATACACGGATGCCAACGCGGATTCGGCATGGTCAGGGATGGTATAGAAATTGTCAGACGTCAGGTTCGAGGGGGGTGTCTCTTCCAGAAAATTAGAACATCCCACAGGACCGAGCAGCACAGTGCCGCACAGCAGCGCCTTAGTTATGGTTTTTACGATGATAGATCGCATAATAACGATGAAAGTTAAAAGATTTAGAAGCCAACTTGCAGACCCAGCAGGTAGGTGGTTGGTTTAGGATAGTTATGCCAGATCATGCCTTGCGAGAAGACGCTGTTACCATCGCCCTGGTTGGTGGGCGTCACTTCCGGATCGCCAACAATGGGGTCTTCAACCAGCAGCATGAAATTCTGGACCGTCCCATAGAAACGTACCCGGTTCAGTTTCAGGCGGCTTGTGAGCTGCGACGGGAGCGTGTAGCCCAACAGCACATTCCGCCCACGCAGGAACGAACCATTCTTGATCCAATGCGAATCTACGTTGGTTACGTAGCCGGCGCGGGTTTCACGAATCTCGGCGATTGGCGTGTTCTGGTTCGTAGGCGTCCAGGCATTCAGCACTGAGGTATAGCTGTTGGCGATGGCCTGCCGGTCTTCGCTGGGGTGTAGGTTCATCAACATCACGTCGTTGCCGTACACAAACTGGAAATCAAGCGTAGCGTCGAAGTTTTTGAACTTAAAGTTGTTGATCAGCGATCCCCAGCCTTTCGGGCTGCCGTTGCCGATGATGCCCCGGTCGGCATCCGTGATCGCCTTGTCGCCATTTACATCGAGGTACTTGATGTCGCCGGGCAGAATAGTCAGGTTATTGCGGTAGCTGGTAAACTTAGCGGCTTCTTCGCGCTCAGCTTCGCTCCATACGCCCAGACGCGTCAGACCCCAGAACGAACCTACTGGCTCACCAACGCGGATAACGTTGGTCGGGTTGGTGAAGTTTGGACCACCTACGTTGAAGATATCCGAAGGCGTGGCCAGCGAAAGCACTTTGTTCTTGTTCAACGAAATGTTGAATGCAGTGTTCCACGAAAAGCTGCCCCGGTTAACGTTCACCGTATTAATGGCAAACTCAAAGCCTGAGTTTTCCATCGATCCCACGTTCTGGCGGATGGTCGCGTACCCGCTCGATTGTGGTACAGGCGCGTCTAAAAGCATGTCGGTCGTCAGACGGTAGTAGTAATCTGCTTCGATATTAATCCGCCCTTTAAACAAGCCAAGTTCAACCCCAACGTCTGTTTGAGCGGTTTTTTCCCAGCGTAAGTCAGGGTTAGCCAAGCGGTTAATACCCGTGCCGCTTACCCGCACATCATTAATAACGGCCGCATAGGTTGAGCTGAGTGTCGCCAGCGACTGATACGTTGGAATTTCGGAATTACCCGTTAACCCGTAGCTGGTCCGCACTTTCAGGTTCGAGACAATCGGATTGGTTTTCAGGAAAGGTTCTTCTGACACCCGCCACGCCAAAGCTGCCGAAGGGAAGAACGCAAACTTATGGTTGGCCCCGAACTTGGAGGAGCCATCGGCCCGGCCCGTAAAGGTAAGCAGGTATCTTTCCCGGAAACCGTAATTAATTCGCCCGAAATATGAGTTAAACGCAAACCGCGACGCACCCGAACCAACGCTGGGGTTAGTCGACCCCGCGCCCAAATTGTTGTACTCAAAATAGCTGGTGGCGAAGTTGTTGACCGACGCGCCGATGTTGAAAATGTTGGTTTCCTGCCACGAAATACCCAGCAGCCCCGTTAGGCTGTGATCGGTGCCGATTTGCTTGTTATAGGTCAGGTAATTCTCCAGCGACCAGAAGCTTTCTTTGCGGTTTGCTACCGACGCGTTGCCGTTAGCGCCGGGATTCAGCGTCCGGGTTTGGTACTGATTGTTTTCCTGGGTTTGAATGTTTACGCCCAATACCGTCCGCATCTCCAGCCCTTTCGCCAGGTTGATGTTTGTATACAAACTACCCAACGTGGTTTGCGTGTTCAGGATAAAACGCCGGTCCATTAGCCGGGCATAGGAGCTAAACGTGCCTTCGGCGTTCGGGTAGTCGCGGTTATTAGCGTACTGCCCGTTGGCATACGTTACCGGCAGGAATGGGAAGTCTTCCACAATCTGGCGCGGCACAGCGTCGTTGATGTCGACTAAGTTTTCCGACTGGTTGTTGTAGCTTAGCGTACCACCAATTTTCAACCACTTTTTCACCTGATCGTCGATGGTGAAGCGTCCCGAATACCGGCGCATGTATGAGGTCTTAAGCAGCCCCTGATCGTCGCGGTAGCCCAGCGATAGCGAATACTGCGTCCGCTCGCTGCCACCGCTGAAGCCCAACTGGTGGTTCTGAGATAGTGCATTCTGGCTAGTTTCCTTAAACCAGTCGGTGTCGTACAGCGGGTTCAGGTTAGCGTCAAACACACCCGGGAAGGCAGCACTGTACGCTTTCCGGCGGGCAATCGGATCTAAGTATGTGTACTTACCGGAAGCCCACCCAGCCGGGTCATACTTAGCGATGTTTTTATACGCCAGGTCCTCAGTAGCTAAGTACTCACGCGCGTTCAGCACATGGGGCCGGTTCGGTCCAATGGTGTTCACGCTGAACTGAGATTCGTAGGTTACCTGGCCTTCGCCAGCTTTTCCTTTCTTGGTTGTTACCAGAATAACGCCATTGGCACCCCGTGCTCCGTAAATAGCCGTTGACGAGGCATCTTTCAGAACTTCAATCGACACAATGTCGTTCGGGTTTATGTAATCAATGGCGTTAGAAAATTGGTTCTGGGTACCCTGCGGCAGCATCACGCCATCGACTACGTAGAGTGGGTTGTTCGAGGAGTTGATGGAACTGAAACCCCGAATCCGCACTGTCGTGCGTCCACCCGGCCGACCCGAGTTGTTGTTGACCTGTACACCCGCCATCCGGCCCTGAAGTGCCTGGTTAAGTGATGGTACAGGCCGCTCCTGAAGTTCCGACTGTTTCACACTGGCTACCGAACCCGTCAGGTCAGACTTCCGGGTTGTACCGTAACCGATCACCACGATTTCGTCCAGTACCTTACTATCTGCTTTCAGACTCAGGTCAATAGACGTTTGGTTACCCACCCGCACTTCCTGCGAGAGATAGCCCACAAATGAAAACACAAGGGTGGCACCTCCGTCTGGTACGTCAATTCGGTAACGGCCATCCGCATCGGTAACCGTACCGCGCTGGGTGCCTTTTAGCAGAACGCTCACACCCGGTAGGGATTCATTCTTCTCATCGGTAACTCGCCCCGTGAGAGTGCGGTCAGCCGTCGCTACGGTTGGCGTTTTAGCTGGATTCTCGGCGGGCGTTGGTGTAGCATAACTTAAATTGCTACCTAAAAGAGCGGCCATTACGAGCGAAGTGCCGGACAGGCCACGTAGCCTGACAAGCCAGGCCCGGGAAGGTAAGTGTTTTTTCATAATGGAGTTTACCTATTATGCAAAGTCTAGGTTTGACAATGAGAGGATACTATTCCTCTGGCAAAAGAGGTAGAACTACTTAATACCTACTCATGAAAAATTAGAAATTAATTAAAAAACAATTAATAGGTTATTAAAAAATAATATTTAGTCAAAATAGTACACAATTAATAAAATGTGTTAATAATACACGATAACGTGCATGTAATGTATACATAAACAAACAAAACAAATAGTCTTTTTTTACGCATTGACAACCACAACAAACAGACAGGTAACCGGTAGAGATTGGCTCAGATGCGTTGCCGACAGAATAGAAGAAGCGAAAAGATGGCAGGCATGGATGATTAATTTTGTTTCTCTTCCTTACTACCGTGGCCTATTGACGACGCCCATGTTACTGAACCGAACCGGTTGTGTGATAAAAGTACTGACGTTGCGCTCTTTCCACTCGGCAGGTATCCATTGTAGTGCACTGTATAAATTTATGACGCGCAGAGCCTCGGCATCCATATCCGCTTCTCCTGACGACCGCAGAACGCGGGCCGGCCTGAATTTACCCGTATCATCAACCAGATAGGCCACAATGACAACTCCCTGCTTACCAGCACGCTGTGCACTGATGGGATAACGGAGATTCATCATAAGGGTTCGCGAGAGCTGGCTGTTTCCACCAATCGGCACGGGCGGTTTCGCTAATCGGGTGTAGGTTGTATCTGAGCCACTGATAATTTTATATAGCGTTTGCAGCGAATCGGGCTGGTTGTAATTAGCGGAGTACTGAATCTGTCGGGTCGTGTAATCGAATGTCTGGTCTAATTTCCCGCTCAAATCATAAAACTCCCACAGGCCAACCCGCTGCCCCTGATTGTAATTGCCCTTTTCGATGAGGGTTTCTCTAAAGTACCGTTCGTAGCCGCCCTGTTTACTGTGCTTGTCGGCTTTCAGGACCGAGAATCGTTCGGTAAAGACATTATCTCGTTCTGTGACTTCTCTGGTTTCCTGAGCGTAAGCCACTGAGCCAAGCAACCATCCGATAACGAATGCGGCTTTTTTAATTTTCATACGAAGAGTCAACTGAATTTCACGCTAACAGGCAGTCGGATTCTCTCATCCGACTGAATTATCAATAATGAATATTGGGAGCATTACCGTCCGGGATTATATCGGGCGGCATCAATAATCGACCAGAGGTGAATGATCCAGCCCATGAGGAAAAACCAGAGCACACCCGCCAGCACAAACTGGAAAATGGCGATAAGCAACCGCCCCTGTAGGAGTTGCCCTAACCCCGGAATGAAGAAACTACAAAGAGCAGCCAACACGTTGCCACCCGATCCCTGACCTGCCATAAATGTTTCTTAAAATTATTGTGAAGCCATCAATCAAAACTAATTTTTCGACCAATAGCTTCAACGTTTTTCCTGTGTTCTTCTTTACGTTTGTTTTCTTCTTCTACTCTTTGACGCTCTATAAGCTTAGTTTCACTATAGTTTTTATTTGCAGTTGCAATCGCCAACTTTAAAGTTTCCTTATGATACTGCTCCACTTCTTCAACAGTAGTTCCATCAAGAATAATTTTATTACCATTTACAGAAGCAATACCGGGTCTATGCATAGATGAAAATTTTGACGGCCTATCCCATGATTCAACAAACATTTCTGACCATTCATGACTAGGATATTGAGTTAACTCGAATGGGATTCTGTACAATGCACTTCCTTTAGTTCCATCATCTAATGGTTGTGTTACTTCATCCACAAGTATTCCTTTTATTTTTATAGGCTCATCGATAATCTCAACGTCAATTCTAGAATCTTTTTGTGATAATTTAATAGCTACATTAGCGAGTTTTGGGGCAGTCTCTCTTAAGAACGTGTTGGGGAATTGAGAAAGATTGAGAGTCGTGTCAACTTTGTAGCGACCAAGCAGCAAAGTGATGACCAAACAGTTCAGCAAACTGACCGACCCTCAATGGGCCGCAATTTCGCCTTT